>MDTG01315729.1_pt1 | contig 25537 bp, 26 predicted proteins | sample 811421 | NCBI WGS metagenome assembly MDTG01 (sample SAMN05326645, study PRJNA326480) | marine metagenome | isolation source: seawater | place: Pacific Ocean: South East | collected 2011 | reverse complement strand
GACCACTACGTTGATAGGCTGGGTGTGGAAGCGCGGCAACGCGTTAAGCTGACCAGTACTAATAGCTCAATTGGCTTGATTTATGCACTGAAAAAAATTTTAGTTCTTTTTTTTAATTAGGATATTGCTATTGATATACAAATATTTAAGTCCAGAGTTTTTGAAGGTTTTAATAACACTCTTAATATCTGAACATTTAGGATAACCGTGAAGGTTGAGACTCGTATTGAGCACAGCCCCAATATTAGTTAATTTTTCAAACTCTTTTATTATTTGATAAAAATTTTCATTTTGTTCTTTTTTCAAAAATTGAGGTCTCACCGTTTTATCATATGGATGACACCCAGCTAAAATATCTTTTAATTTTTCCTCTTTAGTGTCAAAACTAAGATTCATAAATTCACTAATTAAGTTTTTAGAATTTTGAATATATCTACTTGTTCTCTCATCAAGTATCGTTAGTGCAAATGGCATCCAAAAATCTCTATTTTTTATAAACTCATTTATTTGTTTTACATTATCTGGATTAGATGGATTGGCAATTATACTTCTATTACCTAAAGCCCTAGCACCAAATTCTTCTCTACCATCAGCTATTGCAATTATTTCATTTTTAGAAATTAATTTTGCAATATATTTAGGTTTAACATTGTAAATTATTTTAAATTTTTTTTTAAAGTTTTTAGTAATAATTTTTTTTATTTCGCTATTTTTTTCTACAACTGGAATTCCTAAAGAAAGATTTTTTAAAGGGAATGATTCATTTTTCCGATTAAGATAATAACAAGCACCGATTGAGAGACTTTCATCTGATCCTGAAGGCGCATTATGAATTTTTGATATATTTTTATCTTTTATAAGAAAATTATGCATTTTTACATTCATAGAGATACCGCCACTAAAAAAGAAACTTTTGATTTTGTATTTTTTATATATTCTTTTAAGCAATTCCCGCACTGTAATCTCTACATAATATTGAACAGCCCCAGCAATATTATCGAATCTCTCATGCCTTAAATTTTCTTTCAAATAACCGTACAAATTTTTTGGTCTTTTATTGTGTACCAATGCTAAATCTTTAAACTTTTGTATATCCTTAAAAACATTTGTATATATCGTTTTATAATAATTTTCTTTTGCGTACGGAGCCATACCCATCACTTTGAATTCGTGTTCATCAGGTCTTAAATTTAAAAGTAAAGTAACAAACTTATAAATTCTTGCTAGCTCGAATTCGCTGTTACGCAAAATACTTTTAATTTCATTTTTTTTAGAACCTGCAAGCCATATACTCTGATTGATATTATCCCCCATTGCATCAAGAACTACTACTGCAAATTTTTTCTCTTTAGTAAAAATAGAATATTTTCCATAATAAGCATGACACGTATGATGGTCTAAAAAAGATATTTTTTTTATTAATTTACCAAAAATTTTAACAAGTCCTTCTTTTGAAACAATTCTGTATTTCTCATAATTATTTAACAAATCCTTATTTTTTGTTTTTGAATATATATTTTTAACCTTTTTAAAATTTTTATCTTTTTGGAAACTATTTAAATAGCTATTAATATTAAGGTTTTTTAATCTTCTATCATAAAATTTTTTTCCATAATATTCATCGAAATCTTTAATAGAAAAAAAATGAATAATTGGATACTTTAGTTCAAAAACTTGCATGCTAGTTGAACTGAACCCCGCCTCATCAATTATTATTGAATTTTTTTTTACAAACTTTTTTATGTAATGTAAGGATTTTTCTGGGAAACCCATGAAATTTTTTTGTTCTGTAAATCTTTCTTCTTGTAAGGCAAATATAACCTCACCATTAATCATTAAAGAAGTGCTAGCATTATGACCTACGTGTATTCCTAAAAAAACTTTCATTGGAAAAGAATTTAAATTTATATTTATCAAGAACTATAATAAAATAAACTAAATAGCAAATTATTAAAGTATAAGTTGTATTGTAATAGATTTTAACTTAAAAATATATTTTGAATTTTTAATTTAATTTAAGAAAATTAAGAATTTTAGGAGATGCTCAGTCTTAAATTTTATGAATAAAAAATTTATTAGAATAATTCCAAAAATGGATATCAAGAATGGTTTGTTGATTAAAGGAATAAATTTAGATGGTTTGAGAATTTTAGGTGATCCTTATAATTTTGCTGAACACTATTACAAATCAGGAGCAGATGAAATATTCTATATAGACAATGTGGCTTCACTTTACGGAACTAATAATTTAAGTAAATTCGTCACAAAAACTTCTAAAAATCTATTTGTACCATTATCTGTCGGTGGGGGCATACATTGTTTAAGTCAAATTGAAGATTTTCTTAAAAAAGGAGCTGATAAAGTTTCAATTAACTCAGCTGCAATAAATAATATTAACTTTGTTAAAAAAGCATCAAGGGTTTTTGGTTCATCAACAATTACTTGTATTATCGAAGCAATAAAAATTGATGACAAATATTTCATAACAAAAGAGAATGGAAGAGATATAATAAATATTGATCCGAAAGTTTGGGCAAAAAAGCTAGAAGATCATGGAGCAGGAGAAATATTTTTGACATCAATTAAAAATGAGGGAACCTATGAGGGATTTGATATAGACCTTACAAAAAAAATTTCTAGTGGTGTAAAAATCCCTGTTATTGCTCATGGTGGAGCAGGGTCATTTAAGCATGTTTATGATGTAATAAGAAAAACAAATATATCGGGAGTCTCAATAGCGGGTTTTTTTCACTACGATATTTGTCAAAATTTTAAATTTGATAAAATCAAAATAGGAAATACTTTTTTCCTTGAAAATCAAAAGAAAAAAAAATCTAAAGAGTTATTACAAAATCTTAAAAATTTTTTGCATAAAAAGGGTATAAAAGTTAGAAAATGAAAAAAAAGAGAGTCGGCATCATTAATCTTAATATTAATAACATTCATAGCATTTATGCGGCATGTAAAGTTGCAGGATATAAAATCCAAGTCATTGATGATCAAAAAAATAACTATAATCAAGATGTTATAATTTTACCTGGTATAGGATCATATAAAGCTGCAATGAAAAAAATAAAAGAGATGAAATTTAATGAAAAAATAAAAGATTTTTTAGAAAAAAAAAACAAGTTACTTGTGGGTATATGCCTAGGTATGCAATTATTTTTTACAAAAAGTAAAGAGTTTGGAGATACTAAAGGTCTAAATTTAATTGAAGGTAGTGTAGAAAAAATTGATAAAAAATTAATTGTACCGCATACGGGGTGGAGTCAAATAAAATTAAAAAAAGATAATACAATTTTTACAAAAAGATTTGACAAAAAATTTTATTATTTCACCCACTCTTTTTTTTGCAAACCTCTAAAGGTCGATCAAATATATGGTCAAACTGAATATTCAAAATTGAAATTTTGCTCAGTTATTGGAAAAAAAAATATAATTGGGATGCAGTTTCATCCTGAGAAAAGTGGTAAGATAGGTTTGGAATTAATAAAAAATTTTCAAAGGTATTAATGGCATTTAAAACTTATTATGGACTTCCTCGAAAAGTTATCTTTTGTAAAAAAACTTTAATATCAAATCAAAGACCAAATTCAGCAATAGAATTTAAACACACAGCTAACTCAAAAAAAAAGACATTAAATATTGATAAGCATGGAATCTCAGACTCCTGGAAGTTTTCTAGAGTAAAAAAAAAATAAATTATAAGTTAAGAGAAAAAGCATTACTTAAGCTTTTAGATAAATATAGAGGCAAAGGTAAATATGATTGTATTGTGCCTGGTAGTGGAGGTAAAGATAGCTGTTATGCAGCACATATTCTTAAATTTAAATATGGAATGAATCCATTAACTGTTACCTGGCCGCCAATTCTCTATACAAGCTATGGTTTAAAAAATTTTAATAATTGGAATAATACTGGAAATTTTCAAAATATTTCAGCTAAAAGAAACGAGAACCTTTTTAATGTTCTAACCAGGTTGTCGATAATAAATCTTCTGCATCCATTTCAAACATTTATTTTAGGACAAAAAAATTTTGCACCTAAAATTGCTTTAAATCAAGGAATACCATTAGTCTTTTATGGTGAAAATGAAGCAGAACACGGTAATCCTATTTCTGATACAAGAAAATCTTTAAGAGATAAGTCTTATTATATATTTAAAAATTTTAAAGAATTAAGATTGGGTGGATTAAAGATTAGCGAGATAATGAATGATTATAATTTTAAATATAAAGATTTTAATGATATTTTACCAGTTCAAGAAAATGATTTAAAAAATTTTCCATTAGAGGTTCATTATCTTGGTTATTATTTAAGATGGGTTCCACAAGAAACTTATTATTATGCAGTAAAAAATTGTGGTTTTAGACCTAGACCATTTAGAACTCAAGGTACTTATAGTAAATATAATAGCATTGATGATAAAATTGATGATTTACATTATTATACAACCTTCATTAAATTTGGAATAGGAAGGGCTACTTATGATGTATCACAAGAAATTAGAAATGATCACTTATCTATTCACGAAGGAAAAAAACTTATTAAAAAATATGATGGCGAATTTCCTGATAGATATTTTTCAGAGATTATGAAATATTTAAAAATTAAAGAAGGAAATTTCTTAAAACTTTGTGATAAACATAGATCACCACATCTATGGAAAAAAATTAAAAATAAATGGTTTTTAAGGCATACAGCTAATAGAGACGGAGTAGATGATTAATAAAATGCCTTAAATTCGCGGTTTTTTTACTTAAAAAGCCCTTTACTGTTCAATAGATGAACGATATGTTCAATTGTTGAACAATGAAAAAAATTAATTCTCAAGATAATTTAGAAATACTTAGAAATATTTATAAAAACCCTAAAGCTAGTCAACGGGACCTAGCTGCAAAATTAGGCTTTAGTATTGGTAAAATAAATTATTGTATCAAGGCATTACAGAATAAAGGTCTTATAAAAATAAAAAATTTACAAAAGAAAAAAAACAAACTTAGTTACATACAAGAGTATGTGCTCACACCACAAGGAGTTGCATTACGAACTCAGCTTACTATTGATTTTATGAAAAGAAAATTGAAAGAATATGATGAACTCAAAAAAGAGTTAAAAACAAAAAACAAAAATGTGGAAAATTATTAAAATAAATAAAAAAGAGCTAGGATTATTTAAAAGTGATTTTGTTAAAAAAATTGATAATGATCTAAAAATTTATATTCCTAAAATACAACTTTTTAAAAATTTCAAAAATAAATTAATTAAACGTGAAATAAATATTTTAGGGGATTATATATTTTGTTACCACAAAAAATTTGAAGAGAAAACATTTATGACTTTTTTAAAAAATTTCAAAGGACTAAGTGATATTTTAATTGAGGGAGTCAAAGGGCAAGATGAAATTTTAAATTTTATAAAAAAATGTAAAAAATCTGAAGATGAGAATGGTTATTTAACTCAAGAATTTTTTGAATTAAACATAAAAAAAAATTACAAGTTTTTGAACGGACCTTTTTCAGAAAAAATTTTTAAAATTATTAATTTACAAAAAAATAAAATAAGTATTTTAATGGGTAACTTAAAGATCAATATTAAAAATAAAAATTTTATATATAGATCTATATAAGTAAAAAAAATGTCATTTAATGTAAAATCAAATTTTGCAAAGTGCGGAGCATGCAAGATTTTTAAAATCTAACTTTAAAAGTTTTAATGAAATACAAAAATAATATTATTTTAAATTCTGCGACTATTACCAAAGCTATAAAAAATTTAAATAAATTAAGATATAAAACATTAGTTGTAATTGATAAAAAAAAAAAATTGTACGGCACATTAACGGATGGAGACATAAGAAGAGCAATTTTGAAAGGACATCATCTGCAATCTAAAATAAAAGATATTACATTTAAAAAACCACTTAAAAAGATTATTGATAAGTATTTTCCTAAAATAATAAAAAAAGAAAATGTAAATGTTATTCCATGTGTAGATAGATTTAATAAAGTAAAATCTATAGAAATTTATAAAAATACAAAAGAAAAAGATAAATCTTTGGATAAATTAGAAGTAGTTTTGATGGCTGGTGGTTTTGGTAAAAGATTAATGCCTTTAACAAAAAAAATTCCAAAACCACTTCTGAAAATAAATAATAAATCATTATTAGAATTAGCGATGGAAAATTTTAATAAATACGGTATTAATAAATTTAATATTTCTATTTTTTATAAATCAAGATTTATTAAAAACTATTTTAAAAGAAAAAAAGTTAAAAAAAATAGAATATCTTTTCTAGAGGAAAAAAGACCGCTTGGAACAGCTGGCTGTCTTTCAATGTTAGATTTAAACAAAACCAAAGATAATATTTTAGTTTTTAATGGAGACATAATAACTGATTTGAATATAGGCAATCTTTTAAAATTTCATAACGAAACTAGCTCTGATATCACTGTTTGTGCCAAAGAAATTTTCAATACTTCACCTTTTGGACAGATACTTTTTAAAGGATCAAAAATCAAAAAAATAATTGAAAAAGCTAAAGAGAGAAGTTTTGTCAATGCAGGTATTTATTTGATCAAAAAAAAGATGATAGAAAAAATGCATATTAAAAAAATTGATATGACAAGTTTTATAGCTAAAAAAATATCAGAAGGAAAAAACATAAATATATATCCAATTTATGAGTACTGGGTTGATATAGGAAGAAAAGAAACATTTAAGAATATCTTAAAAAAAAAATAGATTAAAAATCCTATGAACAATTTAATATCTTATTTTAAAAATAGAAAAAAAAAATTGGGCAAAAGAACTTTGCCTCTTCATGAACCTGAAATTAATTCGGGTGATAAAAAAGAAATTCTAAAATCTCTCAATTCTGGGTATGTATCAACTGTAGGTAGACAAGTTGAAAAATTTGAGAATGAGATTAAGAAAGTTACTAAATCTAAACATGTAATAAGCACTATTAATGGAACCTCAGCGATTCACATAGGTCTAAAGATCATTGGTGTCAATTCTAATGATGAGGTTTTACTACCTTCCATTGGGTTCGTGGCTGCAGCAAATGCAATTTTATATAATAATGCCTACCCGCATTTTGTGGACTCCGAAAAATCTCATTTTGGCATAGATCCAGAAAAGTTATATCAATACTTAAGCTCAAATACATTTTTTAAAAATAATAAATGTATAAATAAAAAAACAAAAAGAGTTATAAGAGCTATTATTATAGTCCATGTTTTTGGTCATCCAGCTAAAATATCAAAAATAATTTCCATAGCAAAAAAATTTAAGATTAAAGTTCTAGAAGATGCCGCTGAAGCTCTTGGAAGCAAATATCACGGTAAGCACGTCGGTAATTTTGGTGATGTAGGTGTTTTAAGTTTTAATGGAAATAAAATTATTACAACTGGTGTTGGAGGAGTAATACTTTGTAATAATAAGAACTTAGCAAAAAAAGCAAAACACATTACAACTACATCTAAAAAAAAACACAAGTGGGAATACATACACGATTCTATTGGATTTAACTATAGATTAGCAAGTTTAAATGCAGCTTTAGGCATCTCACAAATAAGAAAATTAAAAGGGTATATACTAAAAAAACATATATTATTTAAAAAAATAAAAAGACTGATTTTAAAGTCAGATGAGGTGTATTTGTTGGATCAACCTAAATTTTGTAAAAGTAATTTCTGGTTACATACTTTGATTTTAAAAAAACCTTCATTTAAGAAAAGGAATAGTATTTTGAATAAATTTCACAAAGAAAATATTCTTGCAAGACCTGTTTGGAGGCCACTTCATAAACTTAGTTTTCTTAAAAAGTATCCAAAAATGAATTTAGTGAACACCAAGAAAATAGAAAATAAAATAATTAATATACCAAGCAGCTATTATTTGTAAAAAGTTATTAAAGAATGAATAAAAAACCTATAATATTAATTGGTGCTGGTGGACATGCAGAATCTTGTATTGATTTAATTAATGAGCAAAACAAATTTAAAATACAAGAGGTTATTGGAACTAAAAAAGAATTACACAAAGTGCTCTTAAATAAATTTAAAGTAAAATTTGATGACACTCATCTTAAAACTTTATCAAAAAAATATAAATATGCGTTAATTGGAATAGGACAAATTCATAATTATGAAATAAGAAAAAAAACTTTTGCAAAACTAAGATCCTTAAAATTTACCTTACCAACTGTATGTTCAAAGCATTCTATTATTTCAAAATATTGTTCTATAGGAGAGGGAACAGTAGTAATGCATGGAGCTATTATCAGCGCGAATGTTAAGATTGGAAAAAATTGTATTATTAATAGCAACGCATTAATTGAGCATGGTTGTTTGATAGAGGATAACGTGCATATCGCAACTTCTGTTACAATAAATAGTGGGGTTACAATTGGTCAAAACAGCTTTGTAGGCAGTGGAACAGTAATTCGTCAGTCTGTAAAAGTTAAAAAGAATTCTTTTATCAAAATGCAATCAACAATAAAAAAATAAATGACAAGAACAATTATAATCGCGGAAGTTGGCGTAAATCACAATGGAAAATTACCTTTGGCAAAAAAATTAATTACTGCCGCATCTAAAGCAGGGGCAGATTTTGTCAAATTTCAAACATTTGAAACTGATCAAATGATAAAAAAAAATACCTCATTGGCTACTTATCAAAAGAAAAATTCCAGTGAGCACTTATCACAAAATGAAATGCTGAAGAAATACCAGTTAAATAAACATGATTATAAGATTTTGATTAATTTTGCGAAAAAAAATAGAATACGCTTTACTGCTTCAGCTTTTGATATTAGCAGTATTTCATTTTTAAAAAAACTTAAACTTGAATTTATTAAAATTCCGTCAGGAGAAATTGACAATTATCAGTACCTAAAAGAGGTAGGAAAATTAAGAAGAAAAGTAATACTATCAACTGGAATGTCAACTATGAAAGAAATAATAAGTGCTATAAAAGTTTTAAGAAAATTTGGCACGAAACAAAACCAAATTACTATTTTACACTGCCATACAGATTATCCCTCAAAGCCAAAAAACTTAAATTTAAATTCAATCAAAGCTTTAAAAGAAAAATTTAATATCAAAATAGGTTATTCTGATCATAGTCTTGGTATTGAGGCACCAATTGTTGCAGTTGCTTTAGGAGCTGAAGTGATAGAAAAACATTTAACACTTGATAAAAAAATGAAAGGTCCAGATCATATCGCTAGTATTGAGCCTGATGAGTTTAAAAAAATGGTATTAGCAATTAGAAAAACAGAGGTAATGTTGGGAGATGGCAAAAAAATTCCTACAAAAGATGAATTAAAAAATAGGAAACTAGTAAGAAAGTCTCTAGTTGCAAAAATTGATATCAGAAAAGGACAATTTTTTTCTGAAAAAAACTTAACAGCCAAAAGACCTGCATTAGGTAAATCACCAATGTTCTTTAATAAAATTTTAAATACAAAGTCAAAAAAAGATTATAAAAAAGATGAATTTATTTAAAGTATGAAAGTATGTTTTATAAGTGGATCAAGAGCTGATTATGGCCTCCTAAGTAAACTGATGCGTTTAGTAAAAAAAGAAAAAAAGCTTATTTTTCAACTAATATTAACAGGGTCACATCTCTCGAAAAAACATGGGTTTACGTGCAAAGAAGTTTTTAAAGATGGATTTAAAACAAAAAATTTAGTTGATCTTAAAATAAATAAAGATGGTCCGAACGATATATGTAATTACATAAGCACTACAGTTCTTAAGATTTCAAATCAATTGAGAATTCTTAAACCTGATATTGTTATTATTCTTGGAGATCGTTACGAAATTTTTGCTTCTTGCTCCGCAGCATACGTACATCAAATACCTATTTGTCATTTACATGGAGGTGAATTATCAAAGGGTTCAATCGATGACTCTTTTCGACATTCGATTACAAAAATGTCAAATATCCATTTAGTTGCTAATACTAGTCATGCTAAGCGCGTAAGACAGTTAGGAGAGAAACCAAAAAATATATTTGTTGTTGGTGGCTTTGGTGTTGATTTAATTAAAACAACTAAATTTTTAAAAAAGGAAGAAGTAGAAAAAAACCTAGGATTTAAGTTTTTTAAGAAAAACTTAATTGTTACCTATCACCCTGAAACTTTAGGTAATAAAGATCCAAAAAAACCGTTCCAAGAAATTTTAAAATCAATTAAAAATTTTAAGGATATACAATTTTTGTTCACTAAATCTAACGCAGATACAAATAGTATGGTTATTAACAAAATGATAGATAATTTTGTTAGGAAGAATAAAAACTGCAAATCTTTTAAATCTATGGGACAATTAAATTATCTTTCTTCTTTAAAGTTTGTAGATGGAATAATTGGAAATTCTTCAAGTGGATTATTAGAAGTCCCAACATTTAGAAAAGCAACACTTAATATCGGTGATAGACAAAGTTTTAGAGAAAAATCTCAAAGTGTTATAGATGTTATTCCAGAATATAATAAAATTTGTAAAGGCATAAGAACAATATATCAATCAGAATTTAAAAAAAAATTACTGAAAACAAAAAATCCATATGGTAAGGGAGGAGCTTCAAAAAAATCACTGCAAATTTTGAAAAAAATTAGAAATAAACAAATTAATTTAGAAAAAGATTTTGTGGAAATACATTAATGAAAAAAATATTTATTACAGGAGCTACTGGTTTTATAGGATCACACCTTAGTGAGATGTGTGTTAAAAAGGGATATCGTGTGGTAGCTTTTGACAGATACAATTCAAATAACGATTATGGATGGTTAAAAAATAGCCAGTATTTAGACAGAATTGAATTAATTCTTGGAGATATAAGAGACTATGACTCTGTTTTTAAATCACTAAAAAATTGTGACACAATTTTTCATTTAGCAGCTTTAATAGGCATTCCATATTCCTATGTTTCACCTCTTGCTTATATAAAAACTAATGTAGAGGGAACGTATAACATTTTAGAGGCAGCAAGAAATAAAAGAATAAAAAATGTTATTATTACATCTACAAGTGAGGTTTACGGCTCAGCCCAGTATATTCCAATTGACGAAAAACATCCGTTAAACGCACAATCTCCATACGCTGCCTCAAAAATAGCGGCTGATCAAATATCTATGAGTTACTACAAGAGTTATAATTTACCAGTTAAAATAATTAGGCCATTTAATACTTTCGGACCTAGACAATCTAATAGAGCAGTCATACCAAGAATTATAACTCAATGTTTATTAAATAATCAAAGTGAAATAAAACTTGGCAACTTAACACCATTAAGAGATTTCAACTATGTGGAAGATATCTGTAAGGCATACTTTTATATACTAAAGGAAAAAAAATTAATTGGGGAAGTCGTAAATGTTGGTAGTAATACAAGTATATCAATTAAAAATATAGCAAAAAAAATTGTTAAAATTACAAATTCTAATTTGAAGATAACTCAAGTTAAAAAAATTATAAGACCACAAAAAAGTGAAGTAAATCATTTGAAATGTGACAATAAAAAAATTAAAAAAATAACTTCGTGGTATCCATCAACTTCTTTAGATCTAGGTTTATCTAAAACTATTGAATGGATTGATGAAAATTTTTCTAGTAACGATAATAAATATCAAATTTAAAATGAATGTAATTTGTACTATTTGTGCGAGAGGAAACTCAAAAGGCGTCATCAATAAAGCGTTAAAAAAAATTAATGGAGTACCATTAATTGGAATTACAATTCGTCAAGCGATAAAATCGAAAATGTTTAATGAAGTTGTTGTTTCAACAGACTCACCTAAAATTCAGACTATAGCAAAAAAATTTGGGGCTAAATCTTGGTTTTTAAGACCTAAATATCTCTCGAATGACTACTCATCTAAAATATTAGCAATCAGAGACGCCTTTACAAGATCAGAAATTTATTTTAATAAAAAATTTGATATTTGCACAGATTTGGACATTACTTCTCCATTAAGAAATATTAATGATATTAAAAGTTCGATTAAATATTTTAAAAAAAAGAAAAAATTACAAAATTTATTTTCTGTTTGTGAAGCTAGAAGAAATCCTTATTTCAATATGATAGAATTAAAAAGAAAAAATCAAGTTTCAATTATAAAAAAAATTAAAAAAAAGAAAAACAATTCATCAGCTTTATCAAAAACATGGAGTTCATTTAATAGAAGACAAAGTTGTCCAAAAATATACGATATGAACGCATCTATTTATATTTGGAAAAGATCAAGACTGCTTAAATCAAATAGGTTGTTCTCAAGTAATACTGGAATTTATGTAATGCCTCAAAACAGATCAATTGACATTGATAGCTATTTTGATTTGTTTTTAGTAAAACAAATACTAAAGAGATGAAAAAACAATTTTTAAATTTATCTGAAAAAACAGCATTTGTTCTCGGTGGATCCGGATTAATTGGCTCAGCGGTAGTTCGCAAATTAAACTATTTAGGTTGTAAAGTAGTAAATTTAGATGTTAAAAAACCACTTTTTAACATAAAAAATTTTCATAAATTTGATTACACGAAAAAAGACATTTCCAAAACTTACAAAAAAATTGTTAAAAGATTTGGTTTACCTGATATTTTTATTAATTGTTCGTATCCTAAGACAAAAGATTGGGTAGAAAATAGCTTTAGAAATATTAAAATTTCATCCTTAAAAAAAAATATTGACAATCAATTAGTGTCCAGCAGCTTTTTAATTAGAGAAGTTGCTGAAGTAAATAAGAATAAAAAGAAAAAATGTAATATTGTAATGTTAGGATCTATTTACGGTTTGGTAGGTCAAGATCAAAATATTTATAAAGGAACGAACACTTCTGAAAATTTAACATATTCAATTGTTAAAGGCGGCATAACTAATTTAACAAGACAAATGGGATCATATTATTCAAGACATGGAATTAGAGTAAATAATGTTTGTCCAGGGGGGGTTTTTGATAGCAGTATCAGTAAGAAAAATAAAAAATATATTAATTTGGTTAAAAACTACTCAAAAAGATCACCTATGAATAGAATGGCAAGTCCTGACGAAATAGCTGATCCTATAATTTTTTTGGCTTCAGACCAATCATCTTATATATCGGGTTCATCATTAGTAGTAGATGGCGGCTGGACATCAATATAATATTCATGAAAGTTGTAATAATTGGTTACGGTTCTATTGGAAGGAAGCATGCAAAAATCCTTTCACAAAACTTTAAAAAAATTAAAATTTATATTTACACGAAACAAACTATAAAAAATTTTAATTGTTTCAAAGATATTAATGAAATTAAAACTATTAATCCTCAATATATAATAATAGCTAGTGAAACTCACAGGCACTATAAGCAATTAAAATTTTTAGAGAAAAATTTTAAAAAAATCAAAATATTGATTGAGAAACCACTTTTTCATAAATTCTATAATTTTTCAGTTAAAAATAATGAGGTATATACTGCTTATAACTTCAGATTTCATCCCTTGGTGATTAGATTAAAAAAATTTCTGAAAAACAAAGATATTTATGACGTTAACTTAATTACAAACTCATATTTGCCTAGTTGGAGAAAAAATATTTCTTTTAAAAAAAATTATGCAGGATTTAAATCAAAAGGAGGTGGAATAATTTTAGACTTGAGCCACGAACTAGATTTTCTTTACTCAATATTTAAAAAATTTAAGTTAAAATACGTGGAGTTCAATAAGAAATCAAAATTAACTCACGACACTGAAGACAACTTGAAGCTATACGCTCAGTCAAAAAAAACTCATATTTCTGTGGATCTTAAATATTATTCTAAAAATGAAATAAGAATTTTTCTAATTGATGGAAAAAATTTTTCAGTTTTATTAGATCTCAAAAATAATGTGTTAAAAATTCAAGAAAAAAGAAAAAAACTTTTAATAAACAAACCTTTTTCTCAAGAAGATACTTTATTGGAAATGCATAAAGTTTTAATCAATAATAAAAATAGAAAATTTTTATGTTCTTTTAATCAAGGCAAAGAGGTACTTAAAATTATAGAAAAGGTAAAAAGATTTAAATAATGTTTATCTTAATTACGCCATATAAATTCACACAATTTAGCTATATAAATTACGAATTAGATATTTTCAAAAAAAAATTAAAAGAAAAGTTTGAAATTCATGATTTAAGCAATCTTGTTAATCCCTCTTGGAATAATGCTTTCAAATTAAAACGACATAGTAAAGCAAAAACTTTTTTGTCAATAAATCATTGGGAAAGGTATTTTCTTAGTTTAAAAAAAAAGGATAATAATATAGTTGTAATGAACGAGCTTGATTTAAATTCTATTTCATCTTTAATTATACAATTTAAGTTAAGTAAATTTTGCAACAATATAATACAATTTAAAGCACCAGGTATCCCAAATCGTTCAATTGAAACAAAAAATTTTTCAAATTTCAATAATTTTGGTAAAAAAATATTTAAAATATTAAATATAAAAATTTTATCATTCTATATCAAAAAAAAATTTTTAAATATTTGTTTCAAATTAATTAAATTTAAAAACGTATACGTTATTTGTTGCGGCAATAAAAAAAACTTTACTTTAAGTTTAAATGCTAAAAAGATAGTTTTTGTAAATTGTCATTTTCGGGATTATTCCCGATTATTGTTTTATAATATAAAGAAACAAAAAAATAAAAAATCATATATAGTTTACTTAGATACACCAAGCCCATATTTTACTGATGATTTTGACTTATTTCAAAAAAAAATAAATTATGAAATAGAGAAGTGGTATGATGATTTAAATAGTTTTTTGTTTAAGGTGGAAAAAAAATTTCACTCCAAAGTTATCATAGTTCCTCATCCTAAAGTAAAAAATTCTTATAATCCTCACTATAATAAAAAATTCAAAATTTGCAGAGATATGGACGCAGTACATAAATTAATACCAAATTCAAAACTTGTTATAGCAATCAGTGGGAGCACTGCGATTGGAATAGCTATAGCCACCAAAAAACCTCTAGTATTAATATATAATGAACAACAGAAAAAATTTAATGATGAATTGTTGAGAGATGTGAATTTTATTTCACACAAATGTGGTTCAAAATTAATAAATATAAATAATTATGATATTAATAAGCTTTATAATAAAGTTGATGAAAGTATATACAGAAAATATTTTTATGATTATATTTCTAACAAAAATATTTCAAAAAAAGGTAATTATCAAATATTGAATAATTTGATAGTTAAAATTAAAAATGATAAAAAATAAAAATAGTTTTATATCGCTAAAAGAAGGATTCAAAAGTGTCCAAAAAAAATCTCACTATGTAGCATCTGGAATATTTCCAATTATTATTACCCCTAAAAATGATTTAAACTTAGTATTTTTTAATTATTGGAATAACAAAAATAAGATCCCGACAGAAAACTTAAAATGTTTTATAAAAATTTATGATACTCAAGGAAATTTACTTTGTCATTTTGAAAGCAAGATTTCAAAATTTCATAATCAACACTCAATCAAAGAAATTTTAAAAAACAATAATTTAAAGATTAACAAAATAGTTGGCACTGTAAATGTTGAAATTGTATCTTTAGAAAAACTCGGATATCCTTTTCCAGCAATTACAGGCATATACAATTCTGGGAATATTTATAGCTCAGTCCATAGTGCTGGCAGAATTAAGAATAATTCTGAACCTCACGATGTTATATATACCGAAGAAACAAATTGGACTTGTAAGTTCGATAATTCTATAACTCCTTTTTTTCATTATTTTGTGGGAAATCAAAAACCCAAACTAAATTACATTACAGTAAAAGTTCTATCAAAAAATAAAAAAATTAAGAAAAGCAAGAAAATTTTAATTGACGATATAAATGTATTTGGATCTAAAATATTTTTTATTAAAGAAATTTTTAAAAATTCAAGTTTTTCAAATTCAGATTTTATATCCATAGAAGTTGAACACAACTCTGTCTTTCCTAGATTGATTGTAGGTAATTACCACGCTAGTAAAAATTTTTTTGAGGTTACACACTCTTTTCCTAAGATAACAAAGAAAGATCATTGTACATCAAATGGAGGTAATTATTTTCAGTCAAAAATGTTAGGATACACTAATAAAGATTTAAACTTAAAACTAAAAATCTTTCCAACTTCTTGCAAAGGGAATTTCACTGGAGAAACATTTGTTAAAAAATTTGGCGAAAAAAAATTAAATAAAACTAACCAAGAAATATATTTTTCTCAAAAAAAATTAGAAAGTGAAAATGTGATCAGACTTGATAATGATGAGGAAATAAAAAGCATAAAACTTAAAGGTGACAAAATTCCTTCAAGATTGAATACATCTTTCATTTATAATGTAAGAGGTTGTAAAACAAAATATTCTGTTGACATAGCTAGTGGAGCTCATTCAAGTATTTTTCCAAAAAAAATTACGCATTGGGGTCATGGATATTGTGCAGAGGGATTTAATTCAATTATAATGATTGCAAATGATAACTTTGAACATTCATATTATGAGACATTTAAAGGAATTTTAAACGTTTATTCAAATGATTTAAAAACAAAAATACCAGTGGTTATTCATCCGGGTTCTTTACTCACTATAGATATTTCTAAACATAAAAAATTTACAAAACTTAAAAAAAGAAAACTTGGTTTTTTTAGTTGGTTCCTGAAATTGGAAAAACCAGGATGTGAATGTTTCTGGTTAAGTTACCGAAAAAAAGATGGCTCCATATTTGGAGATCATAGCTTTTAGATTTTATTCCTAGATTAAAAAATCAGGCCTTAGATGAAAAAAAGAAAATCAGTTTTAATAATTGGTGGTACTGGATTTTTAGGCTACCACATTGCCAAATTTTTACTAAAAAAAAAATATAAAGTTATCAGTATTTCCCTCAACAAACCAAAAAAAAAAAGATTTTTAAGAACATTAAAGTACTTAACTTGTGATATTGGAAAATATTCATCTTTACAAAAAAAACTAAACTATTCTTTTGATTACGTAATAAACTGCGGAGGTTATGTAAATCATTATAACGATAAACAAAATTTTAATACCCATTTTAGAGGTACTAAAAATTTAATTAAAGTTCTAAAAAAGAAAAAATTAAATAAATTTATACATATTGGAAGCTCTCTTGAATATGGTAAAATAAGATCTCCAAATTTAGAAACAAGTAAATGTATTCCAAAGATGTCTTACGGATTAAATAAATTAAAGGCGTCAAAGTATTTATTAAATGAATTTAAAAAAAATAATCTTCCTGTTGTGATCTTAAGGCTTTATCAACTTTATGGGACCCATCAAGACAACAATAGATTTATACCATTTGTAATTTCATCATGTTTAAAAGGAAAAATTTTTCCTTGCTCAAATGGTGTACAAAAAAGAGATTTTCTTTATGTAAATGATGCGGTTAAGGCAATTTATAAATCTATGGTCGCTAAAAATACTGATGGAAAATTAATTAATCTGGGTTTTGGTAAAGCTATTCAAATTAAAAAGATAATACAAAAGATTAGATCTAAAGTAAAAAAAGGAGAACCTAAGTTTGGTGTGATAAAAATGAGGAAAGAAGAACAAGGTATTATCTATCCCAATATAGAATTGGCAAATAACATTTTGAAATGGAAACCAACTACAAATTTAGAAGTTGGTTTAACAAAAACTATAAATTTTTATAAGAATTTAAAAGAAGAAAAATAATTTATGAAAGTCATAATTTTAGCCGGCGGTCAAGGAACGAGATTGGCAGAGCATACAAAGACAATACCAAAACCAATGGTAAAAATTGGAAATTACCCAATTATAATTCACATTATTAATCATTATTTAAAATATGATTTTAAAGAGTTTTTTATTGCTGCTGGGTACAAAAGTTACGTAATCAAGAGATATTTCAAAAATTTTAAAAAAGTTAATGAACCATTTTTTCATAAAATTTTCGGAAAAGAATGTTCAATTACAATTGCTGATACTGGACTAAAAACATTGACAGGGGGAAGATTAAAAAGAATGAAAAAATTTATTAAAGAAAAAGAAGATTTCATGTTTACCTATGGAGATGGCATCTCTAACATTAATTTAAATAAACTTTTAAGATTTCACAAAAATTCAAAAAAACTGTCAACAATCACCGCAGTCCATCCACCAGCAAGATTTGGTGAACTAATCTTAAAAAATGATTCAGTCAAAACGTTTAAGGAAAAACCACAAACAATATCTGGCTGGATAAATGGTGGTTTTTTTGTAACAAGTTACAAAATTTTTGATTTCATAAACGGTGATAAAGAAATTCTAGAAAAAAAACCTTTAGAAAAATTAACACAGAAAAATCAATTAGCTGCTTATAAGCACAAGGGTTTTTGGAAATGCATGGATACGGTAAGAGATAGAGATGTCTTAAAAGATATTTATAAAAAAAACAAATTTAAATTTTAGAAAGATTATATATGTCAGCGTGTATTAATTGTAAAAACCAAAATTTAATTAAGATTATTAAAATTGGTTCTCAACCATTAAGTGGTATTTTTCTAAATAAGATAATCAAAAAACCAAAAAAATATTCTTTAGATCTTTTTCAATGCTCAAAATGCAAACTTGTTCAAATTGGAAAAATTATAAAAGCCCAAAAAATGTTTGGTGACACATATGAATATAGGACATCATTAAGTAAGTTTATGTCCCAACATATAAATAAAAAAGCTAAAACTCTAATCAAAAAAAGGTATGTAAAAAAAAATTCCTCAATTTTAGATATTGGTAGCAATGATGGTACCTTTTTAAACAATTTCAAGCACAATCAAATATTAATTGGAATAGATCCATCTGCAAAAAAATTTTCAAATTTTTATAATAAAAATATTAAAACTATTTTTGAGTATTTTTCTAAAGAAAACTTAAACAAATTTTTTAAAAGAAGTTATAAATTTGATGTAATTTCTTCATTTGCAATGTTTTATGATATTAGCAATCCAAATAAATTCTGCAAAGACATAAAAGAATCACTTAATAAAAATGGAATTTGGATTTTGGAATTCTCTTATTTGCCTCTAATGTTAAAAAATCTCACTTATGATCAGATTTGTCATGAACATGTTGCATATTACTCTTTAAATACATTTAAAAAAATAGCTGAAAAAAATAGATTAAAAGTTATTGATCTTTCATTCAATGAAATTAATGGAGGTAGCATAGAAATCATTTGTGCAAAAAAAGGAAGTAATCATAAAGTTAATAGTAATAAAATATTAAAAACTTTAAGTGAAGAAAAAAAAATTAATATGAAATCATTTGAAAATTTTAACAAAAGAATAAATGATCTTAAATATTTGCTTCAATATTTTTTAAATTTAAAATCAAAAAAATCTATTATAGCATATGGAGCATCTACAAAAGGAAATGTTGTTTTAAATCACTGTAATGTTAACAAAAGTCAAATTAGAGAAATTTGTGACGGAAGTTCTAGAAAGTTATCAAAATTTACTCCAGGCACCAATCTTAAGATAATTTCAAAAGAATTAATGCGTAAGAAAAATCCAGACTATTTATTAGTTTTAATTTGGTCTTTTAGACAAGAGGTTATAAATCAAGAAATTAATTATTTAAAAAAAGGTGGAAAATTAATTTTTTTGCTACCTAGATTTCATATTGTTAACAAAGATAACTATAAAAATTATCTTAATAGTAATTTTAGCAACCTATCTTATAATTATTAAAAAATAACATGAAAATTTTTGTTACCGGGGCAAATGGATTTGTAGGAAAAAATTTTTGTGATATGGCTATTAAGGAGGGCCATTATATTTTTGCTCCAACAAGAAAAAAAAATTTGCAAAAAAAAAAAAATTTAAAATGGCTTTATGGTGATTTTAACAAAAATTGGAAAAATGAACTCTCCAAGTCAAGTATTCTAGTACATTTTGCAGCCGCAGGTTTAAACAATGATGATTATAAAAATATTTTTGATGTTAACGTTTTTAAATCACTTGAATTACTCAACAATGCTATAAAAAATAACTGTAAAAAATGGTTAATCATTAGCACTTCTTCAGAATACGGTATAAGAAATAAAAAAAAAATTTACAAATTCACTAAAAATTCTAATCGAATTCCAGATACAGATTATGGTTTGAGTAAAGCAATATTTACAGATCAAGCTATAAATTTAGCAAAAAAAAATTCATGCAAGATCAGAATAATGAGACTTTTTGCATTATACGGAAAAGGTGAACATAAAAAAAGATTGTATCCCACATTACTCAATAATAATAAAAGTACATTACACGTAAAGAATCCTTACGAAACAAGGGATTTTACTAACGTTAAGTTTGCCACTGAATTAATCTTGGACTCTTGTAATTTTGATAAGAAAAAATTTAAGAATTATCAAATTTGGCATGTATCTGAGAATAAACCTATGATGGTCAAAGAATTTGTTAAAAAAATTTTGAAATTGAAAAAAGTTAAAAAAAAGGTGAAATTAAATACAAATAATATAGTAAAGTTTAATCATATATCTGATGAAAAATCGGTTTGGAAATAAATTTTTTATGGATGGAAATCGTACTGCAGTAATTTTGTGTGGAGGAAAAGGAACTAGGCTTGGATCCATTGGAAAAAAACTACCTAAAACATTAATTAAATTACAAGGTAAGGAAATACTTTGGTATATTATAAAGATTCTTAAAAAAAATAAGTTCAATCACATTATTTTACCTATTGGATACAAAGGCAGTAAAATTAAAAACTTTATAAGAAAGAATAAAAAATTAGTATCTAATATAAATTTAATTGATACAGGCGTTGAAACAAATATTGGTAAAAGAATATCAATGATAAAAAACTATATTTTGTCATCAGATTTCTTACTTTTAAATGGTGATGCAGTTTTTGATTTTGACTTAAATAAAATGTTTTTAACACATAAAAAACAAAAAAGAGATATAACCTTTATTTCAAGTGAAATTACCTATCCTTACGGTACAGTAGGAGTTAGAAATAATAAAGTTATAGATTTTAAAAGAAACCTCAAATATGAGGCGCTAAGAGTTCGAAGTAACAAAAATTATATTGCTTACAATTATACCGGAATGTCTATAATCAATACAAAAAAACTCACTAAACAAAATAAAAAATTTATAAATTCTAAGAATTTTGAGATGGATTTTTTTCCATCATTCATAAAAAAGTTTAAATCAGATTTAGTAAAATTATCAGGTTTTTGGCATTCCGTAGATAATTTAAAAGACATTCTAGCTGTTAACAATAAAAAAATTTCCAGAGAAAAATATATGTTATTAAAAAGATTAAAAAGAAATAATAATTATGATTGATAAAAAATTTTGGAAAAATAAAAAAGTTTTGATAACTGGCCACACAGGTTTTAAAGGTGCTTGGTTATCCATAATTTTAAATACTTTAGGAAGTAAAATTTATGGCTATGCTTTAAATCCAGCTGGTAAAAAAAATTTTTTTTTAGAAGCAAATTTAAAAAAAATTTTTAAGAAAGATATTAGACATGATTTGAGAAATATTACGTTCCTTAAAAAACAGTACAATAAAATTAAACCTGACATCATCGTTCACTTAGCTGCACAATCCAGCGTGATAGAAAGTTTTAAAAATCCTAGGTATACAGTAACAACAAATGTAATTGGTACGTATAATTTATTAGAAACAATTAAAACGTCGAAAAAAACTAAATGCTTACTAGCTATAACAACTGATAAAGTTTATCAAAATTATGAAACTGCTAAATATTTTGATGAAAATTCTAAATTAGGTGGTGATGACATTTATAGCGGAAGTAAAGCTTGTTGTGAAATTTTAGTACATAGTTATAGAAAGTCTTTTCTTAAAGACTCACAGTGTCGTGTTGCAACAGCTAGAGCTGGAAATTGCTTTGGGGGCGGAGACTGGACTGAAGATCGAATCGTAAAAGACTGTCTTGAAACTTTTTACAATAATAAAACTTTAGTTTTACGAAATCCAGATGCAACCAGACCGTGGCAACATGTTATTGAACCATTAATTGGTTATTTAATTTTAATTCAAAAACTTTGTTCAAACAAAGGAGCTGAATTTGAAGGACCATGGAATTTTGGCCCAAGCTTAAAACAAAATCTTAAGGTAAAAAAATTAGTAAATATTATTAAAATGAAAATGAATTCAAAATCAAAAATTTCTATTAAAAGAAATTATAAAAAATTTAAAAAAATTAAAATATTTGAATCTAAACATTTAAATATTAACAGTAAAAAAGTTAATAAATATTTAAGTTGGAAGCCAGTATTATCAATTAAGGAAGCGGTTTCTTTAACTGTAAATTGGTATAACGCTTTCAAACAAAATAAAAATCTTATTAAGATTTCACAAGAACAAATCTCCGACTATCTTAAAAAAATTAAGTAATTTTTGTTAATTAAATGGAATTATCAATTTGTATACCAACATTTAATAGAAATAGACAATTAGATAATTGTTTAAATTCAATCTTAATTGCTAGTAGAAATGTTAAAAATTTTGAGTTTGAAGTATGTGTATCTGATAACGCGTCACCAGACGATGTTATGCCAATTATTGATAAATATAAAAAACAATTAAACATAAAAATTAACAAAAATAACAAAAATTTAGGATTTGCAATTAACGCTCTTAAATCTATTAATTTAGCATCTGGAAAATTTGCATGGTTTTTAGGTGATGATGATTTATTATTACCTAAAACCTTACAATATTTAAAAAAGATTTTTGAAGAAAATTCCTCGGTCGAATATTTTTTTATTAATTCCTACCATCTTGACGTTGCTTCTTTAGATGATTTTTCCCATCCCTTTGATACTGCTAATTTAAAAAATTTTAAAATGAAAAAAATATCATCATATCCTAAAAACAGTTTAGTAAACTTTTGGGAAATAATTGATCCAAACGTATCCTGGGAGTTTTTAATAGGTATATTTTTAAGTATTTTTAAAAGAGATAAATGGTTAGAAAATAAACAAGTGTTAAATCTAAACGACATAGAGGATACTAGAGTTTGGTCCAATTTTGATAACACCTGTATGAATGCAAAAATTATAGCAAGTGCTTTTAAAAACTCAAAATCATATATTTGTGTTGAGCCATTATCTGTAAACTTATTTGGAAAAAGAGAGTGGGGAACACTATATGAATTTGTTGAAATTGTAAGAATACCCGAGTTAATTGATCATTATAGAAGAGAAGGCCTTCCTTTGAAGCAATATTTATACTGTAAAAACTATTCTTTAAGAAATTTTGTAAATTTTTTTGTAAAAATTCTTATTGGAGGAAAAAAAGCTGGATTACAGTATGTAAGCTTTAGAAAGCATGTTTTAAAAAATCTGATTTTTCCATATGCTTGGTTATCTTTATTCTTTTTTATATTTAGAAAATTTAGAATAATGTTAAATTTAAATAAATCATGAAAAATATTATTCAAGATATAAAAATTAAACCTTTAAAAATAATACCTGATAACAGAGGCAAAATTATGCATATGCTAAGATCAGATGATGACAATTTTGAAAAATTTGGAGAAATTTACTTTTCAACAATTTATCATAATGTTGTCAAAGCTTGGCATCTTCATAAGGAGGCAACTCTTAATTACGTTTGTGTAAGCGGCGAAGTAAAACTTGTTTTATTTGATGATAGAAAAGAGAGTAAATCATTTGGGATGCATCAAGAAATAATCTTGTCTCCAAAAAAATATGTGCTTGTAACTATTCCCCCAAATATCTGGAACGGTTTTAAAGGACTATCAGAAAATGAATCAATAATAGCAAATTGTCTTAATCAGCCTCATAATGAAAATGAAATGGTCAGAAAAGATCCGTCTGATAAAAGCTTTAAATATGATTGGATTTAATTTTTTTATCTCTCTTATTAAAAATCATTGTGATTAGTAAAGATGTAATTACAATCATATAGGTTGAATTAGATGTTGTAAAAAATCCACCAGTAGATTGTAACGGAAAAAAATACATTAAAAAATTAAAGATTAATAAAATTAAATATTTTGAATTTAAAGAATTTTTCGTCCTATAAAGTGTTTTAGAAATTTTAATTATATTCAATAAAACAATTATCAAAAAGGTTAATATAATAATTAACCCTAATAAACCCGTAGTAACTAAAATGTCTAAATAAAAGTTGTGAGGATGTTGTGAACATTTGAACAACGATTTTTCGTTACATTTCTTTAGAAAATTTTTTAAGCTAACTCCAAATATTTTATTATCTTCCCACACAAATATTGCATTCATAAAAAGGTTATGATGTCCAGATCCTCTATTCATATTTACTCTTTTTTCTTTGTCCCATTTTATCTCTTCGAGTTTTTCCTCGTCCGTTGTAATCTCATATATTTTCATACTTTTTATTATGAGCTCAGAGGCATTATCGTAAAAAGATCCATACTTTTGTTGAGCAGTATCTGGAGTGAAAATATTAATAAAGATCATTAAAATTATAAAAGATGTTAAAATACTTAAAAATTTTGTTTTAAAATAGCATAATCCATACATTGTAAAAAAAATAAACCACATTAACATCGGAACTCTTTGCCAACTAACCAAGATTGCTATATTTAAAATAGACAGATAGATAACCCTTAAAATAAACTTCATATTCTTTTTTAGATTTAATTTTTCAAATAAAAAAAAAGCAGCAAAAAAACCAAATTGCTTTATAAAAGAGCCAGCTATTCTTTCGTCTCCAAAAAAACTTGTAGCACCGTTGTCTAAAATTTTTAGGCCTATCACATTAAAACCCAGGAAATGTTGAATTATCAAATCTAAAGCAATAATTGATACAAAAAAGAAATAAAATTTTAACGCTTTTTCTAAATTAATTATATTTTTACTAAGAAAATAATTCAAAAAATAAAATAGTATAAAAAATCTTAGATAAAATATTGATTTTACTACGTTGTGTTCATTAATAATTGATGACAATATTATACTTAAACAAAATATTAGAAATATAACTTCATAAAATTCTAACGAAAATTTTACTTTATTTTTGATAAAGTATACTAATGATAGCATTGAGAATATAACTGTAAATGCGTTAATTGAAAAGTTTCCTAAAATGAAAAATATAGGAAATAAAACTACAAGCAAATTTAAAACTTTATCAATTTTTAAATAGTTAGCAGAAATAACCATAATAATTTATAATATATTTTATGTTTAATTCAAAAAAAAATTTGTTTTTATATTTAGAAATGAACTAAAATTCTTTTTTTAAGGGCGTGTAGTTCAATGGTAGAACGCTACGTTGACATCGTAGAGGTCATAAGTTCGATTCTTATCACGCCCACCATTGTTTTTCACTTTTTTTCAAAAAAATAATTGTAAACCTTTTCTAATTTTTTATCTTTGTATGCATCTAAATTTTCAGCTCTTTTTTTTCCAGAAATCTTAAAATTATTGATATCCATTATTTTTAAAACTTTTTCAAATTGTTGTTTATAATTTTCATTTAATTCTATAGCAACGCTTTTAAT
>MDTG01290999.1_pt1 | contig 25542 bp, 25 predicted proteins | sample 811421 | NCBI WGS metagenome assembly MDTG01 (sample SAMN05326645, study PRJNA326480) | marine metagenome | isolation source: seawater | place: Pacific Ocean: South East | collected 2011 | reverse complement strand
GATCCGTCGGAAAAAGCAACATTTGCAAACCTGGCACTTGAGTATCTCAATTTTTTTGAATTCAATTGAAGCAAATTTTCCATTAATAACTTTGAGCATCCCATTAAATTAATTGGGTTTGAAGCTTTGTCTGTTGAAACCGAGAATAAATTTTTTACATTAGATTTAATTGATAATTCAATAATTTTTTCAGTATTTAATATATTTGTAGAAATCATTCTAATTGAAGAATAAATATCTCTTTCAGATCTTACATGTTTCAAAGCAGACAAATTCAATACGTAATCATAAGGTCCTTGTGATTTAAAAAATGTTTTGAATAATTCTGATCCACAATCAATTACAAATGTTTTAAAATCTCCACTAATATATCCTGCAGAACTCCTTAAATCTCGAACTAGTTCAACTAAATTATTTTCACTAATATCAACAACATGTAATTTTTTTGGATTTCTAATAAATATTTCTCTTGTTGTTGCTTGTCCAATTGTCCCAGCACCTCCAATAACTAAAAAAGAGGATTTTCTTATTTTAAAATTAATTTTTTTTGAAAAACTTTTTAAACATTTGTCAAAAAGTGGCTTTCTTGAAAATAAATTTTTATTTTTCATTACTTTTTTTTACAATTGAATTGAAATATCTTTCTATTCTTTTCATAGAAATATCACTATCATAGTGTTTTATAGCAAATCTTTTTGCATTATCACCCATTTTGTTTAAAGAAGAATTGCTTAAAGTCAAAAACTTAGTCAAAACTTTTTTAAAATCTTTTTGAGATCCTGAATTAGCAACTAAACCGGATTTACTTTCTAATATTAATTTACGCGTTTCTCCACTTACCAATCCAAGTAATGGCTTACCATACATCATGTAAGATTGAACTTTTCCGGGAACAGTGTCTTCAAAAACTTTTTTTTTTTAAGAGAGACTAAAAAAATATCTGCAATTTTATATACCATTGGCATTTCATTAAGAGGTTTTTTTCCCAGTAAAATAAAATATTTTTCAACTTTGTATTTTTTAATATTATTTCTTAACCATAAATATTTTCTTCCTTCCCCCACAAAAATCCATTTTATTTTTTTATTTTTTTTTATTAAATCAATCGCACCTCTAAAAATTAGTTCGATATCCTGAGCTTCTCCTATGTTGCCAGCAAATAATATATTTAAAAAACCTTTAGATTTTTTATATTTATTTTTTGAAATTTTTTTTTTGAAAATATCTTCTGCCCATGTCGGAAAAAAAATAATTTTTTTTTTTTTTACTCTTTGAGATATTTTTTTTAGCATTGCATTTGATTGCACTAAAATTAGTTCACAATTTTTATATATTTTGTTGATAAAAAAATGTAACAAATTAATAATTAAATTTGACTTTATAACTCCCATTGCTTTTAATGTATCTGGCCACAGATCTAGCACCCATAATACTACTGGTATTTTATAAATTTTTTTTAAAATAATTGCTGGTATAATTGAAAATATAGGTGAATAACCACATACAAAAATTAAATCAAATTTTTTTTTTTTGAAAAAAATTAAAGAATAAATTGATGAACAAAAAATAAAATTAATATAATTAAAAAAAAGTTTAATTTTTGAATTTCCCCTTGTTATAGTAAATACTCTGTGTACCTTGGCGTTATGAAAATAATTAAATTTTTTTTTATTTAATTTAAACTTGGTATAAATTTTTCCTTCAGGATAATTAGGTTCACCGGTAAGGATAGTAAAATTATATTTTTTTTTTAGTTTAAAAATTAAATCATTTATTTTAAAATTTTCAGGCCAAAAGTATTGAGTTATAACCAAAACATTCTTCATTTAGTTACTTTTTAAACCATATTTTTTTATTTATTTGATCAATGTAACTAAGGATTATTCTTGGAATTTTTTCTGATACGTTGCTGGATTTATAATCATCAATTTTATTAAATTTAATATTCATATTTTTTTGCTTAATAGTCACTTCCAATGAATTTAATAAATTAAAAATTTTTGTTCCTGACATTATTACTGTTGATTGTTCCATGCCTTCAGGTCTTTCTTGTGCTTCTCTTATATTAATTGAAGCTAAGTTTAATATTGAAGTTTCTTCAGTTATCGTTCCACTGTCTGAGAGAACAGCATAAGAATTTACTTGCAAACAATTATAATCACTAAAATTCATTGGTTTTAAAAAAATTATTTTTTTACTTAGTTTTTTTTTGTTTTGTATTTTTGACATTGTTCTTGGGTGGGTAGAAATTATAATAGGCTTATTATATTTTTCTGTAATCAAATTAAAAAAATCAAATATATTTTTAAAATTTTCTTTATCTTCAATATTTTCCTCGCGATGTATACTTGCTAAAAAGTATTGATTTTTTTTAATTTTTAATTTTTTCAAAATTTTTGACTGACTAATTTGTTTTGAAAAGTAATTGAATACTTCTGGTAAAGGACTACCTATGTGAATTATTTTTTCTGGATGCAAACCTTCTTTTATCAAATATTGACGTGCAATTTTACTGTATGTTAAATTAACATCTGAAAGATGATCCACTATTTTCCTATTCATTTCTTCAGGTACTCTTAAATCAAAACATCTATTGCCCGCCTCCATATGAAAGATTGGTATTTTTTTTTTCTTTGCAGCAATTGCTGTTAAAGTACTATTAGTATCCCCTAATATAAAAAAAGCGTCTGGTTTTTCTTTGGTTAAAATTTTATTTATTTCAATTAATGATTTTCCTATAAATTCTATACTGTTCTTTTTTACTAGACCCAAATTATAATCTGGCTTACGAATTTTTAAATCCTTAAAAAAAATTTCATTCAATTCTCTGTCATAATTTTGTGAAGTGTTAACTAGAACATGATCAAAATATTTATCAAATTTATCTATAATTCTTGATAGCCTAATTATTTCTGGTCTTGTACCAACAACAGTTACTAGTTTTATTTTTTTCATATACTCATTCTTATAGTATCAATTTTCTTTTTATCAAAAACTTCATTAGCCCAAATTAATAATATAGAGTCAGAATTAGATATATTCTCAATATTATGTGACCACCCTGGAACTGTAGTAATAACGGAATGATCTTTATGAGAAACTTTCAGAGAAAATTTTTGATTTGTAACAACATTCTTAAAATTAAATTTTACTTTACCTCTTAAAACTATAAACTTTTCAAGTTTAGTATGATGATAATGATTACCTCTTATTTGTTGAGACTTAATTGTTATATATGAAAATTGTCCAGAATTTTTAGTTTTCATTATTTCAACAAATATTCCTCTACTATCGCTATGAGCCATTAATTTTTCCTTAAAATCTTTTTTTTTATAATAACTAATAAAAGTAGAATATAGAGCTCTATTAAATTTTAAACCAACATCCTCGATTTTAAAATCATTTTTATAGTTATTAAATTTTTTTAATTTATCTACAATTGAATTTACACTTTTTTTATAGACAATACTTTTAAGATCTGGATAAAAAATATTTTTCTCATGAAATTTTTTTTTTATATTTTTTAAAATATGATTTATTAAATCATCAATATAAATAAGCTCTAATTTTTTATTTCCATCAAAAATTTTTAAAATCTTATTGTTAATTATATTGTAACATGCTGTTGCTATAAATGAATTATAATTCGGCTTACACCATTTTCCAAAAATGCCAGGCATTCGATATATAGATACCATTGATTGATTTTTTTTTGCAAATTTTTTTAAAAAATTTTCAGCTTTTTTTTTACTCTTGCCATAATGATTATTTAATGCAGCCTGTGTACTCGATGCATAGATAAAATGTATTTTTTTTTTATTTTTAAAAAAAAAATTACTAATTTCTTTAGTGTAAAGAAAATTTACTTTATCAAAATCATTTTTTTTTTTGTACGATTTATACCAGCAAGATGAACAACAATATCACAATCAAGTATTTTTTTTTTATTTTTATCCAAATTTAGATTTCTTTTTAAAGCTAAAAAATTAATTTCTTCTTCTTTCAATTTTAATCTAAGATTTTTTCCTATAAAACCATTAACACCTGTAATTAAAATTTTCATAATTGTTTTAAAAAATTTTTAATCAAAATATTTTTTAAATTCACTAACATGTGATAACAATTTAATAGTTTGTTTTAAATTAAGTTTTTTTGCATTGAACGAATTATATTCTTCAGAAGAAGATAACTTTTGCTTACCTACTACAAAATATTTTTCATAATTTAAATCCCTTTTATCTTTAGGAATACAGTAATAATTACCTTTACTAATTGAAATAGCTTTTTCTTCTCTGCTTAATAAAGTTTCATGTATTTTTTCACCATGTCTGGTACCAATATTTTTTATAGGATGATTGGGTTTTTTGAAAATTTTTTTTAAAGCTTTTGCAATTGTTGCAATGTCTGTTGCACTTGTTTTAGGTATAAAAATTTCACCTTGTTTTCCATTTTTAAAAGCAAAAAAAACTAAGTCTACAGCTTCATCTAAAGTCATCATAAATCTAGTCATTTTTGAATTAGTAATTGTTATAGGTGTATTATTAAGAATTTGTTCAATAAATAATGGTATTACAGAACCTCTAGAACCAATTACATTTCCATATCTTGTGGCGTTAATAACAGTATTTTTTGAACTCCTCGATTTTGCTACCGCAACTTTTTCCATTAAACTTTTTGAAAGTCCCATTGCATTAATAGGGTAGACTGCTTTATCTGTACTTAAACAAACAACTTTTTTAACTTTATTTTTAATTGCTGCATCTAGTAAATTTTCAGTACCTAATATGTTAGTTTTAACTGCTTCAATAGGGTAGAATTCACATGAAGGAACTTGTTTTAACGCAGCAGCATGAAAAATTAAATCTACTCCTTGACAAACGTTATCGACTGAACGCAGATCTCTTACATCCCCAATATAAAATTTTATTCTTGAGTCTTGAAAAAAAATTCTCATATCTTCCTGTTTTTTTTCATCACGGCTAAAAATTCTTATCTCTTTAACATTAGTCTTTAAGAATTTTCTTAGAACTGCATTACCAAAAGATCCTGTCCCCCCAGTAATTAGTATTACTAAATTTTTATACATTTCTGAAATATTTACATTATATACTTGTTAAATGAAACGTTTTTTAAATAAATATAAATGCTGTTTATGTAATAGTAATAAAACTGATTATATATATACACATAAAATTTAAAATATCGACAGTGTAAAAATTGTGACCTTGTTTTTCAAGAAAGAATTAAAGATCCTAATTTGAATGATAAATTAAAAAATGAATATAATGAAATTTATTATAAAAAAAATAAAAAACTCATCCTCCTGCTTTAGGAAAAATATTAACTAAGGTTTTTAAAAAATTAGCTTAGAGAAGATTTATTAATTAACTCAAATGTTTTTTTGGCTGATAAGTTCCAACTAAATTTACTAGATAGAATTTTGTAATTTTTAGCAATTTTATATCTATGCAAATTTGAGGGAATTATTTTTGCTAAAACTTTTTCTAAACTTAAAGGATTAAGTGGATTAAATTTATTTTCGTAGTTTTGTAACCAAAAAGAAACTGAAGGGGTATCAGAACAAACTATTGGCAAACCTGAACTTATTTTTTCTAATATTATATTTGATAAATTTTCACATGATGATGCGAATATACCAAGATCGTATTGTGAATATAGCTTAATTAATTTTTTCCTATCTAGCTTGGGTTTATAAATTATCCATTCTTTGTTTGGATCTAAATCCTTAATTGTTGAAATTAAAGAGTTAAGTTCATTACCATAATGATCTCCAACTAATGTTAATTTAAGATTCCAATTCGTTTTTTCTCTCAAAGAATTAATAGCTAAAATTACATTGACTTGATGCTTGTATTTATCAATTGTTGAAACATATAAAAGTTTGAATTCTTTTTTTTTATTAAAAAAAAAATTTTTTTTCTTTAATACTAATTTTTTTTTTAAACTTTCATCTACACCATGTTCAATAATTTTAGATTTTTTTTTAATTTGAATTGTATTTAAAATTTTTTTTTTAGCATAAGATGTTAAAAAAATTATACTTTGTGCTCTTTTAAAAGTGTATATTTGTGCAATTTTTATAAGTAAAAATTTTACAAATTTTAAACTTGGAAAATATCTTTTCAACTCTTTTTCCTCAAAAGGTATCATATTTTGACTCATTGTAATGAAGGGTCTAAATTTACCAAAGTATATTCCTCCTGGAAAAAATAATTTAGTACATCTTTCTTTTTTTGCTTTAATTGATAAAAAAAATTTTTGCCAAATAAACATTTTTATAAAATTGATATTACCATCAAATATTATTTTTTTAGAAATCCAATTCTTATTTGGAATTAAGGGATAAATTTTTTTATTACACCAAATTACAATCTTAATAAAATTATGTTTTTTTGGATTTGATGCTTTTAGTAAGTTAACTAAATGAGTTACTCCTCCACCCTCTTTAATATTTGAAGCATCGATTCCAATTATCATTATTTTAAAATTAAAGACCTATTCGATGTAACCATATACCCTAACAAAAACCCAACAATACAAGAACCGTGACTTAACTTAATTGTTTCATGAAAAATGCCAATTATCAAAAATGACATAAGCCCTAAAAATAATGATAGATCTTTTTTTTTATAAAATTTTAATATTTTATATATTATAAAAAAATAAAAGGTAAATCCAATTATACCAACTCTAAACAATACATCCATGTACTGACTGTGTGCTGAACCACTTCCACCTTCCATGATCGAAACACCTAGATACCCACTTCCAAATAATGGATTTTTAAATACACTTATTATTATCTTTTCCCAAATATAGAATCTATATCCCATTGAAGAAGTTACATCTAAATTTAATTTGTTAAAATAATCTAAAATATCTGATCCATAATTAATAAAATAAAGAATCAAGACTAAAGATAAGCAAACAGCTGCTGAAAAAAATAATAATTTTGCATAATAATTATAATTTAAAAATATAAATACAATTATTGTTATTAAAAATGCCAAATAAGTTGACCTTGATATTGTAAAATAAATTCCGATTAAAATTAATAATAATAGAAAATTTCTAATTAAATTATAATTATCTTTTATATTCAAATAGTTTAATAACTTCTTTAATTTTTCATGATCAATAAAAACAATCCAAAATGAAATAATATAAATAAATCCCAATCTTTGTGAACCTATGTGATGTTTCCAGTTATAGCCTTGCCAATTGGAAATTGAATTTTCTAATATTAGTATAATTATAAATTTATTGAAAATTAGAATTAATGAAAACAAGACTATTGAAATTTTTAAATTTTCTATTTCTTTTTCTTCAATTTTTAAAAAAGCAAATAAAAAAAGAGAAATAAATAAAATAAAACTTATTATTCGTCTCGAATTATTATTACCCAGGTTAATTTGTTCATAAGAAAGACTAAAAATAAATACAAAAGCATAAAATAATATTGCATAATTTATGAAATTATCTGATGTATAAATTTTTTTATCAATAGCTAATTTATATAAAATATAAAATAAAAATGTATAATTTATGTAAGTATGGTCAGGACTATTTTCAGCATCCAGACCAAATGAATATTTAATTGGGTATAAAAAAAAAATAAATAACAATACAATATAAAAATCTTTTTTTTCCAATAACTTACGAAGACTAGTCATATTTTTGAATTTTAAAAAAGTCATTGCACTATAAAATATTTAATTTTTTAATCATAAAACTTGGCATAAAGAATAAAAAAAATAACTTAAATTTATTATAACTAATAAACATTTGCGTTAAATTTTTTTTTGCTCCAATTTTATTTTTATTACATAGATTATAATAACCCTCATAATAATTCTTTAAATTTTGGATGTATTTAAAATTTTTTATATTTGATAGTTCTGTATTTTTGTTAATATTAATAAAATGTTGAAGCTCAGAAATATGTAAAAGTTTTTTTTTTTTACTCTCGTTTTTATTATGTAATCTATAATAACATAAATGATCCTCAATAAATAAAAATTTATATTTTTTAAGAATTCTTAGTATAAAATCAAAATCTCCAATTATGTGATATTCAGGATTAAATTTAAATTCATGAAAAATTTCTTTTTTAAAAATTGTTGTTAAAAATCCAATATTATAAGATTTTAAAATTTGCTCAAGTTGGTTTCCATTATTTTGTTTAATATTTATATTTTTGTACTTACTAGTTATTTCATTGAATAATATGAAATTTGAATAAGCAAATGAACATGTGGTGTTCTTTAAACTTTTCACTTTAATTTTTAAATTATCTTTATGCCAAAAATCATCAACATCTAAAAAAGTAATATATTTACCATTTGTTTTTTTTAATGCTAAATTTCTAGCTTTATAAAGAAGAGTATGATTTTTTGCTTTAAAATATTTAATTCTTTTATCTTTATATGATTTTATTATTTCACAACTTCTATCAGTAGATCTATTGTCCCAAAAAATGATTTCCCAGTTTTTAAAAGATTGATTTAATACACTGTCTATACAATTTCTTAAATATTCTTGGCCATTAAAACAATTGATTATTATACTAACTTTTGATGATTTTTTTTCTACCACTTTATTTTTACAAAAATTTTTTAATATTTTTTTTAAGAATATTACTTATCCTTTCAACATCTTTGAAACTTAAATCTGGATGTAAAGGTAAAGTTAACAATTGTGGAAATATTTTTTCTGTGTTTGGTAAATAAATTCCTTTTTTTTTATAAAAATCTAATAAATGATTTGGTTTATAATGAAAACCGACTTCAATATTTCTATTTTTAAAAAATTTTATTAATCCTATTCTATCTTTCAGACCTAAAATTCTAACTGGATATATATGAGGAACTACATGATTATAATTATGTTTAATTATTTTAATTTGTTCATGATTTATCAAAATTTTATCATATTTTTTTGCTAAAGATTTTCTTTTATTAGATAAATATTTGAATCTTTTTAACTGAATATTTCCAATTGCAGCCATAATATTGCTCATATGATATCTCCAACCTTGGTCTGAAACATTAAAATCCCAACTTCTATTTTTTGAATATCTTTTTTCTGTGTCCTTATGAATGCCTAATAATCTTAAATCTTGAATTTTATTAATAATTTTTTTATCTTGAGAAACTACACATCCACCTTCTCCCGTAGTAATATTTTTAATTCCATCAAAACTAAAACAAATAATGTCCCCAAAAGACCCTATTAATTTTTTATTATACATAGTTCCAAATGCATGAGCTGCATCTTCAACTACTCTCAATGATTTTTTTTTTGCTATTGCATAAACTTCATTTAAATTTCCGACTCCGCCAGCATAATGAACAGGCATTATAACTTTTGTTTTTGAGCTAATTTTTCTTTTTAAATCAGCTATATCTATTGTCATTGTTTTTTCGTTTACGTCACAAGAAACTGGCTTCAATCTATTTGCTGATATTGCTTGAAAAGAAGACAAATAAGTTAATGATGGAACTAAAACTTCATCATTATTTTTAAGATTTAAAGATTGTAATGCAAGTTGTAGTGCAGCTGTGCCGCTTGATACAGCAACAACTCTTCTTTTTTTATTTTTAAAAAATTTAATTAAATTCTTTTCAAATAATTGAACCTCTTGCCCCATGCCTAAAAATTCTTCAGAAAGAACTTTATTTACATTTTTTTTTTCTAACGTAGAGATACTACTTTTAGATAATCTTATAATTTTACCAACATTTCCAAGGAGCTTTTTTTTCATTCCATAATCTTTCTAAAAAATCTTTGTCTCTTTTTGTATCCATACATTGCCAAAATTTTTCATGTTTAAAAGCAATGAGTTGTTTTTGGTTGGCCAAATTTTCTAAAGGTTCTTTTTCTAATACTGTAGAGCTTGATTTAATTAATCTCAAAAATTCTGGCTCAAAGACAAAGAAACCACCATTGATCCAACTTTTCTTAGTTTGAGGTTTCTCTTTAAATCGATTAACTGTATTTCCTTTTAAATCCAACTCTCCAAATCTTGCGCTAGGATGTACAGTTGTAATAGTTCCAATTTTTTTATGTTTATTATGAAATTTTAATAACTCTTTTAAATTTATATTAGAAACGCCATCTCCATAAGTTAACATAAATCTTTCTTTATTTATAAATTTTGATATTTTTTTTAATCTTCCTCCTGTTTGAGTATTTAAACCAGTATCAACAAGTTTTATTTTCCATTTTTCATCATTATTTTTGAGATATTTAATTTCTTTTTTTTCCAAGTCTATTTCAAAATCAGAATTAAGCTGATTAAAGTTTAAAAAATAGTTTTTTATAACTTCTGATTTATAACCTAGTGCTATTATAAAATCTGAAAATCCATAATGTGAATAAATTTTCATTATATGCCATAAAATTGGTTTTCCTCCAATTTCTACCATAGGTTTGGGTAATGAATGTTTTGACTCTGAAATTCTTGTCCCAAAACCTCCGGCTAAGATTACGATTTTCATTTTTTTTTCCAGTTATATTTAATTTCTTTATTTGTTTTTCTAACAACTTCTTTAGCGTTATGTTTTACGTTTGCAAGATTAAAAATAACATTTTTACCCTTCGAGATGCCTTTAAATGCAAACCAAATATTTGGTGGCACAATAATTTTATAAAATCTATTGTCACCAATTATAATTGACCTAAATTTATTCTCATCATAAAATACAAATTTAACTTTACCTACAGGCACTACAAGTGTCATGGTCATTCTTTTGTGTTTTTTCCAACCTTTAATTTTGTTAAATTTAACAAATGAAAAATATGCATCTTTGTAAAATTTTAAGTTGCTTTGTTTGTTATCAAGAATTTTTAAAATTATACCATTTATATTCTTAACGATATTATATTTTTGTATTCTAATTTTATCTAAATTTACTTGGCCCAATTTTTTCCCCTTTTTTTTGCCAAACCAATAAACTTAAATATTTGTTTTTTACTTAATTCTAAAATATTTAAAGACTTAATTTCATAAAAATTTTTATACCAAATAACCGTTTCTTCAATAGTCTCAGAGAAATTTAAAGTTGGTGACCAATGTAATTTTTTTTTTGCTTTGTTGCAATTTAAGTTTAAAAGACCTGATTCCTTTATAAAATTTTTTTTTTTTGAAGTTCTAAATTTAATTTCATTCCATGTTAATTGCATTTGTTTAATCACTTTTAGTACTGAAAAATTATTTTTTATAGGAGGGCCAAAATTAAACGCTTCTCCATTTAATTTTTTATTTTTATTTAACGAATAAGCTAAATTAATATAACCACTTAGAGGTTCTAAAACATGTTGCCAAGGTCTTGTTGATTTTGGATTTCGAATTTCCATTTTTTTTGATAAGACAGTTGACTTTATACAATCTGGTATCAGCCTATTTTGAGCCCAATCCCCTCCTCCAATAACATTGCCAGCTCTACCAACTCCAAGCAAAATTTTTTTTTCATTTTTTATAAATGACTCATAATAAGATCTGATTGCTATGTCCGCTGAAGCTTTGGAAGCACTATATGCATCAACTCCACCTAGTCTGTCAGTTTCTTTATATCCAGCTTGAGTTTCTCTATTTTCGTAACACTTATCACTTGTTATTAAAATTAATGTACATTTTTTTTTTAGACTTCTTGCAGATTCAATAATATTTATTGTTCCATTTACATTTGTCATCCAAGTATCATTTGGTTTAAGAAACGATTTACTAACTATAGCTTGAGCTGCTAAATGAAAAATTATATCAGGTTTAAATTTAATTATTTCTTTCTTTAAATTTTCAAAATTTCTAAGGTCAATTTTCTTTTCTGTTAAAAATTTTTTTGCATTTATTAATTCATAGTGTGAGGGTTTTGTTGGAATATTATTCGAAATTCCAAGTATCTTTGCTTTATAGATTTTAAGCCACAGGCTTAACCAACTACCTTTAAATCCTGTATGACCTGTAATAATAATTCTTTTATTATTATAAAATTTTGCAAGTTTATTTTGATAAATTTTATTCATTTTCATTTAAAAGTTTTGATGTAATCTTTTTAGCATCTACGAGATCAATGTTGCATGGTAAATTTATCATTTTTGGTCCAATTTTTTCTGAATTTTTGCAAGATTTTTTTTTATAATTAAAACTGGAAAGGTTACTATTTGTTGCTTCAATCGGCTTCTTAAACCATATTCCTGAAATATCTATCAAATTACTAATTTTCTCAAGAATTCTATGGCTTTTTGGATCGTGCCATACCAAACGCAGTGGTACAATGTCGAGATTTTTATTTTTATATAAAGGCAATTTTTTTTTTAAATTTGGATATTTGCTGCTTAGCTTATCTAAAAAATAATTTAATACAATTTTTCTTTTAACTTTTGTTTTATTCCATCTTTTGATTTCTAAAATTCCTATATAAGCTAAAAAAGTAGGAAATTTACATGGATAAGGGTAATCTCCACTTAAAGACTTTGAGTAATAATCAGAATCTAAGTATGGATTATTATTAAAAATTTTTTTACTAATTTTGTTAAAAAAATTTAAACTAATTTTTTTTAATAACGAATTGGTTGACATAAAAGTATTTCTAAAAAAAATATAACTTAAAATATTTTTTTTTTTTCTTATAGAAAAATTTTTAATTTTTTTTTTTCTTGTTTGTAAAAATTTAATCAACTTTTTGTTATTAGAATATATTATACCTCCGCAAAAAGTATTAATTGGTTTTGTATGATCAGTTGAAAAAAGTGAAGCTTCACCAAAATTTCCTAAAAAATTTTTATTGATTTTTGAACCTAAGGAAAGGGCACAATCTTCTAGTAAAAAAATCTTTTTTTTATTTGAAATTTCTTTAATTTTTTGTATTTCACAAGGAATTCCAAAAGAATGTTGTGCAATAATTAATTTTGTATTTTTATTTATTTTTTTTAAAATATTTTTTGCAGACGATCCATAAGTTTTAATGTCAACATCAGAAAAAACTGGTTTACCACCAACTTTTAAAATTGCATTAACTACTACTGAACAAGTTCCAGCATTAACAATAACTTCATCATTCTTACTTATATTTAGATAATTTAAAATTTCGAAGAGCCCCATTCTACCAGAGGCATAAGCAACAGATTTTCCTCTACCAATTAGTTTTGAAAAATTTTTTTCATAAATTCTTATTAAATTTTGATCTTCAATTTTTATTAGCTTTCTCAATTTATTTATATGATGCTTTTCTAAATATTTATGATTTCCACAGAAATCATAAGAATTTAAATAAATTAACTTCTTAAGTTTACCTAGCATTATGATTTTTCAATTTACAAATTATTGCTTAAAAATTCTAACAATTTATTTTTTTCAACTCTTATAAAATTAAAATCCAAACTACAAGGTTTAGTAAAAATATTTTCTAAACCTAATCTTGGCAATAATTCGTATCTTTTTTGTTTTGATCTTTTAGATACCATAATATACATACTTTTAGATCCCATTGCCAATGCTGCACAACAAGTGTGAACTCTATCAGCAAAAACAGTTTCAGCAGACTTGTAAATTGACAAATATCCCTCTGGAGAACTAGACCAATATATATTGGGTCTATTATAAATTAATTTTGAAAATCTTACAAAAGGGACACTACTTGTTCTAATAACATTTAATCCATTTAAATTAGTTTGGGATTTTTTAAAAAAGCTTTTCTTTTTATAAATAAAATTATTTTTTCTATCTCTATAAATAAATGGTTCAGAGCTTTGATCAAAGTTATATACATAATATTTATCATCTAATTTAGGAACAGAAATACTATCATTTAAAAACATACTAGTGCATATGCCATCATATACTGGAGCATCTATTTTATCTTTATAAAAATCATAAGTTGTTCTGTCTCGAGTTGCCACAAATCTTACTTTGTATTTTTTTAAAAAATTTGCAATTTTTTCTGTTTCTTTTTCAGTATATTCAACAGCCCCAATAGATAAAAATGCGATCTGTTTATTTTTTTTTAAAAATGATTCAAAAATTGATTTATAAGCATCTATAAATTTTCCCCCAAAAGATGGACCAGTCACAATTAATAGATCTAAATCTAAATTATCAATAAATTTATAATCATTTTTTAATTTTGCCCAATATTCTTGCGCAGGATCAGGAATAAAATAAACACTTTCAGGGTATAGCTTTTTTAATAAATGCAATGCTCCGATATTATAAAAAGAGTTACCTATATTAGTATGCCAATGACCACCTATATAACCTATTCTCATAATTACTATTTTAATTGTCTAAATCTTTAACGATTAAAATATTTATTTTAATTTATAACTCTTTGATATATTGATTTATATTGTTCTGCAATAATTGAAGGTGAAAATTTTTCCAATGCTCTTAAACGAGTTTTTTTTGTAATTTCTTCACTTTCCTGTTGATCTAAAACCCATATAATGCCATTGATTAAATCTTTAGTGTCAAATGCATCTGCAAGATAACCTGTTTTTTTGTGTTCCAAAATATCTGACATACCTCCCGTATTAAATGCAACTACAGGGGTACCGCATGCCTGAGCTTCTATGCCAGTTAAGGGAAGATTATCTTGTCTAGATGGAACAATCATTGCATCAGCTGCACTATACGCAGTTCGCAAGCTAAAATCATTATGCAGATGTCCAATATAATGAGTTGGAAAACCAAAGTTATGTGACAACCTTGGTATACTTTGTCCAAAGACAACTAACTGAATACCTTTAGTTTTTGGGTGGTCTTTTAAATTTTTTAAAGCCTCTAATAACAAATCAAATCCTTTTCGAGAGTGATTGACTCCTGTGAAAGCACCAAATAATATTATTGGAGCATTATGAGGTAATTTCAAATTTTCACGTGCAATTTTTTTTTCTAGTGGTTTAAAAATTTCAGTATCAATAGGATAGCCAACTTTTGATACTGGCCAATTAGACATTAATTTGCTTTTAGTAACACAGTTAGTAAGCCATGAACTTGGGGTAATAATTTGTATTGGATTTTTCCAGTGCTTTTTTTTACGTCTCCAAGTCCAAAGATTAAGATCAAAACCTATTTCATAATTAGGCTTATTATTTAAATTATAACCATCCTGATAACGAGTATCATTTGTATAATGTTCTGCTCCACAAAAGGGCCACATGTCATGGAATGTCCAAACAAGAGGTTTTTTAATTTTACTAATATCTTTAATAGACAACATTTCATTATTTATCCAGTGAAGGTTGACAGCATCAGCATCACTATTGTTTATAAGTTTTACCCATGTTGATGGCAGAATAGCAGGAGAATGAAAAATTTGTTTATTTGTCTTTACTGTTTTTGCAAGTGAATTATAAATTATACGAGGACGCAACTCTGTAAAAAAATTTTTTATTTTAGTTAATGGTTTATTATCAGACCAATTGTTAACCGTAACATCATCTGACAATGCTTTGTTAACCCACATTTGAGATTTAACATTTTTTCTTAGTAAAGCATGATGAATACGATATGCTGCACGAGCTGCACCACCAATAATATCAGAATAACTTAAGTGAATAATTTTCATTGAAACTAATCTTTATTTTTTAAGATAAATTTTGGAACACTTCTGTGAATAATTTCAAAGAAAATTACTGTTAAAATTGTAAAGAGTGTTTTTTTTAATCCAAAAAAAATATAGATATTTTTAAAATTAATTAATTCTATTTCAAAATTGAATTTACTAAATTTAATAATACTTAATAAGATTCCTCTTAAATTTAGTCTACAAATTATAGGGAGAAATTTTTTCTCAAGAAAATCTAAATTGTACTTTTTTTCCTTTGATTCTCTAAAAATATAAATAATTAATTTTAAAAATAAATAATTATAATTGTTTGTTCTCCAAAAATTTTTGTCTAATTGTGATCCAAAATGTTCTGACATTAAATCTGTATCTTGGACTTGAAATCCTCTTTGTGCTTGCTTTTTATGTGTTCTTAAGCAAGACAGTGATTTAGAAATAAAATAAACATTCCAGTCTAAATACATTATTTTTAACCATAAATTTACATCAGAAAATAAACTAAATTTTTCATCAAATTTTCCAATTTTTTTTAATATACTTGTTCTAACCAGCGCAAGTTGAATAGGCATGAAATTTGAAACAATATCATTTATAGTTTCATGTTGTTTAAATTTTATGTCACAATCATATGTTATCGCTTTTTTAATTATGTTTTTATCTTCGTCTATATAATCAACACCCGCATAAACAATACCAACATCTTTATTTTTATTTAAAATATCAGAAGTTTCTTTTATAAAATTTTGATGCATAATATCATCATGTGGAATCATCACAAAATATTCTGCTGATGCTAACTCAATACATTTTGAAAAATTATTTATAGCGCCAATATTTTTTTCATTTGAATATATTTTTATTCGAGAATCTTTATATGATTTTACTATTTGCACCGTTTTATCATTTGAATTATTGTCCACTACAATAACCTCAAAATTTTTATAGTTTTGAAGAATTATACTATTTAAACAATCTTTAATGAAATTTTCTCCATTATAAACAGGTATACAAATACTTACCAAAGGTTTCTGACCTAAATCCATTTTATTTCTTCAAAAGATAACCATCTTTGCAAACAGTAATTAATAATTTTTTTTGAATTTTTTTATCAATAATAAACTTGTCATTTTTTTTTAGAAAAGTTTTAAGTGCCGTCCATGGACTATTTCCTTTATCCCATGGTCTGTTTGAAATAATTTTGGGATCAAGATCTTCTATTACTGTATCAAATACCACACAATAACTTCCTTTGCTGACAAATTTTGCATAAAGCTCTAATTCTTTTAAAACATGGTCGTGTGTATGGTTTGAGTCCAAAAATAACATTATCTTTTTATAGTTTTTTGTTATTTTTTTTACTTCAGTATAAATTTTTTGATCTATAGAAGAACCTTGAATAAGTTTAATTTTTTTTCTTAAAGGATGTTTATCTAAAGCTGTTCTATTATGCTTTCTAATGTCTATATCAATACCTACAACTTTTCGCTTTTTTACATTAATTTTTTTTTTATTTTCAATGCTTTCACAATAATCAATCATTGCAAGCATGGATGCGCTAAATATCAAAGATCCACCATGAGCTATTCCTGTTTCAATTATTAAATCTGGTTTCACTTGCCAAATTATTTCTTGCATAGCAATAATATCTTGAGGATATTGAATAATTGGTCTGCTTAGCCAGTTAAATTGATATGAATACTTAAATTTCATAGACTCGTTCATAAAATTATTAGCTAAATTATTTAATTTTTTTTTATCTTTGAATTTTGTCATTTTTTATCTATGTTTAAAATGATTTTTGTACCCTCATTCTCTATATTAAAATCTAGATAGAAATTATTAGTTAAAATAGTTTTTAATTTTTTTTTAATTTTATTATCAGTATGAAATAAAAAAAAACCTCCATTACCTGCACCTAAAATCTTCCCACCTTTAGCACCATTTTTAATAGCTTTCTTATAAGTAGAATTAAGTTGTTTCATATTTTTACTTTTTAAATTTTTTAATTTAAATTTCCAACTTCTATCAAGTATTTTTCCTAGACCATCAAGATTTTTGTTTTTACAGATAATTTTTTCACATAAATCAACATCCTTTAAAAGATTTTTCAACTCACTAATATTTGCATTTGAATTTAGTTTTTGTTTTTTCAAAATACTACCAGCATGAGTATCTCTTTGTTTAAAAGTAAAAAATAATGAAATATTATTTTTTAAATTATTATAATTTATTTTTTTTAAGGGTCTAACTGATACTTTTTCATTTTTATAAAAAGTAAAAATATTTACTCCTCCATACGCACTTGCATAATGATCTTGTTTACCAATAAATCTTTTTAGCATTTTAATTTCAATATGTGCTGCAGTTCTAGCAATTGTTTCTTTTGAAACCTTCTTACCTTGTAATGCATATAAAGCATTCACCAATCCAACAGCAAAAGCACTTGATGAACCCAAACCCGTTTGTGCAGGTATCTCTGAAATAGTCGTAATTTCAAGAGGGTAATCGATTTTGAAATATTTTAAAGCCTCTCTTGCAATTGGGTTTTTGATTTTGTTAATCGAATTAACAAATTCTGTTTTGCTCCAATTAATTCTATATTTATGCTCAACAAAACTTGGAAGTTTTTTAACCATGACATAAAGATACTTATCTATCGTTGAGCTTAACACTCTACCAAATTTATTATTTTTATAAAAAATGTTTATATCTGTTCCACCTCCAGCAAAACTTATTCTAAATGGTGTTCTAGTTAAAATCATTAATATATGAGTGATAAATGATTTAAAATTTTATTTGAAATATCATTGATGTTCTTTGCAACATACAATGGTTTATACTTTTTATTTAAATTTTTGATATCTTTTTTTTTTCCGATATATACGCTCGTGCAATTTGCATTAAATGATGCAATACAATCTCTTTTATCATCTCCCACATATAGTGTTTTGTCTAAATTCAAATTCCATTTATCACTAGCTTTATAAAAAAGTCCAGGTTGAGGCTTTCTACATTCACAATTTTTATTCCAATTATGTATACAATAAAAACTGTCTAAGATATTTATTCCAATTTTTTTTAACACTTTTTTCATATTTATATCTATATTAAAAAGTTCTTTCTTAGTTAGTATTTTTCTCCCTACACCAGCTTGGTTACTTATTATAATAAATTTATATCCTGCCCTTGATAATGTTTTTAAGCCAAGTATATTTTTTCTGATAAATTTAAAGTTCTTCCAATCTACTATATACTCACCTTTTTTTGCTTTTAAATTTATGATTCCATCTCTATCTAAAAGAATTATTTTTTTGAATTTTAAAAAAGATCTAGTTTTGTTTAATCTGGATTGATCAGAAATACTTTGATAAAAGGGAGACTCATAAGATTTGAACATATCCTTCTCAACAAAATGATTAAGAAACTCATTAGTTTTGGTAAATTTTTTTTTATGCTTTAAAAAAAATTTCTTTTTATTTATTATCCAAAAACCCAGATCAACATAATTATAGCTAGCTCTTTTTTGGTAGGAATATTTTAAAATTTGTGAATTATTAATTTTTAAATTGCCAGGTTTTTTTTTCGACGAAATTAGACAAAAATTTAGATTATTTTTTTTGTAAAAATTTATGTAATTTGAAAAATTTATTGGAACTAAATTGTCACTATAAAGAAGCATAAAATGATCTAATATTTGATTTTGTGCTTTTAGAAGTCTTTCACCAGTATCTAGTGAAACATCTCCAACCGAATATTTTATATTCCAATTCCATTTTTCTCCATTTGAGAAAAAACTTTCAATTTTTTTAGACTTATAACCAGTTAATAACAAAAAATTTTTTATACCATGCGATGATAGTTTCTTCATAATTAAATATAAAAAAGGTTTTCCTAGACAATTAATCATTGGTTTTGGGTTATTACTTGTTAAATTTTTTAATCTAGTTCCCAACCCACCACATAAAATAACAGCCTGTCTAATTTTTATATTTTTTGACATAAAATTTAATTGTTTTTTTTAAAGCTATATTAAATGATATTTTTGGCTCCCATTTAATATTTTTTTTAATTTTTTTTGTACTTGCCCAGAAATGTAAATTTTTAGTTTTATTATCTACATATTTAACAAGTATTTTTTTTTCAAAATAATTTTCTATAGCTTTAATAATTTTAACTAATTCTATATATTTTCCAGAACCAACATTATAAATTCCACTCGTTGGTTTAAGATATAAAAATTTTTTCATGACTTTAGCAACCTCATCAACACTTAAATAATCTAATAAATTGTTTTTACTTTTAAGAATTATCTCATTATTTCTAAGTGCATTTTTAATTATATAAGGAATTAATGAACTTTCTCTTTGATTTGGGCCAAAAATATAAAATAGCCTCAACCAATAAAAGTTAATTCGACTCTTAATTAATTTTCTATTTATATATTTATAAAGTTTCACTTTATATTTTGCAAAATCATTTAATGGTTTAGTTTTAAAATTTTCATCACACTCTCCAATTGTTGAATATTCCCAACAAGTACCTGTCACAATAATTTTAGAAATCTTTGTATTCGTTATCATAAAATCTATAAAATCTTTTGAAATATTAAAATTATATGAACAATTTTTTATTGAAAAATTTGGTATTCCTTGCCAAGCAAAATGATATACATAATCTACGTTAAGTTTTTTAATTAAATTCAAACTGTTTGTACCTAAAGGTAATTTGTCTTTTATCCACAGTACATTATCAATTTTTTTTGGTTTATTACCTGATGGAGCAACTATTTTATATTTTTTTAATTTTGAGATAGTTTTCAAAAATTTAAAACCAATAAAACCTGTCGCACCAGTAATTAAAACTACTTTTTTTTTACCCATCAAAGTCTTCAAAATTATTATCTCTCTTAGAGATGACTTTAGGTTTGTAAGGCCAAATGAATTTAAAATATGGATCGTTATATCTTATTCCTTTGTAAGATTTAGGCTTATAAAAGTCACTCATATAATAATGAATAATAGTATTATTTTTCATTGTTAGATAAGCATTTGCACAACCATAGGGAATATAGAGACTGTCCTTAGATTTATCATCAAGTGTAATTGCAACCCACTTTTTGTATGTTTTACTATTTTTTCTTAGGTCAAGTACTATGTTGTGTATTTTCCCAGATATACATGTAATTATTTTTGACTCTTTGCTGGGAAGTTTTTGGTAATGAAAACCTCTTAAAGTATATTTTTTTGGATTTTCTGATATATTCCCTTGTTTAACATCGAATTTGTATTTCTTTAAAATATTTTTACAAAAACTTCTTCTAAAAAGTCCCCTATTATCTTTAATTAAATCATGCTTAATTAAAAATACACCTTTAATTTTTTTTTTTTTAAAAATCATTTCACAATCGTTTGCTTTGGAAGGGGAATTAAAAATTTTCCCTTAAAGCCCTTTTTTTTTAAAAAATTAATAATCTCTTTTTTGAAATTCCACGCAAGAATTAATAAAAATTTTTCTTTTTTAATTAAAGATAAACATTTTGATAAGCCTATAATTTTAATATTTGTTCCAGGAGTGAACTTTCTGTCTTTCATTTTATTTTTATCTATTATAAAACTAATATGTTTATTATTTAAGCTTGAAAAATTTAGCATAGTAGAACTTCTTGCTGAAGCGCCATAAGCAATCATTCTTTTATTTAACTTTTTATTAATATAACAAATTTTATCCTTTAATTTTTTTGAATGTATAATTGATTCACTTGAAAATTTTTTCCATCTGATAAAACGATTAATCTTATTTTTCTTCTCATACTCTTCTAATTTTTTAAGGTAAATACTCTTTTTATTTTTTTTTTTAGAAAAAAATAGAACCCACGATCCACCACTGATTGGACTTTTAAAAATATCAAAACTAAACAATCCATATTTTTTGAAAATATTCGTGATAGTTTGAATTGAAAAAAAAAAAATGTGTTCATGATAAATTGAGTCATAATGGAGTTCATTCAAAATTTTACTAGAATTATGAAATTCTATTGCAACCAAACTTTTATTATTTTTATCTATCAGATTTGATATCCCTTTTACTACTGAATGAATATTTTCAACATGAGGGATTACATTTCTTGCAAATATAATTCCTTGGGCACCATATTTTTTTTTGATTTCTGAGCTTAATTGGTAGTTAAAAAATTTTGGAATTGTTTTTACACCATTTTTTTTTGCTAATTTTGCTAAATTCTTAGCTGGATCTACACCTAAACATGAAAATTTTTTTTTTTTAAATTTTTTTAAAACTGTTCCATCATTACTTGCAATCTCTAAAATTTTTTTATTTTTACCAGAATATTTTTTAACAATATTATCAACAAATAAATTAGAATAACTTTTAATTCTATTTGATGTACCAGTTACCCATATATAATTTGAAAATAAATACTTTGGTTTGACTGTTTCTTGAAGTTGGACTGTGCAACAATCCTTACAAAACATTAAATTCAATGGAACAGAGATAATTTTCTCTTTTAAATTATTTCTTAAACTATTTGCAGGTGGTTGATCTCTTAAATTCAAGATGTGGAGTAATTTTGAGCCAGAACATATTCTGCAATTTTTTATTTTTTTGTAAATTTTCATTTAATCAGTCTAAATTCATTAGATAAATATCCTTGATTTTGAAGATATTTAAGTTGCTGAATTCTATTTGTTTTTGTTCCATTGAAATCATCTTTTGTAAATTTAAACTTATCAAAATTTTCAATTAATTCTTTTGCACCACTTTTTAAATCCCATAAGGGTTTGTAATAATCAGATAATTCTGTCAAAATTCTTTTAAAGGAAACTTTATATGTTCTTGCATCTGGCGTTTTATTTTTAAAAATAATCTCAGTCTTTGGATACATCTCTTTGACTACTTCAGCCATTTCTTTAATTGTGTAATTACCATTTTTGATACCTATATTGTAACTTTTTTTATTTACTAAATTTGAGGGTGCCACAATTCCAGCATAAATCGCTGAACAAACATCTTTAATATGTATTACTGGTCTCCATGGTGAACCATCACTAAATACTACAATCTTCTTTTCTGTATATGCGCTTGCAACTAAGTTATTAAAAACTATATCACACCTTAGTCTAGGGCTCCAACCAAAGACTGTAGAAGGTCTAAAACTTACAACCGTAAAATTATTATTTGACATTTCATTAATCTCTTTTTCCGCTTCCCATTTTGCTTTTGCATATGTTGTAATTGGATTTTTTTCACTTAAATCCTCATCTAACTCTTCAGCAGTTTGAGAAATTCCATACATACTTTGAGATGAAATATAAATAAATCTTTTTACACCGTTGATTCTTGAAATTTTTGCAAGGTTTACGGTTCCTTTTAAGTTAATTTCATAAGTTAAAGATTTATTAAATTCACCCAACGGATCATTAGATAATCCTGCTAAGTGTATTACACAGTCTATGTTTGAGAGATCTTCATCTTTTAAATCTCTAATATCTTTTTTTATTTGAATTTGTGGTTTTGCTTCCATTTCACCAAATAAATTACTTTCATAGAAACCGTTATCATATCCATTAACGTTATAATTTTTTTCGGTTAAAAATTTAGTTAATACAGTTCCTACGTAACCGAGGTTACCAGTAACCAGAACATTTTTTATCATTTAAATTTTTTATATATTAGATAATCTATTATTGATAAAAGCCAAAGTTGATGGCTATTTTCTATATAATTATAATGTTTGCTATTTGTCCAAAAGTTCAGATCTCCAAATTTTTTAAGTTGATTATTTTTTGAAAAACCAGAAAATGTTATAAGACTAATACCCATTTTTTTTGTCATTTTCGCTGCATTAATTATATTTTTAGACTTACCACTACTACTTATTAAAATTACAACATCATTCTTATCTGCATAAAATTTAATTGCCATTTTAACCCAATTTTCATATCCATAATCATTTGCCAAACATGTAATTGTTGAGCTTTCATTAAAATTTACTGCTCTGTATCCTGCAACTTTGGTAAAATCCATAGTAGCATGATTTGCAATGCCCGCACTTCCTCCATTTCCTACGATTATTACTTTTCCACCTTTTTTGTTTGATGAATGAATTTTTTTTGCAGCGGAATGCAATTTTTTATGATTAACATTTAAGATTAAACTTGATAATTTCGTAAAATATTCAGAAAAAAAAGTATTGTTCATAGATCAAGATTAATTAACAATAATTTAATTCTTTTGCAATTTTTTTTAAAACGTTGTCTGTATTTGAATATTTATCCACAAATAAGTTCCTAGTTTCTACAACTTTATTATCATACCACCATAAGTCAATATTATCCCAAATATTATTTATATGCTTTGAAGCTTCGTGAGGATTATCAAAAAATATTTTAGCTTTTTTTAATAATTCAAAATCATTTTTTGCAGTTTCTCTCAATTCAAAATACTTTTCATCCCAAAAAATAATGGTTGGTATATTTGAAGACATTGTTTCTAAAAATGTTGTGCTATTCCAGCCTGATATTGTTAATCTACAGTTTTTAAAAATATTTTTATATTTTATATTTTCTTTAATAATTTCAAAAGTACTGAAATCTAAGTTATCTTTCAATCTTTGAATTTGATTCCATTTGTAATCATGAGGGTATAATTTGAAATGGATATTTTTTTTAATTTTTTGATTTAAATTATTTGCTAACATAATTTGATAATTAAAGTAATTGAGCCATTGTGATGAAATAGGTATAGACTGAATATTATGACTATATCTATCTGTACCTAGTAAAATAAAAATTAATTTATCTTTTTTTTTACTATTTTTTGACTTTATTAGTGGTTTAATAATTCCAACAGGAGAAACTTTTTTATTTTCATTTGTCCATCCCCAAGATAAATATTTATCTGAAATTGAAATTTCATAATTTTCAGTAAAGTTAAAGCTTCCTTGTCCCCAGTGTCCACCATGTTGACCTATTGCAAGTTTGGTATCAAAATCTCTGATTTTTGAAGCTGCCCAGAATTTGAATGTTTCATCCATATAATGAGCATTGCTGGTAAATATGACTTTAGGTTTTTTGGGCCAAGACTTTTTATCAGTTAATCTATTTATTAAATTAAAGTTTTCTAAATAAGCGCACGGAACGAATTTAGCAATATTTTTACATATAAAATTTTCATAATTATTATTCCAATCATATTCTTTAAGCTCCCAATCTCTATAGTTTTCCTTTTTAAAATTTTTATAAAAATTATCTTTTGGATGATTAAAATAAGGAATTTGATTTAATTTTAAATTTAACTTTAATATTTCTATTCTTGCAAGGTAAGAATGATAAATAAATATTTTACTATAGATGGCGGGAAAAGAAGTAAATGAAAAAAATACTGATTTAAGAGTATTAAAAAAACCAGGTTTTTGTTTTCCACTTTCTTTATTTGCCAAAAATTTATTTGGATAAATTTTATCAATTTCAATTTTATAATCTTTGTAATTAATAATCTTTGAAAAAAGATAATGATTCCATTCGTCCGTTTCAATTTTTTTAGAAAAATCCTCCATACATATTGGGGTCATATCTTTTTCATTCAATAAAAGCTGAATTGTTTTATAAATATTAAATTTTTTAAAGCACAAACTAACCGTCTCCCATCTATCAAAGGAAATAGATAAAAATACCATTAACCATGGCCCTAAAATTATTTTCCAATATCTAGAATCATAATTTACTTTATGAATTTTATTCAATTTTGAGGCTAAGGAAGGTAATATTTTCTCGAATAATTGATTTAAATAATCAAAGTCTACTTTTAATTTATCTCTATCATTCCAGTGATAATCGTGAATGGTATATTTGTAATCATTTAAAAATTTCTTATCATCATAAAGAGTGCACCAATCACCTAAAAAAACTATTTTATTGTCTTTTGATGGCCATGTTTC
>MDTG01143808.1_pt1 | contig 25544 bp, 27 predicted proteins | sample 811421 | NCBI WGS metagenome assembly MDTG01 (sample SAMN05326645, study PRJNA326480) | marine metagenome | isolation source: seawater | place: Pacific Ocean: South East | collected 2011 | reverse complement strand
GGTTAGTGAATAAAGATGGCTATATAACTGAAGGATGTGCAAGCAATGCATGGATTCTAAGAAAAGATAATACTTTAATTACTCATCCGTCAAATAATTCAATTTTGACAGGAATAACAAGGACATCCTTTATAAAAGGATTAAAAAAGCATTCTATTAAATTTAAAGAGCTTAAATTTAAGATTAAGGACATTAGAAATGCAAAAGAAGCATTTGCCACTAGTGCTACTCAACACGTAACACCAGTTGTAAGAGTTAATAAAATTAAAGTCGGTAACGGTAAACCGGGTAAATTTGCAACGATATTTAGAGATGCTTATATGGAGGCGTTACAATTAAAATAAGTCAAATAAATAAACAACTATCTTATATTGTTCATCCTAATATAGATAATGCATCAAGATTAATCTCTGAAGAAATGCTTGATGAGATATCAAATTTAGCAACTAATTTAAATATTAATATCCATGAAAAAAAAATTATAAATATAAGAAAGATTTCGCCGTCAACATTAATTGGTACAGGTATTCTTGAGGAAATTAAAGAAAAGATTAAGACACATAAAATAAATTTATTAATATGCAATTGCTCTCTAACACCAGCTCAGCAAAAAAATCTTGAAAATTTTCTTAAAATAAAGGTAACAGATAGAGTAGGTATAATAATTGAAATTTTTGCTAAAAGAGCACTTTCAAATGAAGGTAAACTTCAGGTTGAATTAGCTGAATTAATATATAGAAAATCAAGATTGGTAAGAGCATGGACCCATTTAGAGAGGCAAAGAGGGGGAACTACATTTATTGGTGGACCAGGTGAATTGCAAATCGAGTTAGATAGAAGACTTATTCAGGAAAAGATTATTAATATTAGAAAAAGATTAAATAAAGTTCAAAAACGAAGAAATATACAAAGAAAATCAAGAATTAGAAATAATTTCAAAACATTTGCTCTAGTTGGTTATACGAATGCGGGCAAGACTCTGTTATTTAATAAACTCACTAAAGGTCGTCAGGCAAGTAAAGATATTCTATTTCAGACATTGGACACTAAAATAAGTAAAATATTCTTAAAAGATGGAATTAATGTTGGATTAATTGATACAGTTGGATTTATCAAAAATATTCCAACGCAATTAATTGAATCTTTTAAGGCTACATTAGAAGAAGTAAACAAATCTGATTACATTATCAACGTCGTTGATATAAACGACATTGAATTTAAGGATAAGATAACTACTACAATCGATATCTTAAGAGAAACCGGCGTTGCTTATCAAAAAATCAATAAGATGATTACAGTTTATAATAAGATAGATATTAGTAAAAAGAATTACACTAATGCTGATAATAAGACTTACGTTAGTGCGCTCACAGGAATTGGCATCGATAAATTAAAGAATGTTATGAGTAATATTGTAATTTAAATAGCTATAATGGAATAATGCTGAGCTTAAAATATTTATTTTCCCCACTTATTGATAGAAGTTTATAGTTATTATTCATATTTTCAAATTCTATAATCATTTCGTATGGCAATTCTAAAGGGTTTACGCCTTCTTTTCTTTTATATCCACCTATCTTTTTTGATTTAATTAAGCATTGAGTCCTATTTTCATTTTTTTCAAGATTAGAAATAGTTAAGTCAAACCTTCTTTTAGCATCATATATTAAAATATTTTCATCACAGTTATTTAGATTTGAGAAGTTTGATAGTTTGATAAATGCTAATGCAGGATCGATTACATTAACTAACATATCATCATTGATAGGAGTTAATTTTGTTTTATCATAGGAAGGAATCCTTTTTCCGGTAGCAATATTATTATTAAAATCTACATAATATTCTTTTTTTGAATTATCCTTACTTTCAATATATTGGTATTTTATCGGTATATGCTTATCATTAATTATTCTTCCACTAGAAAATCCAATACCTTCAATTTCTTCTGATATAAAGCTTGAAATTCCATCTGTTGATAATAATTTAAAATTGATCTCATAATTATTATTATTTTCTGTATATGTGGTGTTTATTTGATAAACAGTTTGTTTTATGAAACCAAATGATAAAACTAATTTGTAATTATCTGCATGGGCTTTACTTTGTGGAATAAATATAGAAATTAATATAAATATATATTTAATGATTTTTGCTTTATTTTCTCTTAAATTAAACATTAATGTGAATAAAATTTATAATTTTCAATGTATTGCATAGCTGGAAAAAATCAATGCTCTATTAACGCACTTGAATATCTATTAAAAAGAGAGGATATAGATAATGAAAATATTATTGTTTGTGTAAATGAAGATGATGATGGAAATGATAATTGGCAGCCATCATTAAAGAAATTATCAAACTATAATGATATTAAAATTTTTCCTTTAGAAGATTTATATAAAATTGATAATTTATATTTTTTTTCATTAGAATTTGATAAAATTATCAAAACTGCAAATTTCCAAACAGATAAATTATTTAATTTTCATTTTAGTTTATTGCCTAAATATAGAGGTTGTCACACTAATTATTTACAAATTAGAAATGGAGAAGTTAATACTGGAGTATCATGTCATTTAATAGATGATGGAATTGACAGCGGTGACATAATAGAGAAATCAATGTTTGAAATTAATATTAATGACACAGCAAAAGATAATTATATTAAGTTAATGGAATGTGCCTCAGAATTGTTTATTAAGTTATTTGATAAGTTAATAAATGGTGATTATAATTTAGAAAAACAAGATGAACAATCGGCTACATATTACAGTCGATCTCATGTTAATTATGAGCAAGAAACTATTAATTTTAATCAAGAAAAGATTAAAATACATAATGAAATAAGATCCTTAATTTTTCCTCCTTATCAATATCCTTTGATTAATGGAGTTAAAATTAAAAAAAGTAAGCTAGTTAATGATAAAATAATTTTAATAGATGAGAGTATGAATGAAAAAGAATATTAAGATAGGAATTATAGGTCTTGGTTACTGGGGTCCAAATTTATTAAGAAATTTTCAATCATCTAAGCACTGTCATGTAACTTATGTATGTGATATAAATAAAAAGATATTAGATAATATAAAAAAAAATAATCCATTAATATCAACAACAACAAACTACAAAGAACTAATTAAGAATTCAAAGGTTGATGCTGTTGTTATATCAACTCCTATAAAAACCCATTATGAAATATCACTAGATTGCATAAAAAATGGAAAACATATTTTTGTTGAAAAGCCTCTTTCTGACTCTATTAAAAAAGCTCGTGAAATAGTAATTAAAGCTAAAAGAAAAAACTTAACGTTATTTGTTGATCACACTTTTATATATACTGACTCAATAATAAAAATTAAAAAATTATTAGAAAAAAAAGCAATAGGCAAATTGCTTTATTATGACTCAACAAGAATTAATTTAGGTTTATTTCAAGATGATGCAAATGTTCTTTGGGACTTGGCTGTTCACGATATTTCGATATTATTATACTTAATGAACTCTATGCCAATATCAGTATCTGCAACTGGACATTCACATATAAAGAATAAACCTGAAAACATTGGATTCATAACATTAAAATTTAAAAATAATTTTGTAGCTCATATAAATGTTAACTGGCTTTCGCCTGTTAAAATCAGACAGACTTTGATTGGTGGTTCGAAAAAAATGATAGTCTACAATGATATAGAGCCTAGTGAAAAAATTAAAATTTATGATAAGGGAATTACGGAAAACTGGGAAAGAAAGAAGTTGTTTATAAGTTATAGAACAGGGGATAGCGTGATTCCCCATTTAGATAATTCTGAAGCTTTATCTAGAGCATCGGATCATTTTATACATTGCATTTTACACAATAAAACTCCAATCACGGATGGAAATATTGGTTTAAAGGTAGTTTCAATTATTGAAACTGCTATTAAATCAATGAAAAAAAACGGCGTTTCAATAAAAATAAGATAATTAAATGAAAAAAGAAGTTAAATATTTTGATTTAATTAAACAATATAAATCTATACAAAAAGATATAGATAAAAATATTAAGGATGTACTTTTATCATCAAGTTATGTTCTTGGCCCAAAAGTAAGAAACTTTGAGTCGAATTTTTCTAAATTTTGTGGTTCAAAATATGCAATTGGTGTAAATTCAGGAACAAGTGCTCTTCATTTAGCTTTGCTTGCATGCGGTATAGGGAAGGGTGATGAAGTAATAACTGTATCAATGACATTTATAGCTACTGCAATGGCAATAAGTTATACAGGTGCAAAACCAGTTTTTGTTGATATAGATAAATCCTCAAAAACAATTGATACATCGTTAATTGAATCAAAAATTAATTCAAAAACTAAAGCAATAATGCCCGTTCACCTTTATGGTCAATGCTCAGATTTAAATAAAATTAAAAAGATTGCTAAAAAATATAATCTTTTTTTAATAGAAGATGCTGCACAAGCACATGGAGCAAAAATTAATGGAAAATCTGCTGGATCAATAGGCGATGTAGCGGCATTTAGCTTTTACCCTGGGAAAAATCTTGGCGCATATGGTGAAGCAGGTATTATTACTACTAATAATAAGAAAATAGCTGATCATGTTAAAAAGTTAAGAGATTGGGGGCAATCAAAAAAGTACCATCATGATTTTATAGCGTTTAACTACAGAATGGATGGGATACAGGGCGCCATCCTTGACATAAAATTAAAAAAATTAAATAAATGGATTAAAAAAAGACGTTTAATTGCAAGTAAATACCAAAAAAATCTTTCTAGATATAACCTAGAATGCTCACTCGAAGAGGAGGGTATGTATCATACTTACCATGTGTTTAGTGTTTTTACCAACAATAGAGATAGCCTTAGAAAATATTTAAATAAAAAAGGTATACAAACATCATTTCATTATCCAATACCAGTCCATCAACAGAAGCCATACATTAAAAAGAGGTCAATAAATTTGCCTATTACAGATCTTGTAGCAAAAACTCAATTATCATTGCCTATTTACCCCGAAATGAGCATACATGATGTGAATAAAGTAATTAAAGAAATAATTAATTGGAAGAAAAATAATTAATGAGAGTATTGCACGTCTCCAACTTTGGTGACCGTCATAATGGAAGATTATTTTGGAATCATTGCTTTAAAATATCTAATGGATTCACTCGAAATGGTCACAGTGTTTATAATTTTAGTGATAGAGATCAGTCAAGATCGTCTATAATAAATAAATTAAACAATAATAAGAATGTTCAAAAATCTCTTATAGATGTAAATAAAAACTATAACCCTGATTTAATTGTTTTAGGCCACGCAGATAGAATTCATAATGAAACATTGGAATTGATCAAAAGAAATAATAAAGATGTTAAAATTATAGAGTGGAACGTTGACAATTATCATCTTGATCAAACAGAAAATAAATTAACTAGTAGAAGTTCATTTATAGATGGTTTTTTTATTACGACTGCTGATGAAAAAATTTCATCTTGTATTAATAATAATTTTATTTCATTTTTTCCTAATATTGTCGACAAATCAATCGAAAGACTTAAGATTTTTGATTTAAGCAAACATTCGGGTGATGTTTTTTTTGCATTATCTCATGGAGTAGGAACTGGAATATTAAGAAAGAAAAATACAGTTAAAGAAAATTTTAATCCAAGGGTACAGATACTTGATCATTTAACGAATGAAAGCAATGATATAAAATATAGATTTTATGGTTATAAAAATATACAACCAATTTGGGCAAATGAATTTGAAAGTAAAATAAAAGATTGTTATATGGGTCTATGTTTACAAAGAAAACCACAACTTAAATACTGTCTATCAGACAGAGTGTCACAATATGCAGGTAATGGTTTAATGATTTTTATTGAACATGATACAATGTTTTATGATTTCTTAGAGGATGGTAAAGAAGCAGTTTACTTTAATGATAAAAGTGAACTTTCTGAAAAAATTAAATTTTATAAAATCAATAAAATTAAAGCTTTAGAAATTGCTAAAAATGGTCATAAGAAGCTACATAAGTTTTGCAATGAAACCATTGTTACAAATTATTTTATAGACTGTTTAAATGGAGAAAGAGAAGAAGCTTTAAATTCCAAATATAATTGGCCAATTCATATTTACCGTTAATAGATATAAGTTGCGAGGATAGTAGGTCTTTTGTATAAATGAATGATATTTGTATACCTAATAGTTTAGATATATTATATTCGTATAATATATATTATGTAAAATATTATTTATTAAGTAAAATCAATTATATATATGAAATTTATTAAAAATAAGATTAAGTTAATGCATAATATAAGAAAAATACCCTAAAACACTGATAAAATGAAATATTTAATATTCAGAAATGATGGAATTGGTGATTTTATTAATACAACCCCATTAATTAAGAGAATTGCTGATATAGATAAAGATTCGAAAATTCTACTAGTGGCTTCTCCTAGAAATTATGATTACGTAAGTCTTTTTAAGCAAGTAGATAGAATTGAAAAATTAAATGAGAATCCAAAATTAAGTGAGATTATTAGTCTATTTTTCAAAATTATAAAATTCAACCCTGATTATAGCATTGTCCTTAAACCAAAATACTACAATTATTTATTATCAAAACTTTCTAGAGCAAAAAAGAAAATAGGATTAAAAATAATAACTGACAAAAAAAACAAAAAAAACAAAAAAATTAAACCCCATCCTATCATGATCGATTTTTTAATGGATCATTATGAAACAGTAGATTATTCAAATAATTACAAAAACAATAATACTCATCATTCATTACATTTTACAGGATTAATTTCTCTAATTTTTAATAATGTAAAAGTGAATTCTTTGAATCAGATTGAATATTTACAACCTAATATTGAAAATTCTCATAAAGATTTAATTAGTAATTTAAAATCACAAAATTTAAGAGACCCATTTATTTTGCTTCATATTGATGAAAAATGGAATGATATAGATTGGAACATAAGCGATTTTATTGACTTTTTTACTATTTTAAAAACACGAGCAAAAAAAAATATAATAATTACAGAAGGAATAATTAGAACTAAATATTATACATCTCTAATTGAAATAAATAAAATTACTAGAGCATTTAATCATTCAGGTTCATCATTTAAGGTATCTGAAGATAGTGCTCATAAAATTATTTTTGTCGATTCCCCATCAATTGAGCTTTTAACAGCAATAGTTAGCAATTCTGATATGGTTATTGAACTACATGGTGCATTAACTCATATATCATCAACGTTTAACATTCCAATAGTAGACTTATGCAAAGCTAATTATTTAAATTATTTTAAAAAATGGAAGCCTATATCTTCAAAAAGTATACAAATAATTCATGGAAAAAAGGATGAAGTATTAGAAGAAATAAATAATTTTATGATTAAGAATGATCTAGATCAAATTTAACCATCATTTCAACAAGTTTACTAAATGAAATTTTTGGTTTCCATTTTAATTGTTTATGAGCTTTACTTGAATCACCTAGCAATTGGTCGACTTCTGCAGGTCTAAAAAATCCTTTATCAACTTTAACAATTGTTTTGTTATTTTTCTTATTAATAAGTTTTGAATTTATTCCCTTCCCTTTCCATATTGTTTTCATTCCCAGGTGTTTAGTGGCTGTATTAATAAAATCTTTAACTGAGTGATAAGAGCCTGTTGAAATAACGTAATCATCTGGCTTCTTAGAGTTTAACATTAACCACATTGCCTCAACGTAATCGCCCGCAAATCCCCAATCTCTTTTTGCATCAATATTACCTATTTTCATACAATCTAATTCGCCCTTTTTAATTTTAGCTAAGGATTTTGTAATTTTCTTGGTAACAAATTCATTTCCCCTTAAAGGAGATTCATGATTGAAAAGTATTCCTGAGCATGCAAATAAGTCATATGATTCTCTGTAGTTTAGGGTAATAAAATGAGAATAAAGTTTTGAAACACCATAGGGACTTCTAGGATAGAATTTTGTGTTTTCGGTTTGTGGTATTTCTTGAACTTTTCCAAACATTTCAGATGTAGATGCCTGATAGAATTTTATTGATGAGTCATAATTTTTAATAGAATCTAAGATGCGAAGTGCTCCTAATGCATTTATATCTGTAGTAAGAATCGGTAATTCAAATGACGTTGGAACAAAACTCTGTGCTGCAAGATTATATACTTCATTTGGTTTAATTGATTCAATTACTTTTTGAATATTTGATATTTCTAATAAATCAAAATCAATAAGATTAATTTTATCTTTTATTCCTAAATGTTCCAATCTCCAAAAATTTTCTGACGCACTTCGTCTTGCAGTTCCATAGACTTTATATCCCTTTTTTAATAAAAGTTGACTTAAATAAGCTCCATCTTGACCTGTTATTCCAGTAATAAGTGCTTTTTTCATATTAATTTTTTATAAATTTTTGTAATAAATGAATCGTTGTCTTTGAATCCACTTAATGAAGAAATCATATTTTCAATTTTGATATTATCACATCCACCTTGTTCAAACAATGTAATAGAGTGGTTATTAACTGGTTCAAAAGCAGAAAAGTTTGATATATGATTTTCTGACCAGTTGGTCATCAAATGAATTGCAGGATGGTTATAGGCACCTAAAACCCACATTGATCCGCTATCTGTACCAATAGATAACTTTGTGGCCAAAGATATCTTAATTTGATCAAAAAAAGAGAGTTCTGTGATTTTTTTGTAGTTGTTATTATCATCAGATAGATTTGGCTCTGTAAAGTAACCACAATGAAGAACTTTGTGCCCTTTTTTAATAATTTGATTTACTGCATCTATCCACCATTTCTCACTTGGTGATCTTGTTTCAGATCTTCCATAAGCGGCAAATGGCCAAATACTGATATAGTTAGACAAATTTTTATTTTCTGAACTTTCTTTTTTCTTAAATGTGTAGCCCCCTTTCTTTTGAGTAGAATCAAATCCTACATCAAACCATTGATAAAGTTTTGGATATAATTCATCTTCAGTAAGGATTTTATTTAAGTCATTAATTCCAGACATCAAAGCATTCTCATAAATACAATTTCTTTTATTGTACCATTGGTTTGATGGAACTCTCTTTAAAATAGATTTTGCATTTTTATCAATAACAGCTGTTGAAACGTGACAATCTTTGGCTATTTCGTAATCATTCTGTCCAAATTCGCTCCATTTTTCAGAAATATGAATTTTGTCAATTAATGGATGGTTAAAAAAAAGCGGTGCTGAATATGCTATTTTTTTATGAATGACAAAATATATATATGAATCAGGATATTTTTTTTTAAAATAATTAAGTTGCGGCAAACTCATAATAAGATCACCAATTAAACTAAATGATGTACCCCAGATTTTAATAGTACTCACTTTTGAGAAAAGTCCTCTATAGTTTTCTTTAGAATTTTGAGTTGAGAGCTTAAATCTCTATGATCATTCCCAACAAAAAAACCATTTTTATGAATATATTCAGCATTTTTCATTTTTCCAGATTTTCGATGGTTAATAAATTTAATTACTGGATTTTTTAAAAAATTACCAGCTACTATAGGTCTTGTTTCAATATTTTTTTTATTAAGTAGTTTTATTAATTCATCTCTCTTATTTTTTAGTTTTCCCTTTAAAACTATTCCAAAACCAAACCATGAAGATTTTCCTATTTCTTTTTGAATTGTTAAATAATCAGAATCACCAAAAAGTGACTTAAATGTTTTTGCATTTCTATTTCTCTGCTTTAGAAAGGTATTTAGTTTTTTTAACTGTTGTATGCCTATTGCTCCATTAATCTCAGACGGTCTTAAATTATAGCCAGGTAAAATAAATTTAAATGAATCTTTAAAATTATTTCCACTCTTTTTATAAATTGAGTTATTCGAAGGAAGATCTCTTAGCCATCCATGTGCCCTTAAAGAGACAATAATTTCATATAAATTTCTATTATTAGTGCATATCATTCCTCCTTCAATAGTTTGAAGGTGGTGCGAAAAGAAAAAACTAAAGGATCCCATTTCTCCAATAGTTCCAGTGTATTTATTGTTATAAACAGCTCCCAAGGACTCACAATTATCTTCAATTACCAACAGATTGTATTTTTTTGCAATTTTATTGATTAATTTAAAATTTGCGGGGTTTCCAAGTAGATTGACAACAAATATAGCTTTAGTTTTTTTACTTATAGATTTTTCAATTAACTCTTCATTAATATTTAATGTTTCTAATGAAATATCAACAAAAACGCATTTTAAACCGTATTGAGTAAGTGGAAAAAAAGTAGTACCCCAGCTTACCGAAGGAACAATTATTTCATCGCCGGCTTTAAATTTATTTTTCTTTCGAAAAAACAAAGCTGCTATCATTAATAAATTTGCAGACGATCCAGAATTAACCATGACTGAGTATTTTACTTTAAAGAAATTTGAAAAATCATTTTCGAATTTTTTTACATTATCCCCCATTGTAAAACGATTGGATTTTACAACATTATTAATAGAAATTAATTCTTCCCTACCCCATGAATCAGCAGTTAAAGGGTAAGTAATTGTGTTAGTATTTTTCATAACTTTTTTCTTCGATTATTGACGATTTAGAAATTAAATTAATAGAATGTTTAATTTTAGCTCTACTGTCATTAAGCTTATATACACTACGCGCTAAATTGATAAATATTTTATTGAATTTTTTACTACTTTCAAATTTTCTTAGTTTATCCTCTACATTCCATAGCCTAACATTAATATGTGTTAATTTTTTTTCTAATATATTTAGTTTAAATTTGTTTTTTTTGATCTTTGATTTTATTAAAAGAAGTATCTTTAATTCCCTATTAATATTTATTAACTTTGTCTTGTTTTTGATCTTAGATTTTTTAATTTTTAAAATTGATATCTTATCAAATAGTTCACCATATGAGATTTGAGCATTAATTTTCATAAAATAATATATATTTACTATAATCTATATTGTAAAATATATACATGAATTGGTTAAATAAATATAAGGAAAAATTGGGAATCCGTTATACAACTTTTCATAGTTTATTTGAAATAGCTCATAAAGAAAAACTGAGCAAGATATTGGAAACTGGAACTGCTAGGGGTAAGAAAAAATTTATATTTTCTAAACCTAATTGGAAAGATGGAATGAGTACACTTTTGTTTGCTGAATACACTAAATTGAATGGTGGTCAATTTTGGTCATGTGATATTGATAGTAAAAACATATCTAATGCAAAGAAATTCATAAGTTCTATAAATGATAAAGTAAACTTTGTCATTTCTGACAGTTTATTATTTCTTAAGGAATTTGATAACTTGGTAGATATCATATATCTAGATTCATTAGATGGATCAATAGATGGTTGTGCAGAACATCAACTAGAGGAAGCAAAACTATCACTTAAAATCATTAATAATAATGGTTTAATTTTACTTGATGACAAGGGGCAAAAAACTACATTATCTACTGAATTTTTACTAAACAATAATTGTAAAATTGTTAAAGAAAATGACGCTCAATTACTTTTTAGATATGAGAATTCACTTTATTAAAAAGACTAAAAAAGTTACTAGTAGTAATATTTGACAGTTCGTTAAACGTTAAATCAAAGAGTTTAGACAAGTATTCTACAGTATGTTTTATAAATGCAGGCTCATTAGTTTTACCTCTCATTGGAACAGGAGTTAGAAATGGAGCATCTGTTTCAACTAGTATTTTATCTAATGGATATGTTTTAACAACATCTCTAAGATCTTGAGATTTTGGGAACGTTATAATTCCACTAATAGAAATATAAAAACCTAATGATTGCACAAAATCAGCAAAATTTTGAGATCCTGAAAAACAATGAATTACGCCACTAAATTCTTTTTGTTTAAATCTTTTTTTAAGAATTTCTTTCATATCATCTTCAGCTTCGCGCATATGAATAATTAGAGGTAGGTTATTTTCCTGAGCTATATCAATGTGTTTTTCTAAATTTTTAACTTGGTCACTTTTTTTACTGTTGTTGTAGTAAAAATCAAGACCAGTCTCACCTACACCAATTACTTTTGGGTCTTTTACAAGTTTATTGATTAAATTGTAATTTTTATCATTTATCAATGAAGCAGAGTGAGGATGAATACCTATTGATGAATAAACATTATTATATTGTTTCGATACATTTATTATTGAATCAAATTCGTCTGGATGAGTAGAAATATTTAATAGTATTTGAACGTCATTTAAATTTGCGTCTGAAATAATTTCAGGAATCAATTTTTCAGTTTTGGAATGTAGTAAATGGCAATGACTGTCAATTATCATAATTAATCAACTCTAGGGAATAGTTGCGATATAGGATTAATTTTTTGATTATCTACTTCGATTTTAGTAATTCTTGAAAATGAGATATTTTCCGTACTTATATTTATCATACTTAATATTTTATTGCTTGTATCAGGCATAATTGGATAAATAAATATTGCAATTTTTCTTATTAATTCACATGTAGTACTTAAAACTGTATTAAATTTATCAATATCATTTTTTATTAATTCCCAAGGTTTTTGATCATTAAAATATTTATTAACATCATTAATATAGTCCCAAATTAATTTTATATATTCATGTATTTTTTGATCATTCATTAGAATAATTGATTCTTTAATAATTTCTTCTGATCTTTGTAACAGTTCATTCTCTTTTGGGCCTATATTCACTTTATCTGGTATTACCCCGTCTAAATTTTTATGTATCATTGAGAATGATCTTTGACAAAGATTTCCAAGATCATTAGATAAATCGCTATTAATCCTATTTTTTAGTGCTTTTATTGAAAAATCACCATCATTTCCAAATGGGACTTCTCTTAAAATGAAGTATCTAAATTGATCAAGCCCATACTCAGAAATAATATTTATTGGATCAATAACGTTACCTAAGGATTTTGATATTTTTTTTCCTTCATTAGTCCACCAACCATGAGCAAAAATTCTTTTAGGCAATTTTAAGTTAGCGGCCATAAGAAATGCAGGCCAATAGATCGCATGGTGCCTGAGTATATCTTTCCCTACTATATGCGTAGTTTCTGACCAAAAATCACTTAAATCATCATTTTTATTACTTAAGTAACCAACTCCGTTTGGATAGCAAGTTAATGCATCTAACCATACATACATAATGTGATTACGATCATTTGGTGTCTCTATCCCCCATTTAAATGATGTTCTAGAGACAGATAAATCTTTTAATCCACCTTCAACAAAACTTATAACTTCATTTCTTTTAGATTCAGGTTTAATAAAATCAGAATTATTCCTGTAAAGATCGAGAAGTTTATTACCCCATTCTGAAAGTTTAAAAAAATATGATTTTTCAGTAATCCAATCAACTGGACCACCAGTTGGGGTTTTTAGTTCGCCATTATCACCTTTAATTAAATCTTTTTCATTGTAAAATGTTTCATCGTTAATTGAGTACCATCCTTCGTATTCATCTAAATAAATTTGATCATTTTTTTGAAGCTTATCCCATAAATTTTGAGCACCTTCTACATGCCTACGTTCAGTCGTTCTAATGAAATCATTATTAGATAAATTCAATGTTTTTGTCAGGTCCTCAAAAACTTTTGAATTTTTATCACATAAGTCAATAGGTTTTATATTTAAATTATCAGCAGCTTTTTGTATTTTGAGTCCATGTTCGTCAGTTCCTGTTTGAAAGCGGACATCAAAGCCTTCCATTTTTTTAAATCTTGCTAGACAATCTGTTGCTACTGATGTGTAAGCATGTCCAATGTGAGGAACATCGTTTACATAATATATTGGAGTAGTTATATAATATTTTTTAGGCATTCTTTAATAAGTAAAAGTAAGCGATAATTGTGTGATCAAAGTTTAAATTAAAAGTTAGATATCTTTCCTTAATTTTTAAAATTGAGTAGTAGTTTTTTAATAATCTATCTAATAAGTTTTTATTATTTTTAGCACAAGCACTAACTGATAGTTTATTTATTTTGAGAGCGATAAACATAAGAAATGTAACCATTTCATCATTTGAATCAATGTTATTCTTTACAAAATTAATGTAATGGTAAGCCGTATTTGGTTTAATATTTTTAGGATTAAGAAGTATAGACTCAAGATGATCTTCCATTTCTCTAAAATTATAATCAATATATTTTTTAGAAAAATCAATTGATCCTTTTGATAAATTAAATAAATTTTCAATTTCATTATTTTGCATGTTTATAAAATATTTTTTTATTACATTTTCATAATCATAATGGTTAGTAGATCTAAATTTAACTACTTGTGATCTCGACCTTATTGTGGGAATTAGTGATTTTTGATTATGATTAATAATAATAAAGTGGGAGTTTGAGTTTGGCTCTTCAATAATTTTCAACAAAGAATTAACTCCATCATTAGATAAATCGTCAATAGAATTGATAATGCAAACTCTTTTTTGATCAGATTCATCTTTAGTCGCAAAAAAATCATATATATAAGTTAAATCATCCCTGTAGATTTTATTCTTAAATCTCTTTTTGTCATCAAGCCATATTTTTTCTATTAAGAGTATAAAGGGTGAGCTGTGATTAGTACTGTCTATAAGTGATTTTTTTATTATATCTGGATTATCTTCAACATCTTTATTAACTAGCGATAATGCCATTTTTATAGCAGTATTCTTCAATCCTATTCCCCTTTCTCCAATTAATATTAATGAATTAGGAGTATTTTTTTTGAATAGATAATTTGTCAATATATTTAATTCTCGTTCTTGACCATGCAAAGAATTTCTCTCATTTATCATAATTCTTTAAGTTAGATCTTTTTGAATAAAAGACCAGATTATTTCTGAGATTGAATCCCTATCAAGTGAAGCATCTATTACTTTAATTCTTTTTTTATTTTTTTTTGCAATATCTAAGTAGGCAATCCTTATTTTTTTGTGATAGCTTAAAGACATATTTTCATACCTTAGCTCATTATTAATTCTCTTTTTTGATCTTCCTAGTCCTATTTTTGGATCTATGTCGAATAAAAAAGTTAGTTTTGGTGTTAAATTATTAATTAATAGTTTATTTAAATTTTTAATAAGATTCTTATTAACATTTCTACCATACCCTTGATAAGCAAGCGTTGAATCAGAAAATCTGTCACACAAAACCCATTTGTCATTTTTAAGATTAGGTAAAATAATTTTATCTACGTGATCTTTTCTCGCTGTGAAATTTAACAGAACTTCAGTTGTTCCTGACCATTTATTTGACTTTCCTTTTACTAAAAGGCTTCGAATTAGTTCGGCTTCTTTAGTACCGCCAGGTTCCCTAGTGGTAATGACTTTATATTTTTTTGAAAGTTTATTTTTTAAAATCTTAATTTGCGTAGATTTGCCAGAACCTTCACCACCTTCAAATGTTATAAATCTTTTATTAAGCACTCAAATTATGTAAAAAAGCTTAAAATAAAATTATAGATCATATTAATAAACCTCATAACGAAATTTGTTTGCTTTACATCATTAGTTGCAATTAGATCAAAATAAATTGGGTCTTCCTTTGGTATAATTACTTCTAATTTTGCTGCAATTTCTCCTGACCTAAGCGGTGCTACGACATCAATTGGAATGGCGTTATATTTGATTGCATCTTTTTTCGATTTAGCAACAGTAATTAAGATGCTATTAAGAGTTGATACACTAGATTCGCTCTTATTAGCACCTTGGATTTTTACATAACCAACTTCTGAATTTTTATCAAATAATTTAATATTCTCAAATTCCCTAAAAGCCCAAGTTAATAATCTTGATGATCCTTGAGATCTTTTTTGCTTTGTTTCAAAACCATTTGCAACAGAAATTATTCTTCTACCATTTTGAATTGCTGATGCTGCTAGTCCATAACCAGATTTACTTAAGTGGCCAGTTTTTAAACCATCTACTCCCATGTTTTTATACAGTAGTGGGTTCCTATTTTTTTGCTTAATTCCGGACCACTCAAATTCTGTTTCAGCGAATAAATGGTAGTATTCAGGAAATTCATTTATTAAATATTGTGAAAGCACTGCTATATCATGAACAGTAGAAAAATTTTTTGAATTATACATTCCAGTAGAATTAGTAAAATTCGTATTTTTTAAACCAATTTCAATTCCTTTAACTGTCATCATTTTAGCAAATGCATCTTCAGTCCCAGCTATATTTTCAGCAATTACAATGCATGCATCATTTCCAGACTGAACGATTATACCCCTTAATAAATCCTCCACTCTAATTTCTTTATCTACCTCAACGAACATTGATGAACCCTCTCTTTCCTTCCATGCTCGTTCACTGACTAAAAACTTATCATCTAGTGTTAATGTTCCATTAGATAATTTTTCGAATACAATGAGTATTGTCATAATCTTAGTCATGGAAGCAGGATAAGTTTTCTTATCCTTATTCTTTTCATAAAGTACTTTACCTGTATCAGCATCTATTACCACAGCCATATCTGCATCAGTATCGATATATGATGCAAATGAAATTTGTGTTAAGAATAATAAGGAAATAAAAATCTTAGCTGTCAACTTTACCATTGTGTTTCTCTTTTATATTAAAAATATTGATAAATCTTCATATTTATTAATTGTTTCATCATTAAGGATTCGTAATAAATTATCTATATTTTTAAAAGGTCCAATTACAACCATATATTTCTTTACTCCATTATTATTAAAATGTTCAATGATTTTTAAATCATGTTTAATGTTTATTGTATCAATAATATTCTGAGCAGTATCTTTAAAGCTAAATGATGCTACTCTGATATAGGCTTCATTATATTGATAATTATCAACAATTTGAAATCCGTCTAAAGAAATTTCAAGATCCTCATTGTTATCATTAACATCAGGATTAGCGGATGACTCATCGATAGTACCAATAGTTACTGAAGATACAGGCGCCTCAACAACTTTTTTTTCTTCATCATATGTATAGGCTTCATTTAGTATAAACGTTTCATTTTGTTGAATTAAAGCAATTTTTACTAGATCTCCTTGAATATTAAGTTTCAATTTGTCAAAAACGCTAGATGATAAATTGATAATGTTTGTATTTGAAAATGCACCTCTATGATTCACTCTTACTCTAACTGAATAGCCATTTGATAAATTTGTAACCCTGACTATAGATGCCAAAGGAAGACTTCTATGAGCACCCATCATTATTTCATCATGATATATTTCCCCATTTCTAGTTTTTTCACCTGTTTTTAGATTATCAAGTAGCCTAGCGATTCCTATCTCCTCAAAGTAAGAATAATCTTGAGGATAAAACCATCTACCATCAACTTCATACGGCTTCTCTATTAGTTTAGTAGATATAATTTTTTCTTCTGTAGTTTTTTCAACTATTTCTTCAATAGCTATGGGTATTACAGGCGCGATAGTGCAATGTGTCAAAAAAATAAATATTAATGAAAATAAAAACTTAAACATTAATGATATTCAATCATGTCAGATAATTTTCCAACTGATATTCCAAAAAACAATGACCTATTCCATTTCATTATTGTTTTAAAATTATCATAGACTAAGAATTTTCTTCCATTATCCCCTTCGGGGTAAACTAAGTATGCATCTATATTTACTTCTGGTAATTTTGAACCATCAAGATTAATAACCCCTAATTCTGACCACTCATGAATCTTTCTGCTTATATCTATTGATTTTGCGGATGTAGTGATTATATCTGGGTCAATTATTTTGCTTACTTTTACTTCTCTGCCCCATGTTTGATTTGAGTTCCACCCAGAACTAGATAAGTAGTTTGCCGTTGATGCAAATACATCTGACTGAGTATTCCATATGTCTTTTTTAAAATCATTATTAAAATCTGTAGCGTAATTTAAGAAGCTAGATGGCATAAATTGATTTTGACCCATGGCACCAGCCCAGGAGCCCAGCATATCATGAGCTTCTATATGACCCTGGTCAATTATAGTTAATGCATTGATCAATTCGTTTGTAAAAAAATCTCTTCTACGCAAATCATGTGAAAGTGTAGAAAGAGAGCTAATTACATTGAAGGATCCAGTAAATTTACCAAAACTTGTTTCTATTCCCCACAAAGCAAGTATGAATCTAGGCTGTACATCAAATTTTTTTGAAATCTGAGTTAATAAAGAATTATATTCTTCATTATATTTTTTCCCCTTATTCATTCTACCTTTAGTAACAGTATTATTTAAGTATTCTTCAAGAGTAAGGGTAAATTCTGGTTGTTTTCTATCTAATTCAATTACTCGTTCATTTCTTTCGATATTCTTAAATGCGGATGCCAACGTTTCGTCCGATATGCCTTTTTCTCTGGCTAATTCCTTAATATGTACTATCCATTCATTGAATGAACCTGCATCTTCATCAGCGTGTAAAACTGATAAATTGAAAATATTTATAGCCATTATAAGTATTTGAATGTATAGGATTTTTCTAAACATATTTAGATAATAGATTATGACAGAAATAAAATCACTAATTGATTTAATCGGTAATACACCTTTAGTTCAAGTCAAAACATTTGATACGGGTGTGTGTAATCTATTTTTAAAAATGGAAAATATGAACCCAGGATCATCAATTAAAGATAGAGTTGCCTTGAAGATTATTGAAGATGCTGAGAAAACTGGTGAATTAAGGAAAAATTCTACAATCGTTGAAGCAACTGCAGGAAATACAGGGTTAGGACTTGCACTAATAGCGAAGCTCAAGGGCTACAAGGCGAAGGTAGTAATTTTAGATAAGATGAATGAAAATAAAGTCTTTCACCTTCAAGCTCTAGGTGCAGAAGTATTTAAAGCAAGAAGCGATGTAGGTCCTGATAGTCCAGAGCATTATGTAAATGTAGCAAAAAAAATATGCAATGAAACTCCGAACTCTTTTATGGCAGGTCAATTTACAAATCATTCAAATCCATCAGCTCATGAGTTAAGTACCGGACCAGAAATATATAACCAATTAGACGGTAAAGTTGATGCAATCGTGTGTGGCGTAGGCACTGGAGGTACGATTACTGGGTTAGGTAAATATTTTGAAAAAAAATCTCCAACAACAGAAATGATCTTAGCCGATCCAAAAGGTTCTATAGTTAAAGATACTGTTGAAAAAAATATAGTAAAGGATGCTGACTATTCATGGCTAGTAGAAGGAATTGGTGAAGATTTTATTCCTGATACATTAGATATAAAATACATCAAAAAAGCATACGAAATATCAAATGAAGAGGCTTTTGCTACAATTAAAACATTAGCATTAAATGAAGGAATTTTAGCAGGTTCATCGTCTGGAACACTAATTTCAGCAGCTCTGAAGTACTGTAAAGAACAAGAAAAAACTAAAAATGTTGTAACATTTGTTTGCGATAATGGTGAAAAGTATCTAAATACTGCATATAATAAACTATGGTTAAAAGAAAAAAATCTAATATAAAGCTTCATCCTGATACTCAAGCTGTACATGCAGGAGTCAAAGCGGATCCTCAGACAGGTGCTGTAATGACCCCTATTTATGCTACTTCAACATATGCACATGAATCACCTGGTGTGCATTCAGGCTATGAGTATTCAAGAACTCAAAATCCAACTCGAGAAGTTTTAGAAAAATCATTAGCTGAATTAGAAGATGGTAGCAAAGCCTTTGCTTTTTCTTCAGGAGTAGCTGCCCAATCAGCAATTTTGGAGCTACTAAAACCAGGTGATCACATTATTGCTTTTGACGATCTTTATGGAGGAACCTTTAGATTATTTAACGAAATTAAAGCTAAATCTTCAGGAATTTCTATAACATACTTGGATTTAAATAGGAATTTTACTAAAGAAATTAAAAAAAATACAAAAATGATTTGGATTGAAACACCTACTAATCCATTGCTCAAAATTACTGATTTAAGAAGAATTGCAAGAATAGCTAAAAAAAATAATTTAATTACCGTTTGTGATAACACATTTGCAACACCAATAAATCAGAAACCATTAAATTTTGGAATAGATATCGTTAACCATTCATTAACTAAATATATAAATGGACACTCAGATGTAATTGGAGGATGTCTTGTAATTAGTAAAAATAGATCGATTGAGAAAAAAATTTCATTAATACAAAATTCAGTTGGCGCGATTCCAAGTGCTTTTGATTGTTTTTTAATCTTAAGAGGAATTAAAACTTTAAGTTTAAGAATGAAGAAACATAACGAAAATGGTTTAAAAATTGCTAGATATTTGAAACAACATAAGAAAGTAAGTAAGATTACTTATCCAGGATTACCTAACCATCCTCAAAGGGAAATTGCAAGAAAGCAAATGAATGGCTTTGGAGGAATTATAACATTCCTTTTTGATGGCAATCTAAATCAAATCAAAATATTCATGAAAAAACTAAAACTATTTACTATTGCTGAGAGTCTTGGTGGAGTTGAAAGTTTAATTGAATCACCCGCACTTATGACACACGCATATTTAGATAACTCTGATAAAAATCAAAGTATACCAAAAAATTTAATTAGAATATCAGTCGGAATTGAAGATGCTGATGATTTAATAAATGATCTCAAGCAAGCTTTAAAATAATTATCTATCTATACTTAAAATTGCATTGCTAATTGATGAAAGTCTTGATTCAACATTATCTGAACGACTTGTAATAACTACAGGAACTTTCCCTCCAACAATAAATCCTCCTGCAATAGAATTCATAAAATTAACCATAATCTTAACTAGTGAATTACCTGTTTCAATATTTGGTACAATAATTACATTTGCATTTCCTGCAACAGGATTAGAGATTCCCTTTATTAAAGCTGCATCCGTAGAAATTGCATTATCAAGTGCTAACGGACCAAAGATTTTTTGATCTGGAAATGACTTTTTCGACCAATCCATTAATTTATCTGCATCAGATGAACTTTCCATTTGATCTAGTATTTCCTCAGTAGCTGACAGAATTGCTATTTTTGGATCAAAATCTTTTATTTTTGAGGTAAAATTAATTACGTTGGTAATTATTGATTTTTTTGTTTCTAAGGAAGGTTTTATATTTAAAGCACCGTCTGTGATAATTAAAGGTTCTCTTTCGTTATTCTGAAAAGTCATGAACCAAATATGACTCAACCTCTCTCCTTTTAACCTTAATGAGTATTCAGATTTAATATACTCACTCATCAAGATATCTGTATGCATATGACCTTTAATTATTAATGATATTTGATCAATTTTAGCCAATTCGCAGCCAATATGAGCAGATTCAGCTTCATCTTGAGTATTTACTATATTTATATTGTCTATTACCCATTTTAATTTTTCTGCTTCTGAACGTATAAATTTTTCATCCCCAACTAGAATAGGCTCAATTAAGCCTATTTCAGTGGCCTGCTTGGCTGAATTTATCGTAATTTCATTATTGGCATTTACTATGACAGACTTTATAGGTCGATATTTCTCAATTAAATCAATATTTTGTATCATCTATTTAAACCAATCAATTAGCTAATAATATAAATTAAAAAAGTTATATTAAATATTGATTTTATTACATATTTTTAAAATAATTCCATAATAAATTAAGTCCTATTAGTAATAGTATCAAAAATGAAACTCCGTAGAGCATAAGTGATAAATCTTGGAATAAAGGAATTATAAATTCAAACACTCTACCCAACTATAATAGTTATTGCCCAATAAAGCAGAAAAAAGAATGCTATTGTAACCATTGAGCCTATAATCCAATCCATCATTATTTAAAATAACATATAATTTTTACTATTTAAACGTCGATGAACAGAGAATTTGATTTAATTATATTTGGAGCCAGTGGATTTACTGGTCAAATTGCAGTTAAATATCTAGATAAAAACTATCCTACTCTTAACTGGGCAATCTCTGGTAGAAATAAAGAAAAATTAATGAAGATAAGTAATGATACTAATAAGAAACCTGAAATATTTATTGCTGACAGTAAAAATCAAGATTCTCTTGCTGAGATTGCTAAAAAAACAAATGTTATTGCATCACTGGCTGGACCATTTAATAAATATAGCAATAATTTAGTCCATGAATGTATTAATCATGGAACTCATTACGTCGATATAACTGGTGAAAATCTTTGGGTTAGAGACCTAATAGACAAATATCACTCCAAAGCTGTGGAAAAAGGTGTTTTTATTATCCCATCATGCGGTTATGACTCAATTCCTTCAGATATGGGGGCTTACTTCTGTCACAAAATGTTAAACAGACCTATTTCATGTATAGATGGGTACCATACAGGTAATGGTGGAATTAGTGGCGGAACAACTGAAACAGGTTTTACGATGAGCGACTACAAAACGAACCATAAAATTGGAAATCCATTTTTACTAAATCCAGGAGATAAATTTACTGAAATACAAAAAAATAATAGCAAAGATAAATTTTCAATACGAAAAATTAATAAAATAAATAAATGGTCTGCACCATTTGTTATGGCTATAGCAAATACTAGAGTGGTAAGAAGAAGTGCTAGTTTATTAGAAAAGAGACAGCAAAGTTATGGATCTAATTTTGTTTACAATGAATATATGATGACTAAAAAATTAAGCTCCGCAATCTTAATTACATTAGGATTAGCCGTATTAAGCTTTATAATGTTCACACCGTTAAGAAAAATTTTTAGACCTTTGTTTCCAACACCAGGAACTGGACCTAGTGAAAAAGTGCAGAATGAAGGGTGGTTTGAGAGTATTTTTGTTGTTGAAGATGAAGATAATAATAAATTTAAGTTTAGAGTTTTTGGAAAAGGTGATCCAGGATATAAGAGTACTGCAAGATTTATATGTGAGTCAGCTTTATCTATAGCTCTTGATAAAGAAAAAATCAGTAAAAAAATAAGTGGTGGAGTACTAACAACTGCATCCGGTCTTGGTGATGTATTAATTAAAAGATTGAAAGAATCTGGTGTTCTATTCGAAGGTCCTGATAAGCTAAATTAAAAAGTTAATTCAAGGCTTCGTTGAATGTTTCAAGTACAATCATTGAATCTCTTACAACCTTTTCCTTTAATTTTTTATTAATTAGCCTGTCTGTATTACCAGTTAAAACATTCTCAGATATAAAAATTGAATTGCCTTGTTTCTTCAGCAAACCTTTTTTAATTAACTGATGAACAGTTCTTCTTGTTGTTTCTCTAGGTATTAAAGTTGCATTAGATATAGAGTTTATATTAGTAGGTATTAAAATTCCGCTTTCATAATAATCAAAATCTTTAGTGTTCATGTAAAGAACTTTTTTTTTATCTTTAAAGTATAATGAGGATGATAATATACATAATTCAAAAAAAGTAAGATGGGAATTCATTTGAAAAATAAGAGACTTAAACCAAAAAAAATTTAAATTTATAATAATTTTTACATAGTTATTTCTTGATATTTTATTAATAGGTCTTGGATTAAAATAAATCTTATTTTTAATAAAATCTAAATCATTAAGGTTAGATATTATTATTTTCCAATTTTCAATCATTGAATTTGCAATTTGGTAATGTGATTTGCGAAAAAGATTTGAATTGATTACTAAGTTCAAATCAGTGAAAAGCCCTCTTTCCTTGTTTTTAAGCATAATTCCTGATTTTAACCAAGGCTTACAATGTCTCCTAATAGTTTCAATAGGAATATTAAAAGCATTTGAAAGTGTTTGATAAGTACATTTTTTATTTAGTGTTGAAGGCAATAGAGAATCGTTCATATACGAATTCATCGGCAGTTTTAGCTCTAATACATCTGAATGATATTTGGATGTTGTATTCAAATACTCATATATAATTGTATTAATCATGACAAATGACTGAGGTGCAACAGTTCTTATATCTACCCTAGCGCCAAACTCTTTTTCAATTTCGTAGCTTTGACTTCCCAAGTTATGGAATAAATTACTAAAATTTGCTAAATGCCCTAGTGTAAAACTATGAAAATTAATTCTTTTTAATGATAGGATATTTTCCTCAAGATTCTTAATATTTAAGAAATTATCCATAATATTATAATAAACCCAAATTGAGAAAAATTCAAATAAATTCTCATTTTGGGTATTTTTTGATTTTACATAAATATTGTTTTAGATCAAAATTATATTAAAGCCCAATGACAGATTAGGGGCTTTATGCTCCCTACTCTGTCATCAGATTTATATAATGCTATCTTTAAGTAGAGAAATGATATTAAATTATGGTATTAAATGAAAATAACAGCATGTTTATAATGAGCCCTTCAAAAGAAGGAAAATCGAAAACTATTGATAGTGATTTAATATCTAAAATTGAAGAGTTAACAAAGATTAGAAAGTCAATTTCTCTAGATCTTAAATCCATTGCAGGCGCAACTAAAATATCAACACAACAACTGAAGAATATTGAAAGTCTAAATTTTGATAAATTACCCCCTCATCCAATGAGAGAGTCATTCATTAATCAGTATTGTGAGCAAATTAAAAAAGCAACATCAATATCCTAATTAATCCAATTTTTTGGGTAATTTCTACCTAGTATCTTATTATATATTATTGCAAAAATAATAATTATTAAAGCGCCAACCACAACTGGGAATAAGACAAAACTAAAACTTTTTCCACCTAATATTACTATTATAGGATTTGCTCCCGCAGGTGGGTGAATTGTATTGGTAATCATCATAACAAAAATAGCTAAAGCTACACCTAAACCTAAAGCGTAAAAAGATTCGCCAAGTAAAATGTAAACTAAAACTCCAGATAGAGCAGAAAATACATGACCAAGCATTAAGTTTTTAGGTTGAGCTAAAGGACTTTCATGAACTGCCATAACTAAAACCATACTGGCGCCAAATGGAGGAATTAACCAGATCGAGCCATCAAAGGTCATATTTAAATATGATAAAAACCCAATACAGATAAATCCACCAATAGCTGCCAAAAATGCATTGATAAGTGTCTCTTTTTTAATTATCTTCATGTTTTTATGATTAAGCTATATTTAACAACTTTATTCTATTTTTTAATAATTGATACAATTGGAATACAATCATTTGTAGTAAAATTATACAATAAAAACCTACCTTCAAATTTAAAAATTAATTTAGATATAACTTCAGCGATTATATTTTATCTAATATTCGTCTTTGGATTGGTATATTTTGTTATATCGCCATTAAAGAATATGAATCTTATTAACTCCATTCTACCGTCCATGGTTTATGGGTTTGTTACCTATTCAACATATGCACTAACTGTTAAAGCAGTCTTTAATGTATTTAATTGGGAAATTGTTATCTCTGATATTATTTGGGGCACAGTTTTATGTTTAATAGTATCGGTCTTAACACTTTTAACTGTATCTAAGATCAAGTTTTTAAATTAACTTAGGGATTCTAGCACTTGAATGTGATAAGAATTTTGATGTAAACATCTAAAAAATAAGTTAATTTCACAACTTACTTGACCGGAGAGGTGGCTGAGTGGTCGAAAGCACTGGTCTTGAAAACCAGCAACG
>MDTG01002269.1_pt1 | contig 25548 bp, 27 predicted proteins | sample 811421 | NCBI WGS metagenome assembly MDTG01 (sample SAMN05326645, study PRJNA326480) | marine metagenome | isolation source: seawater | place: Pacific Ocean: South East | collected 2011 | reverse complement strand
TGGAGCGGGAAACGAGATTCGAACTCGCGACCCTCACGTTGGCAACGTGATGCTCTACCACTGAGCTATTCCCGCATATTTTTGAATATACCTTAAAATTTTATATTTTCAACGCTTTGAAATAAGAAAATTTATTAGAATTTAAACATTTAAAAAAACTATTTAATCAATATATATTAAATATTATGACTATTTTGGAGATAACTAGTGAAAAAGTATAGCTTTGAGAAATCAGCCAGAGAATTGCCACATCAAATACCGATTTTTCCACTAAGTTCTGCCCTTTTGCTTCCAAAGTGCAAACTTCCACTTAATTTGTTTGAAAATAGATATTTGCATATGTTTGATTATGCACTAAAAACAGATCGATTTATAGGAATGATTCAGCCATCTGACATGGTTAAAAAAAATTCATCGTTAAATAACCTCGATTTATTTCCAGTTGGTTGTGCAGGTAAGATTGTTGCATTTAATCAGACAAACGACAACAGATATGAAATAGTCTTACATGGTATTTGTAGGTTCAAAATAATAGAAGAAAAGGAAACTCAAAATGGATTTCGTAAAGCTAAGATTGATTGGCATGATTATTTGTCGGATATGAAGATTAATGATCATCCAATGCTTAAGGAAAGAACAGTGTTAGAGACAAAACTTAAGTCATATTTCAATAAAATAAAAATTAAAGCTGATTGGCAAGCTATACAAGCTTCTAGCGATGAAGATCTAATTAACTCTATATCAATGGGTTGTTCTTTTTCGATAGCTGAAAAGCAAGCTCTGTTGGAAGCTAAAACTTTAGAACAGAGACTTCATATTTTATGTTCACTATTAGATATGATTATTAGTGATAACGAATCATTTAATTCACAATCATTATCCTGATTAATAAGACTTATTTAGTAAGAATGAAACCAAAAAATATAATTCCAAATTCTGTAAAACTAGTAAATGCCGGAAGCGAAATCCTCTTTGAATATAAAAATACAAATTTATTACTTGATTCGTCACTTTTAAGAGCAGCCAGTCCGTCAGCAGAGAACAAAAGACACGCAAAAAACCCTGATCAAAAAAGATTTAAGCATATTAAAATTGTAAACATTGAGAAAGTTGGAAAATATGCGTTGAGATTTTCTTTCGATGATGGGCACGATACAGGTATTTTTAGTTGGGAATATATAATAAAAATTGCTGGGTTTAAACAAGGTGCTATAAACCCATAGCCCTTGACATAAAAAAATTCTTAAGAAATTTAGATTTCTCCACAACACCTAACCCCATATTTCTAAGTTTGTTAATTGGCTTAATATTATTTGAAAAGATTAAATTGAGAAAATGTGTGGCTCCTATAAACGCATATTTATCTAACAATCTAGCTCTTAAATATGATTCTAAACGGTTTATTGCACCAGGATCCAAACCTAATTCATATGATTTATATATATTTCTGAATAAGACATCACAGTCTCTCACACCTAAATTGAATCCTTGACCTGCGATTGGATGAATTGCTTGTGCGGCATCGCCTATAAAAACTACTCTATTCTTAATAACTAAATTAGCATTAATAACATTTAATTCATATTTTTTTGGATTGGAAATCTCCATCACATCACCTAAAAGGTTCATGTACTTTTCTAAAAACTTTTTTTTAAATTCATTTTTTTTTAACTTTGTTAAATCACCTAATTTTTTATCAACAGTCCAAACCACAGATGATTTATTTTGATTTTTTTCTTTAAGCATAGGTAAAATGGCTAAAGGGCCCTCAGGAAAGAAAATCTCATAGGCATTAGAAAAATGACTTTTTTTATGTGTTATGAAAAATACATATGCATTTTGGCTATAATCGAATTTATAATTAGGCATATTAATGAGATTTCTAGATGTTGAATATCTTCCATCAGCTCCGATTAAAATTTGACTTGTAATAATACTGTCAGAAGTGAAGATTTCTGGAAAATTGTCATCAATCTGATCAGAGACTTTTAAATCTGTTATTTCAGTTTTATCCATTATTTTAATTTTAGAGCTTTTCCTTATTTTTAATAACAACTCTTTTTTAAGCATACTATTAGGAACAATATAACCAAGATGACCTTCGCCTAAGTCCTCTGAATCGAAAATGACCCTTTGGTTGGAAGTAGATTCAAGAACATCAATTTTTTTAATTGGTTGTGAATATTTTTTAATTTTTTGCCAAATGTTCAAATTTTCTAAAATTCTTTTCGATCCCTGAGATATAGCTGTCGTTCTTATGTCATCAAGCAAAAAGTTTTTTGAATTAATTGAATTCTTATCGATAATCAGAATTTTTTTTTTTTAAACCTATTAGCATTGAACTCATACATAATCCTATAAGTCCCGCCCCAATTATTGTAATATCATAATGATGTTTTTTCATGAATATGTTAGTTTAAATTAATGGTGTACAAATGACTACTAAAAATAACGGCAAAGTTTCTTATTACTTGGCTTGTGTTATCTCTTTTTTTCTAAGTCTTTTCATTTTCTTAAGCCTTATAACATATGATACTAATGATAATTCATTATTTCAATATGATTCCGCTATTAAGATAAATAATAATATTTTAGGTGTTTCAGGAGCTGTTATTTCTGATTTGTTAATTAAGACTTTTGGTTTGTCATCTTTTGTTATTCCAATGGTATTGGGTTTTTGGGCATTTTTTTTAATTTCAAAAAAAAATTCTTTTAATTTTTTATCAATTTCGGCTTTTCCATTTTTAGTTATGAACGTTAGTGTCATTTGTTCTTTAATGTTTCCTAAAAATTCAATGTTTTTTTCCAACCAAATCGGTGGTTTTGTAGGTATAGGCATAGTTGAGCTTATAAGTCATTTATTTAGCAAAGATATTTTTGACAACCTTAAACTTATATCAATAATAACTTTGGTTATTTTGTTTTTTGCAACTTTTAACGTAACGTTTAAAAATATAAAAACTACATTTCTCTACATACTGTCAATAGTCAAACTAATTTCAGAGTTGTTACTTTTTATTTTAAGGTTTAAAAAAAATTTAAATTTATCCTATTTATTTAAAGAAAAAAACGAAATTCATTCGCAAAGAAAAAGAAAACAAAAAATACTCAAACAACCTATACTAGATAATTATAATTTTCCATCATTTGAACTACTTGAGAAACCATCAAACCCAGACATAAATAACCTTACAAACTCAAGAGACATTCAAAGAGATACCATCATGCTTACTAATATATTAAAAGACTTTAATATTAATGGTGATATCACCGCAGTCAAGAAAGGTCCAATTGTAACTTTGTATGAATTAACTCCTGCTCCAGGCACAAAAAATGCCTCTGTTATAGGATTATCAGCAGACATAGCAAGATCTATGAGTGCCATGTCTACTAGAATTTCGGCAATTCCTGGAAGAGATGCTATAGGAATTGAAATACCAAATAAAGAAACACAAACAGTTTTTTTAAGAGAGTTGATTGACAATGATGAATTTACCAATACTAAGTTTTCTCTTCCACTTGTTTTAGGTAAAGATATTCTGGGCACTCCAGTAATTGTTGACCTTGCGAAAATGCCTCATTTGTTGGTTGCAGGCACCACTGGTTCTGGAAAATCAGTAGGAATTAATGCGATGATACTGTCACTTTTATATAATCTTACACCTGAAGAATGTCGTTTGATATTAATTGATCCCAAGATGCTTGAACTTTCTGTATATAAAGATATACCTCATTTACTAACGGAAGTAGTAACTGACCCCAGAAAAGCTGTCAGTGCCCTAAAATGGACAGTTAAAGAAATGGAATCTCGATACGAATTAATGACTCAAATTGGTGTTAGGGAGATTGAGTCCTACAATCAAAAAGTTAAAAAATTACTAGAAAAAGGTGAAGTTATTCAAAAAGAAGTGCAGGTTGGATTTGACTCTGAAACAGGCAAACCCTTAATTGAAAAAAAATCGGTGGACTTAAGAGTATTTCCAAAAATAGTAGTGGTGGTTGACGAATTAGCTGATCTTATGATCACGTCAGGAAAAGAAATCGAGGCAACAATCCAAAGACTATCTCAAATGGCACGAGCTGCAGGTATACATCTTATAGTTGCAACACAAAGGCCATCAGTAGATGTGATAACTGGTACTATAAAATCAAACTTCCCTAGTAGAATAAGTTATCAAGTCCAATCGAAAATTGATAGCAGAACAATTCTTGGTGAACAAGGCGGAGAACAATTACTTGGTCGTGGAGACCTGCTAATAACTATGATAGGAAAGAGATTGTTAAGAGTGCATGGACCATTTGTAAAAACACATGAGGTTGAGTCGGTTGTCTCACACTTACGTTACCAAGGCGAACCAGAATATATTGATTCAGTTACTGAAGACGAAAATAATGAAAATATGTTTGATTTAAATCTTGATAAAAATGATGAATTATACAATCAAGCTGTCGCAATTGTGTGCAGAGAAAAAAAGGCGTCGACTAGTTTTATTCAAAGACAACTTCAAATAGGGTATAATAGAGCAGCTAGAATAATTGAAAAAATGGAATCTGAAGGAATTATAAGTGCGGCTAATCATGTCGGCAGAAGGGAAGTTTTAGTTGGAAAAGATTTATAGAATCTTTACAATTATTATATTTTTTCTTTTTTTAAGCAACTTTAATTCGGAAAAAATTGAAATTAAAGATATTTCGAACTATATAAACAAAATTAAATCGTTCGACTCAAATTTTATTCAAATCAATTCTAATGGAGACAGTTTGTCAGGAAACATCAAGTTATCAAAGCCAAATCTTTTACGAATTGAGTACAGCCCCCCGGTAAATCGCCTAATAGTTAGTAATGGTAAAAAGCTAGCAATTATTAACAAAAGAGATAAAACCATCAGTTTTTACAATGTTAATCAACTGCCCATTAAAATCCTCTTGAAAGATAAATTTAATATCAACAATTATGATATTAAAAGATTTGAAAAAAAAGAGGGTATAATAACATTGGAATTGACGATAGTGGATGAGTCAAATATTTCTAGCATTGAGTTAATTTTTGAAAGCTCTCCTTTGAATTTAAAAAAGTGGATCATCAGGGATTTTCAGGGATACCAAACAAAAATGTTTCTAAAAAATACTCGAATTAATGATAAAATTGATCATAAAAATTATGTTATTGAAGATCCAAGACAAATACCATTTGGAAATGAATAGAAATGATTCTTAAAATCTTATCTTGGAATGTTAATTCAGTCCGAACAAGGCTGAATCAAATCTTAAATATTTGTCAAAAATTTAAACCAAATATTATTTGTCTTCAAGAAACAAAAGTGATAAATGATTCTTTTCCTAAAAATGAATTCAGAAAATTAGGGTATTCTTATTTTTATTTAAACGGATTACCCTCTTATAACGGTGTTGCTATAATAACACAAAAAGAGGCACAATCTGTTAATGTTTTAAATTTGTCTAATTTAAATAATGGAAGACAAATCGGCATCAAAATATTTGACACACAAATTCATAATTTTTATATTCCTGCTGGAGGTGATATTCCTAATGAGCTCATTAACCCAAAATTTAAAAATAAGTTAGATTTTTTAAAAATTTTAATTAACTGGTCTAAAAAAATTAAACCCCAAAATTACATAATTTGCGGTGATTTTAATATTGCTCCATTTGAAGATGATGTTTGGTCACATAAACAACTCAAAAATGTAGTAAGTCATACTGATATTGAGAGGAAATATTTACTAAAATTTCTTGAAGCGGGCAATTGGAATGATGCTGTCAGGCACCATATCAATCCTCCGAAAAATGTTTTTACTTGGTGGAGTTATAGATCAAGAGATTTCAGGGTAAATAATAGAGGTAGAAGGTTGGATCATATTTGGGTATCAAATGATTTACACAAAAAAAATTACTCAACCGAAATACTCAGTCATACTCGAGTGCTTGATAAACCTTCAGATCACGTTCCTATAGTGATTAAAATTGACTTATAATTTCATAAAGTATTTGTTATTTTTATAAATAATAATTTTAGGATCCTGAGGATCTAGTTCAATTTTTTTTCTTAATCTGTAAATTAAAGACTCTAATGTATGAGTTTGTAATTCTTTTGAATGTCCCCATACAACAGATAAAATATCTTTTTTACTAACCGCTTTGTTAGAGGTTAATAGAAAATTTACAAATTTGTTTTCCATTTCGGTTAAACTTATTTTTTTTTTGTTAATTTTTGACTTAAACAATGACTCATTAAAGGAATATTCATAGCTAGCACTTTTGATATCTGAGAACTTTTTTAATTTTACATTGGATATTCTTTGCAATTCATTTGCTAATAGATGAATCTTGAAGGGTATTTTAAAGGTCTTCACAAATGGATAATAAATCTCTTTTTCTGAAAATAAAAAAAAACTATTTTTTTTTTTAATTTCTTCTGGCAAACTTTGCATGTTTTTTTTTAAATTTTTATTCTCATTTGAAATAAATATTACAGGTGGAAACTTTGTCTTAAAGATATTTTGATCCATGTCTTTAAAATCGCTGATTTGCTCACATTTAATTCCCAAAAAAGTATTTAATATTAATTTAAGGTCATTATAAATTATTTTATTTTTTGTTATAAATATTATATTTATTATTTTTTTAAGATTTATCATGACATTTAATATAACAATTAAATATACAGAAGATTATAAAGCAAAATTTATATTTAATAAAAGGATTTTCGATTGTTTTGTTGGATCAAATGGAATTGGAAAAATAAGAGAGGGTGATAAAAAAACACCGACAGGAATTTTTCGTGTAAATTATGTTATGTATCGAAAAGATAAAATAAACCGTTTAAAGTGTAATTTTAAAAAAATTCCTATATTTCAGTCAACAATATGGTCAACAGATTCTAGAGATACTAAATATAATCAAATAAGAAAAAAGCCTTGTAGTTTCGAACATGAAAAAATGTTTAGAAATGATGATTGTTATGATTTAGTTGCTGTTATGGATTATAATACAAGATCAACACAAAAATTTAAAGGGAGTGCGATATTTATTCATTGCAAAGAAGAGTATAGAAATTCTACAGATGGTTGTATAGCAATGAACAAAAAAGAATTAATTGAAATAATTAATATGCTACCTAAATCGTGTAGAATTTTTATTAGATAGACTGGTGTCGTTTACCTAAAATTGCAGAACCAAGTCTAAGAAATGTAGAACCGCATTCAATTGCTGTTTTATAGTCATTGCTCATACCCATACTTAATTGTTGCAAATTGTACTTGCTTGCAAGTTTATTTAAGATTTCAAAATGCTTTTTTGGAGATTCGTCAATTGGAGGAATGCACATCAATCCTATTATCTTCAGTTTTGTTTCGTTAACACACCATTTAAAAAAATCGTCAACTTCTGTTAGTCCTATCCCTGATTTTTGTGGTTCTGACCCAGTATTTACTTGAATAAAAAAATTAAATTTCTCAAAATTACTAGAAAAATTATTTTCAATAGAAACATTAATTTTCTTAGCAATTTTTTTCCTATCGATTGTATGAATATAATTGAAAATTTTTAAGGCTAAATTTACTTTGTTAGATTGCAGAGGCCCAATCAAATGGACCGTAACATCTGGAAATGTTTTTTTAATTTCTGTCCATTTTTCAAAACCTTCTTGAACCTTATTTTCACCAAAATCTTTATGTCCGTTTAGAATAATAGGAGTAATTCGTTCCTGAGTAAAAGTCTTGGAAACGACCATTAAATTGACAATATTCTGCCTTCTATTATAAAATTTTTCAAGGAGTCTTATTTCTGCTAAAACTTTGTTATAGTTTAAAATAGTCTTTTTTGTATAAGGGTTCATAATGTATAACTTACCAGAAAAATGGTTTTTTTTAAAAGATCTAGAAAAAAAAAGTTTAAACGCTCTAAAAAAAATAGATTCAAATGTAGGAGTAATATTTTTAAATAAGGATTATTCAAATTCAATTCCTTCGTTCAAGGAAAAAAGTTTATTCAAGTTTTGTAAACTTAATAATATTAATTATTTGATCAATGGTTCAATAGAAATTGCCATCAGATTAAGAGCAAATGGGGTTTTTAGGCAAATTAATTTCCTTAAAAAAAAAAAAATTAATAAAAAACTCATCCTTGCTACAGCAGTTCACAATAGAATAGAAATTATAGAGTCTAACTCAAAAAATATTGATTTAGTTTTTCTATCACCAGCATTTTTTACAAATACTCACAAAAAAGCTCGACCTTTAAATCCATTAAGATTTGTAAATTTATCAAAATTAATAAAATGCAGTGTTTATGCCTTAGGTGGCATTACTGAAAAAAACTTTAAAAAACTAAAATGTGACAAATTACGCGGATTTGGTGGTATAAGTTACTTTAAAGAAAATATTTTTTAATTATGAATGCTTATAATCACAAAGAAATAGAGAAAAAATGGCAGAATTTTTGGATCAAGAATGATACTTACAAAGCTTCTAAATCAAATTCATCAAAGAAGAAATATTATGTTTTAGAGATGTTTCCATATCCCTCAGGTAAAATACACATGGGTCATGTAAGAAACTACACGTTAGGAGACGTATTATCACGTTATTTTAAGTCAAATAATTACAATGTCCTCCATCCTATGGGTTGGGATAGCTTTGGAATGCCAGCTGAAAATGCAGCATTCGAAAACAAAACTAATCCAAGAGAATGGACTCAAAAAAACATTAAAACAATGAAAAACCAATTAAAAAAAATTGGCCTTGCAATTGATTGGAAAAATGAAATTACAACAAGTTCCCCTGATTATTATAAACATCAACAAAAATTTTTTATTGAATTTTTCAAAAAAGGAATCGCTTACAAAAAAGATAGTTTTGTTAACTGGGATCCTGTTGATAAGACAGTTTTAGCCAACGAACAGGTGGTCGATGGAAAAGGGTGGAGGTCAGGTGCAGAAATTAAAAAAAAGAAACTTTCACAATGGTTCCTAAAAATCTCTGACTTTTCAGAGGATCTGCTTTCTAATTTGTCAAATTTGGATAATTGGCCAGAGAAAGTCAAATTTATGCAAAGAAATTGGATAGGTAAATCTAATGGAGTTGAGATTATTTTCAAAATTGATAAAAAAGATGACTTAGATATAAAAATTTTTACCACAAGACCAGAGACAATATTCGGAGCCTCATTTGTTGCTTTGTCCTTTGATCACCCACTTTTTAAAAATTCTTTATCGAATGAAAAATTAGAAAAATTTAAGGAGGAGCATAAAGAGAAAATTTATAGTTCCGATAAAACAGACGTTGAAAAAATTGGTTTTAACACAAATCTTAGGGCCATCCATCCATTCAACGGACAAAAACTACCAATTTTCTTAGCAAATTTCGTCTTGATGGAATATGGAACAGGGTCGATATTTGGGTGCCCCGCACATGATAAGAGAGACTATGATTTTGCAAAAAAATATAATCTAAAAATAAAGCCTATATTTTCTAATGCACAAAAAAAAGAGTTTTCTGAGGTATCTGAATATGAGGATCCGTTGCTCGTAAATTCAGAATTCCTTAATAATAAAAAAATGTCAGTTGCGAGAGACGAAATAATTTCAATTTTAGAGAAAAGAAAAATAGGTACTAAAAAAGAAATTTTTCGATTAAGAGATTGGGGAGTGTCAAGACAAAGATATTGGGGTTGCCCGATTCCAATTATATACAGAGAGGATGGAAAGGTTTTGCCAGTGAGCGAAGAAGAATTACCAGTAATGCTTCCAAATGATGTTGTTTTTGAGCAAAAAGGTAACCCTCTCGATCTTCATCCTACATGGAAATATACAACTTGTCATAAAACAGGAATGAATGCCGTTAGAGAAACAGACACACTTGATACATTTTTTGATTCATCATGGTATTTTTTAAGGTTTTGTGATCCTCTTAACTCGAAAGTTGGTTTTTCTAATAAATCAATAAAAGACTGGATGCCAGTTGACCAGTATATAGGGGGAATAGAACACGCTATATTACATTTATTATATTCACGATTTTTTATGAGAGCGTTAAACAAATCAAATCATAGTGTGCCTAATGAGCCTTTTAAGAGTTTACTTACACAGGGAATGGTGTGTCATGAAACTTATAAAGATAAAAATAATAATTGGATTGAACCATCAGAAATAATAAAAAAAGACAATAAGTTTTTCCTGCTTAATGGTGAAGAAGTTATAAAAGGTAGATCGGAAAAAATGAGTAAATCCAAAAAAAATATAATTGATCCTGATAGTATTATTGAAGAGTATGGAGCTGATACAGCTAGATTTTTTATGATGTCAGATTCTCCACCTGAGCGAGATCTTGAATGGTCAGACGAGGGTATAAAGTCTGTATGGAAGTATTTAAATAAAATTTTTCTACATCTTAAGAATATACAATTTAAATTCACTGAAAAAAATGATTTTCAAACTAAAACTGAAATATCGTCTAATTTAAAAAAAAATGCACATAAGTTAATTAAAACTTTTAGCGATGATATTGAAAATTTTAAATTCAATTCAGCAGTTGCAAAGTTAAGAGAATTTTCTAATGTACTATTTGCTGATAAAAAAATTGAGAAAAATCTCGAGAATTATTTATGGTCAATTTTTTTGAGGTTAGTCTATGTCTTTACACCGCATTTTGCTGAAGAACTTTGCAATAATACAAATAATAAAAGTTTATGTGATCTCTCTTGGCCAGAGTATGAAAAAGAGAACATTAAAGAAGATATAATTAAATTTGTAATTCAAGTGAATGGAAAGAAAAAGATAATTTTAGATATTGAAGAAAATCTTAATGAGGATCAGGTGATAATGTTGTTAAGAGACAATCATAATATAAATAAAATATTTTCGTCAAAGATTAAAAAAACTATATTCATAAAAAATAAAATAATAAATTTTGTTATATAATTTTATGCTTAAGCTTATAATTTTCCTAATTATTTTTAATTTCTCAAGTTGCGGATTTAAACCCATATACAAAATTAATGAAAAGCTATTAAGTTATAAGATTCAAGTTATAGTCAAAAATAAACATGAAAGTAAAAACGCCCGATATGAAGCTCAACTTGTAGAAAAATACATTAAGCAAAAAATTAATAAAAGGTTTTCAAAAAATTCTTCACTTAAGTTAATTGTATTAATCAACAGATCCCAGGGAAATTTAGGTTTACAAAAAGATCTTTCAACAACGAAATATAATGTAACTTATACAGCAGATTTTATTTTTTACGATAGAAAAGGAGTAGTAACAAAGGGAAATTTGGAAAAATTTTCAAGCTTTGACCTCGGAAACAACTCATATGCTAACTTAATTGCTGAAACAGACACTAATGAAAATATATTAAAGTCTTTGTCTCAAGAAATTGTTAATCTAGTTTTATCAATAAATATTCAAAGAAAAATATATCCATGATATTTAGGAATATTAAAAACCTTACTTCTTCATTAAAAGAAATATCATGTTTTTTAATATACGGACCAAACCATGAGAAAATTAATATGTCTTTACAATATATATCATCAATTTTTGAGCAATATAACAAGCAATACTTGGATTTTTCAAGTTTAGAACAAATCGATATATTAGAAAAAGAAATTTCTAACCACAATATTTTTGACCAAAAGAATTTATTTTTAATTAACTTACCGTATCCTGAAAAAGTTTTCCCAAAAATTAAAAGACTTAATTTAGATAAAATAGACAATTCTAAAATTATATTTAAGGCAACTGAATTGAGGAAAACAAGCAAATTTAGAGTAATGTTTGAAGAAAGCAACTCGTTAGCATGTTTGCCATGCTATGAGAGTAATCAAAGTGAAATTAAAAAAAATATCACACAAGCACTTGAGTTAGAAAATCTAGAGATTAGTGAAGATTTGTTAAATTTAATGGCAACTTTTTTTCATCAAAATAAAAATAATAATATTTCAAGTGAAATTGAAAAAATAGTAATTTTTATGAAAAGTGACCAAAAGCTTGACGAAAAATCGTTCTTGAAAATCACTAATTACCAAAACAATTTTGATCTTGAAAATTTAGTTTACGCGATAATTTCTGGTGATTTAAATAAACTGGATTTTCTCTTTGGATTAAAGAAAAAAAGTAATTTTTCAAATATAGTTATTATAAATTCCTTAGTCAGTCATCTTTATAAGTTAATATATTTTATAGAAAAATACAAATTGACTGGTTCAAAACAAGCGGCACTAAAATCAATAAAACCACCAATTTTTTTTAAATATGAAAACGAATTTCTTGCTCAGTCAAAAATTTGGAAAACTTCACTAATTGAGGCTACCCTTAAAAAACTTTTTCTAACAGAAAAGAAATTGAAAACTCAAACAAATTTTGAAGTTGCTGATTTTATTTTTTTATCTATAGCAAAATTTGCCAATAAACTTAAACTCTGATTTTTTATTTTGGTCTCCATTTTATTTTATCAATTATAGGATCTAATTGATCTAAATTATTATAATGTATTGAGAGATACCCTCTATTTTTTATATTATTTTTAATAGAAACTTTTAATCCTAATAAAACTGTTAGTTCTCTCTCTAAGTGTTCAATATTAGGATCATCTGTTTCGATTGTTTTTATATTCTTACCGAGAACATTAAAATTTTTAAACTTTTTAACCTGTTTCTCAATTTCTCTCACACTCATACCTTTGTCTATTGCCTGCAAAGCCATATAATTAGCGTCGTCTTCTGAGAGAGATAATAGAGTTCTGACATGACCGTAAGTAAGATCACCATGAATAAGATGTGTTTTTACTTTCTTCGATAAAGAAAGAAGCCTTAACATGTTGGCTATGTGGCTCCGGCTTTTTCCAAGATGAGAGGAGAGTTTTTCTTGAGTGTATTGAAATTTATTCATAAGTAGTCTATAGCCTTCAGCTTCTTCAATTAAATTTAAATCTGATCTTTGAAGATTTTCCACCATTGCCACACCTAATGCTGTTTCATCATCGAAGTGTCTTATTATTACTGGTACTTCATGCAGGTTCGCTGTTTGAGCTGCACGCCATCTTCTCTCACCTGCTATGATTTCAAAGCTCTTTCCACTCGAATTAAGTGGTCTTACAAGTATAGGTTGTAATATTCCATTCTCTTTTATTGATTCAGAAAGCTCTTCAATCTCCTGGGAATTAAAATCTTTTCTGGGTTGAAATTTTCCAGGAACTAGGGTGTGAGTAGGAATTGTATCTTGGGAAATTCCTTTTTTAGGTTTAATCTCATATTTTTTTAAATTATCTTTGTAATTTCCGGGGGACACTTTTTTTGCTGGCCTACCTTGCTTTTTAACAATCATAGAAAGAGCCTCATCTTTAATTAGTAACGATGACAATCCCATTCCAAGTTTTCTTTTTGGTTTTGTTTTTTCTTTTTTTTTCGTCAACTTAACTCCTTATCTAGTGCTTTTTACAATTCCTCCAAAGCTGCCTCGTTTGAGAACTTCGGCTGCGAGATTAACATAAGCTTCTGATCCAATGCATTTATGATCATATAGTAGAACGGGTTTTCCATGTGAGGGAGATTCTGAAATTTTTATATTTCGAGGAATAATTGTCTTATATACGATTGATCCCATAACTTCTCTTACGTCTTCTTCTACTTGAAAACTAAGTTTATTTCTTGGATCATACATTGTTAACAAAATCCCGTCTAAATTTAAATCTGAGTTTAACTCTAATTTTACTTTTTTAATAACTCTTAAAATTTGACTCAAACCTTCTAATGCATAAAATTCACATTGTAATGGTATTAATACTTTTCCAGAGGCAACTAATGCATTTGTCGTTAAAAAGCCCAAACCAGGTGGACAATCAATTATGATTGAATCATATCTATCTGGAAGACTATCAATAGCTTTTTTCAATAAAAACTCTCTTTCTTTAAATTTAGTCAACTCCTGCTCAACATTTGAAAGTTCAACCCTTGATGGAATTAGTCCTAGGCCAGAAACTTCGGTTGGTCTAATTACATCTAAAATACTAGATTTCTGCATTAAAACCTCATATGAACCAGGTGTTCTTTGCTCTGAGGTTATTGAAAATCCAGTGCTTGCATTTCCTTGCGGGTCTAAATCAATCACCAAGCAAGATTTTCCACTTATTGAAAGGGCAGTAGCCAGATTAACAGCTGTTGTGGTTTTTCCAACTCCACCTTTTTGATTAACAATTGAGAAAACTGTTCTCATCGAGCTCTACTTTTTTTTGAAAAAGAATCTATTAACAACAAAACACCCCTTGACCTTTCAAGATCAATTTTATTTTTAACAATTAAACTTTTAAAATTCCACTCTTTTTTAAATAATCTAATTTCTTCCTGCCACATTTGACCTTTAAATGCTAATAAAATTGAATTTTTTTTTGAGACGTTACATACAAGTTTTAATAACTTATTAAGTGGAGCAACTGCACGTGATGTTATAATGTCATACTTTTTTTTCTCTTCTTCGGCTCTCTTATTTATGACTTTTGCATCAAGCTTTAGGCGTGCAATAACACTTTCTAAGAAAAATGCTTTTTTTTTATTAGACTCTATTAATGTTACAGAAACATTTGCACTTTTATGACACAATAACGCTATCACCAAACCAGGAAATCCAGCACCTGAACCTACATCGATTAGATCAAAGTTTTTATTTTTATCTCTCCCAACTATTTCTAAAATAACCTTATATGAAAAAGCTGAATCATAAAAATGTCGCGACCAAATTTTATTTGCTGTGCTTTTCCCAATTAAATTAAATTTTTTTTGACAAGTTTTCAAAATATTTTCATATTTTTCAAATTTTCTCATTGTTTCACGTGAAACATTATAGGCAAGTCTAAACGCCTCCTTTTGATTTAAATTTTCAAGCACCAATTATTTCTTTATATACTTCAACAACAATGAGGCTGCCGACGGGGTCATCCCTGGCAACAAGGCTGCCTCTCCAAGGGTTTTAGGTGAATTTTTTAACAGTATTTCTTTAACTTCATTAGATAATCCAGCGCATTTTCTAGCGTCAAAACTATTTTTAAATTTTAGGCCACATTCTTTTTTTAGCTCTTTAATCTCCTCCATTTGTCTATTTACATACTTCTCATAGAAAGATGTTATTCTGATTTGCTCTTTTTCTTTTTCTGACAATTTAAGTTTTTTTAGATGCGGCCAAATTAAAGTTACAAAACTCCAACTGCTTTTATTATATCCCAAGACCTCATAAGCACTTCTTTTTTTACCATCTTCGTTGATATCCAAGCTTGCGCCCTTAATTTTATGTGGAGTTGCATAATTTTGTTTAAGCTGTTTGATTCCTGACTTTAATGCTTGCTTTTTTTTAATCCAATTTTTTGCCCGAGCTTCGCACGCTAGACCAAGATCTATTGCTTTGTCTGTTAATCTATGATCCGCATTATCTGCTCTTAATGTTAATCTATATTCTGCTCTTGAGGTAAACATTCTATATGGCTCGATTAATCCGCCTTTCATAAGATCATCAGTAAGCACTCCAAGATATGCATCTGACCTTCCTAATACAAAGCTTTTTTTGCCTAAAACTTTGTTTGCTGCATTTATTCCAGCCAATAACCCCTGTCCAGCAGCCTCTTCGTACCCTGTAGATCCATTTATTTGTCCTGCCAAGTATAAACCTTCAATTTTTTTTGTTTCATAAGTATTATTTAATTCTTTACTGTCTATTGTATCATATTCTATAGCATATCCATCTTTTAAAATTTTAACTTCTTCCAAACCATTTATAGTTCTTAAAAAATTTTTCTGAATATTAGATGGCATAGCCGTGGATATTCCATTTGGATAAGTTATTTCCCCAGACTCTGTCTCTGGTTCTAAAAAAATCTGGTGACTCATCCTATCTTGGAACCTTTGAACCTTGTCTTCAATTGAAGGGCAATATCTTGGGCCTTTGCTCTTAATTGCGCCATTATACATCGGTGATTTGTTAATATTTGACTTTATTATTTGATGAGTGATTTCATTTGTTTTTGTTATATAACATGCCTTTTGATTTACCCTAACTTCGCCTGTTAAATAGGAAAAGGGCACAGGGCATGAATCACCTTTCTGTTCAATGCATTTTCCAAAATTAATCGAATTACTTAAGAGTCGGGGTGGGGTGCCTGTTTTTAGACGTCTAATTTCAAACTTTTCCTTTGTAAAAAATTTTGCTAACTTTGTCGAAGCTTTTGCCCCTAACCTGCCTGCTGACCAACTTTTTTGTCCACAGTGGATTAATCCATTTAAAAATGTTCCAGTGGTAATTATTAACGATTGGCAATTTAAATTTCCTATATTCTTTAAACTAATAGACTTTAATTTTTTAGTGTTTTTTTCTAAATGTATTTCTTCAACTTCATCCTCAAAAATCGTTAAATTTTTAAGAAACTCCGTAACCACTTTTTGGTATTTGTTCCTATCAATTTGGGCCCTCGGACCCTGAACAGCCTCGCCTTTGGTTTTATTCAACATTCTAAATTGAATCCCGGACATGTCAGAGGCTTGTCCTATAATTCCACCCAAAGCATCAATTTCTCTGATTAAATGGCCTTTTCCTAGCCCTCCCATAGCAGGATTACAAGACATTGCCCCTAGATCTTGCTTAGAAAAAGTTATCAACGCTGTTTTTGCGCCTATTTTAGATGCGGCAAAAGCTGCTTCAACCCCTGCATGGCCACCCCCTAAAACAACAACTTCATAAAACTTTTGTTTCACGTGAAACATTTATTTACCAATACAAAATTTATTAAATATTATGTCTAATTTGACTTCCTTATCAACATTACCCTCAATTTGTTCAATCTCCTTGAGGGCCAGTCTTAATTCTTCAGAACACAGCTCAACTTTTTCTAAGAGATTATAGCTAGACTTTATAAATTTCAAGCATTTCTTTAAATGAGATTCGTGTCTATATTCTGTAAAAAACAAATTGTTATCATTAAATGTTTCTTTTTCTACAAACTCATTTAATACAAACTTGCTTATTTTTTTCATTATTTGGTTATTTTTACTTTTATTAACACAGCATGAAGTAATAAATGGTGTTTTTTTTAAAAAGGGTAAAGCACTGAGCCATTTCTCTTTTATTGCTTTAAAGTTCATTAGGTCTTCCTTATTAAAAATTACGATCATGTCTTTTTTTTTAATCTTTTTGAAAAGCTTTCTTAGCTTATTTAAATTTTTTTTATTATACGCGTCTGGGGATAAAACTAATATTATTTTGTCTTCTGATTCAATTTTTTTCGTTGTTCGTTTTATGCCAATTGTTTCAATGTTGTCTTTCGTGTCTCGAAGTCCTGCTGTGTCTGTAAAGTTTATTTTGTGACCTTCAATATCTAATGCTACATTAATTAAATCTCTTGTTGTTCCTGCTTTCGGAGTTATTATTGAATGATCGCTATTTGTAATTAAATTAAATAAAGAAGATTTGCCAACATTTGGAGGACCAAACACAATTACGTTAATACCATTAAAAATCTTTTTTGTTGTTTGGATGCTTTTTATCTGATTTGAGAGCTCTTCTTTCACTTTTATAAATAATTTTTTTATATTACTCTTTTGAATACTTTCATCTTCTTCTGAAAACTCTATGGTGGCATCTACAAGAGCCCCTAAATATGTGATTTTGTCTTTAATCATCTCGCATAAGCGGGTTGTCTTGCTAAAAGACATATTTGAAGATACTATTCTTTGCTGTTCTGTTTCTGATTGGATTAAATTATTAATACCTTCAGCTTGAATTAAACTGATTTTTTTGTTGATGAATGCTTTTTTTAGAAATTCACCTGGTTGAGCAGGTTCAAGGTTAGATAAATTGCTTAGTTCTGACAAAACTCTTTTAATTATAGCAATGCTGCCATGAGGATACAACTCTAACATATCTTCTCCGGTGAATGATTTTGGTGATTTAAAGTAAGCAACCATTATGTTATCAATTATGTTTTGCTGTGCATCTTTTAAATTGCAATTATAAATATATCTAGGTTTTGGTTTTCTGATTGAACACATCATGTACATTAGTTTTCGACATTCCTTTCCTGAAACTCTTATTACACAGATTCCTGATGAGCCCCATGGAGACGATAGTGCAAAAATACTTTTGTCATTATTGGCCATAGTAAGTTATGTGCGCTAATGTTAATTTTAAAAGTTCAAACTAACTATTCATGGATTCAAAAAAATCTGAGTTTGTTTTAGAACTTTTAATTTTTTCAATTAAAAATTCCATTGAATCTGTAACACCCATTGGCAAGAGTATTTTTCTTAAAACCCACATTTTAGACAGTGCATCTTTATCAACCAACAACTCTTCTTTTCTTGTGCCTGATTTTGTTACATCAATAGCAGGAAACACTCTTTTATCTGAAAGTTTTCTATCTAATATAATTTCAGAATTACCTGTGCCCTTAAATTCTTCGAAAATCACTTCATCCATTCTCGAGCCAGTATCCACCAGTGCAGTTCCAATAATAGTTAATGAACCTCCTTCTTCAATATTTCTTGCTGCACCAAAAAATCTTTTAGGTCTCTGCAAAGCATTTGCATCCACCCCTCCTGTTAAAACTTTACCAGAACTTGGTACTTGTGTGTTGTAAGCTCTAGCCAATCTTGTTATTGAATCTAAAAGAATAATTACATCTCTTTTATGTTCAACTAATCTTTTTGCTTTAGATATTACCATTTCTGCCACTGCAACATGCCTAACTGCAGGTTCATCAAATGTTGATGAAACCACTTCACCATTAACTGATCTAATCATATCTGTAACTTCTTCTGGACGTTCATCAATTAGTAAAACTATTAAATAAGTTTCAGGGTGGTTCGTAGTTATAGAATGAGCTATGTTTTGTAACATAACCGTTTTTCCTGTTCGTGGTGGTGCAACAATTAGGGCTCTTTGACCTTTTCCTAATGGTGCGATTAAATCCATAACTCTGTTTGTAATATCTTTTTTGGTTGGGTCTTCTATTTCCATATTAATTTTTTCTTCTGGGTAAAGAGGGGTAAGATTATCGAAATTAATTCTTTGTTTTGCTTTTTCTACAGAGTCAAAATTAATTTTATCTATTTTTGTTATCGCAAAATATCTCTCGGTTTCTCTCGGAGATCTCATTTCTCCTTCAACTGTATCCCCTGTTCTTAAACTATTTATTTTTATTTGAGATGGGGAAAGATAGATATCATCAGGTCCAGGCAAATAGTTAGCCTCTGGGGAACGCAAAAAACCAAATCCATCCTGAAGAATTTCTAAAACTCCTTCTCCAAAAATTGCTGTTCCGTTTTCTGCCATTTTCTTTAAAATGGCAAATATCATGTCCTGTTTCCTAAGCGAACTTGCATTTTCAATTTTAAGGTCTTCCGCTATTTTTAAAAGTTCTGAAGGATTTTTCTTCTTTAAGTCTTTAAGATGCATTTTAAAGTGTATTTTAGGGGTTTGGCGTTTAATTGATTAGGAATTTAAATATTATAAAGTTTTATTACTTTTGTCAAATTCCCGGTTTGAAAATCACTGAATATATTATTAAAATAAACAATACAGTAGGAATTTCATTTATAACTCTAAAATACCTTGATGTTTTTGTATTATTTCCAATCATAAATTCTTTATTCAATTTACCACAATAAATATGAAATATCGTTAATAAAGAAACGCAAAGAAACTTTATGTTAAACCATAAATATAAATATGATTCTGTGAGCACGGTTAAAATAATACCAAAAACCCATGTACCTATCAGTGACGGATTCATTATATATTTATAAAGTTTGTTTTCCATGACCAAGAAGGTTTTATACTGTTTCGAATTTTCTTTTTCATCCGAATGATAAACAAAAATTCTAGGTAGGTAAAATAAACCTGCCATCCACGTTGTAAAAAAAATTAGATGAAATGCTTTAACAAGATTATATTTAGTATTTATGTCCATTTGAACTTCTTCATTTTATCGTTTTTTCTACTAAGTGCTTTAAAAGTTTTATATGATCGTCGTTATCATTTAAACATGGAATTAATTCAAACTTTTTTCCCCCAGCTTCTAAAAAAGTTTCTTTTCCTTCTAATGAAATTTCTTCCAATGTTTCTACGCAGTCTGATGCGAAACCAGGGCATATTAACAATATTTTTTTTTTACCTTTCTCTGGTAATTCTTCCAATGTTTTATCTGTATACGGTTGTAACCACTCCTCCGGCCCAAATCTAGATTGGAATGTCGTTATAATAGGTATCCTTTCTCTAAATTTTTCTATTATTAGTCTTGTTGTTTTATGACAGTAACAGTGATACGGATCACCCTTATCGAAATATTTTTTTGGTACTCCATGATAAGATGCAACAATTACATCTGGTTTCCATGTTATCTCTTTTAATTTTTTCTCTATGCTGTTTACTATAGCTCGAATATATAGAGGTTCAGACTCATAATGTGGTATTATTTTTATACTCGGTTGCCATCTCATCTTCATTAAACTCCTATATACTTCATCACAAACCGTTGCTGTCGTTGCAGCAGCATATTGTGGGTACAATGGTAAAATTATTATCTCATCACATCCATTTTTTTGTAAATGTAACATTTTCTTGAATATGCTTGGCGTCCCATATCTCATTGCATAGTCAATCACTAATTTTTTTTTTTTTAATAACTTTTTCAATTTTTCTGTTTGCTGAATTGTATAATACCTTAGGGGAGACATGTTTTGTTTTTTTAACCAAATTTTCTTATACGCTTTTGCTGTTTTAGCTGGTCTAATTGTTAATATTATAAGATTTAAGATTATTTGCCAAATAATAGGATTAACCTCTATAACCCTTTTATCCGACAAAAATTCTTTTAAATATTTTCTAATATCCCACCAATTTGTTGACTCTGGCGTGCCTAAATTTATTAATAATATCCCTGTTTTTAGTTCTGGTATTTTTGGGTGATCATTTGGTAATTTCATAACTTCTTACTACTTCTACTACTTTCTTTACATTTTCTAGAGGTGTGTTTGGTAAAACCCCGTGTGACAAATTAAAAATATGTTTGTTTTTTTTATATTTTTCCATTATTTGCTTTACTTCTTCTACCATTTTTGCACCTCCCTTTAGCAATGATTGCGGATTTAAATTTCCTTGAATTGTTATATCATTTTCTTTACAAAACCTAATATTTTTTTGACTTAAATGTTGATCAATTGCGATTACATCCCCTTTAATCTCTCTTAAGAAAGAATCAATCAATTTTTTAGACTTTCTCGGAAAAAAAATAACTTTTATTTCTTTCTTTTGCCTTTTTATATTTTCAAATATTTCTTTATTTGGTTTTATAATAAAATCTTCATATTCTTTTTCATTCAACAAACCAGCCCAAGAATCAAAAATTTTTATGAAATTTGCTCCTGCTTTAATTTGCTCTAATAAATACTCTATCGAAATATCAGTTAGTTTTTTTATCCAATATTCTGCTAATTTCGGCTTTTCCTTAATAAAGCGAAGTGTTTTTTCATGTTTTTTTGAAGTTCCTCGTTCAATCATATATGTTAACACAGTGAACGGACCACCACAAAAACCTATTATTTGCTGAGGTAGTGTTTTGCTTTTTATAATCTTAATTGTTTCAAATACAGGAGATAATTTTAATAAAGCCTGTTTTTTTGAATTACATATTTTCTTGCTTAAATCAAATTTGTCTAGAATTGGTCCTCTCCCTTCTTTAAATTCAACGTTTTGCCCAATTGAATGTGGTATTAATAAAATGTCAGCAAATAAAATAATGAAATCAAAATTAAATCTTACTATAGGTTGAAGCGAAATTTCAGCAGCAATTTCAGGATTTAAGCATGTTTTCATAAAAGAAGAATTTTTTTTTCGCAAAGAATGGTATTCGGGTAAGTATCGTCCCGCTTGACGCATGAACCAAATAGGAACAGACTGTGTCATAGTTTTATCCTTAATAAATTTTTATCAACATAATTTTAAAGTAATATATAATTATAGTTGTTGTTGTTGTGTATGTTAATAATGCATAAAAATATTATTATATAGTTATGCACAACTTATAAAATAATAAACAAAGGAAAAAAAGTGAATAAATAAATAAAAACCATAACGAGTAAGCAAGAAAAGAAGAAAAGATTTTTAAACAAATAAAAAAAAAACAGTGGAAAAAATATCCACAAAAATTGATTGTGAGTAAAAAAAAAAAAACTGTGAATTAAAAATAACAAATCTTCAGAAATTAAATAAAAATGAAAATATCCACAAACAAAGAGCAAATAATACTTGCATCAACAAGCAAGACGAGAAAAAAAATATTAGAAAATTATAGTGTTAAGATAAAATGTGTAAAACACCGAGTAAACGAGGAACTAGAAATATTAAAAAATAAAAATTTAAAAGAAAAATTGGCAATATTTCTAGCGAAAAAAAAAATTGATTCAATTCTAGATGAATATCAAAAAAATGTTATTATTGGTTCTGATCAGATAATACTGTGTAAAGACCGGTTGATTAACAAACCTTTAACTGAGGAAGAAGCAATAAATAATCTGCTAATTCTTCAAGATAGTAGTCATACCTTAATAAGTGCAATTTGTGTTTTAACCCCTGATGGCCAATATCAATCGTTTGAAGATACTGCGGAGGTCTGTATGAAAAAGTTAAGTGAAGCAGAGATTAAGAAATTTGTAAACACGCATAAAAATATTGTTTACGAAACAACTGGTTCATACAAGATAGAAGAAGATAAATTAAATTGTATAAAAAAAACAAAGGGAGAAAAGGAAACAATTTTAGGTTTTCCTATTAAGAAAATCCTACCTTTGTTGAAAATGTATTATTAATGAAATTATTCGTTATAGGAAATCCTGTTAAGCACTCAAAGTCGCCAAAAATTCACAATTTATGGTTAAAAAAAAGTAATGAAAAAGTTATATATGAAAAAAAACTTTTATCAGAACAACAATTGAATCTAATAGTTGAAAAAGTAAGAAATCAGGAATGTTTAGGGTTTAATGTAACATTGCCTTTTAAAACAAAAATATTAAAATTTTTAGATCAGTATGAAGACAATGTAAAAAAAATAAAAGCCGTAAATACTGTATACATAAAAGAAGATAAAGTTATAGGTGCAAACACAGATGGTGAAGGTTTAATACAATCGTTAAAGAATGAGGCTAAGATGAATCTTAATAATATAAAAGTTTTTGTGTTTGGAGCAGGAGGTGCGTCTAGAGGCATTTTATTCGAGTTAACAAAACTACCTGTAAAAGAAATTTGTATTTGTAATAGAAGTTTTAAAAATGCAAAGCAACTACAAAGCGATTTAAGTTTGAGTTCAGGTACTTGTAAAATTAAGCTACAAAAGTGGCAAAAAAAGTCAATATCAGAACAATATAATTTAATTATAAATACTACCTCGTATGGCATGAGTCCAAGAGAAAACTTGCATTTTAATTTTTCATCGCTGAAAAAAAATACAGTTGTGTATGATTTAATTTATAGTCCAGAAGAAACAAGCTTATTGAAAAAAGCAAAAAAGTTAAAGCTAAAAAATTATAACGGAGAAGGTATGTTAGTTAGACAAGCTGCACAATCATTTTCAAGATGGTTTAAGAAAAAACTCACGGAAAAAGATATTATCGAGGCAAAAAGGGTAATTTTTAAAAAATGATTGTTATTGGAATTACAGGAGAAATTGGAACAGGAAAAACCAAGACAACAGAAATTTTAAAAAAAATAGGGTATAAAGTTTTTTCAAGTGATGAATGTGCAAAAAATTTGATAAGAGAAGAATTTATAAAAAAACGTATAGGAAAACTTTTTCAGAAAAAAGTAAAAAGTATAATTACCAGTAATGATAAGGTTGATGTTAGTAAACTCGGTGAATATGTATTTCGCAATCCAAGAGAACTGAACAAATTAGAAAACCTTCTTCACCCATTGATAAAAGCAGAAGAAACTAAATTTTTGAAAAAAGCGTCAATCATACGTGAAAGGATAGTTTTTCTTGACATTCCTGTAATGTTTATAAAAAAAACTTTTTTAAAATGTGATTTTATTATCAACTTATCAGTTAATAAACAAATTCAAAAAACAAGAGTTTTGATGAGACCTAGAATGACAGAACAAAAATTTAGAAATATACTAAGAAGACAAAAATATGATAGAAAAAAATATTACAAATATATTTCTATTAATATAAATACAGGCAACGGTACGTTCTTTGTCTTTCAAAAAATAAAAGAATTTTTAAAAAAAATAAAAAAAAAAAAAATTAATAAGGTTTGGCCAGGAAAATATATATATTTTAATAATTATGAGAAAAATAATTCTTGACACTGAGACTACCGGTTTAAATTTTCAAAATGATAGGGTAATAGAAGTAGGATGTTTAGAATTAATCAATGATATTCCATCAGGGAAATCATTCCATAGATATTACAGCCCAGGGCGAATAAAAATTTCTGAAGAAGCTGAGAAGATTCACGGTTTAAATAATAAAACATTAGAAAAGTATCCGAAATTCGACGATAGTGTTGAGGAATTTAGAAGTTTTATTAAGGATTCAACTTTAATTGTACATAATGCTTCATTTGATATTTCTATGATAAATAGTGCTTTTTCTAGAAATAATATTGAACTTATTAATATAGAAAAATGTATTTGTTCTTTGATTATGGCAAAAAAACTTTTTCCAGGAAGTAAAGTGAATCTCAATGCTTTGTGCAAAAGATATAATATTAGTATTAAAGGTAGAGAAAAGCATGATGCAATGACAGACTGTCATTTGTTAGCAAAAGTTTATCTTGAGCTTATTGGGGGTAAACAGAGAAAATTTCAATTTTCAAAAACAACTCAGAAAGCAGATGTATCAAATGATGATAATTCAAATATGAAAAATATAAAACTACCAGAAATTGAGTTAATCGAATCTGAAAAAAACAATCACCTAAATATGTTAAAAGATATCCCTAGAAACCTGTGGTCTAACAACTAGTTCTTTTTTTTCTTACTCTCATATAAACTTACAAAGTCAATTGGGGTGATCATTAATGGTGGAAATCCACCATCTCGTGTACTAGAGGCAATTATAGAACGAAGAAATGGAAACAAAAATTTTGGACATTCAATCAATAAAACTTTTTCGAGAACGTCATTGGGAGCGTTTTTTATGGTAAATATTCCTGAATATATAGCTTCTACAACAAACATTATCTCGTTTTCCACAGAAGTGGAGCCTTTTATCATTAAATCAACTTCAAATATATCCTCTCCGTGATCTTTTAAAGATTTTGATTTTATATCAACATCAATTTTAATTTCTGGTTTGGTATTAAAGACTTTTAGAGAATTTGGAGCTTTTGGATTTTCAAAAGAGAGATCTTTTAAATATTGAGTGTTAATAATAAATTGAAAGTTTTTATTTTCTTGATTCGAAGAGTCTTTATTATTATTTGACATAAAACCTTTCTATTAAAAAAAATTACAATATATTAATAATATATTAATTTGTATTCTATATTAAACT
>MDTG01338581.1_pt1 | contig 25552 bp, 24 predicted proteins | sample 811421 | NCBI WGS metagenome assembly MDTG01 (sample SAMN05326645, study PRJNA326480) | marine metagenome | isolation source: seawater | place: Pacific Ocean: South East | collected 2011 | reverse complement strand
TTGTTCACCTTTCAGGAAATCTCTTTGACAGCGCCATAATGAAAACCAGTGTGATTAGCGAGGAGTTCCGCGGCCGCTATCTGTCGAACCCCGACGACCCGGATGCTTTCGAAGGCAAAGCCGTGGTGTTCGAAGGGCCGGAGGATTACCACGACCGGATTGATGACCCATCACTCGAAATCGATGAAAACTCAATGTTGATTATTCGAGGGGCCGGACCGATCGGCTATCCAGGTGGAGCTGAAGTGGTGAACATGCAACCACCATCGGCTTTACTTGTCAGAGGAGTCCATGCTCTTCCTTGCATTGGCGATGGTCGACAGTCAGGAACTTCGGGTTCGCCTTCTATTTTGAATGCTTCTCCAGAAGCTGCGGCTGGTGGTGGTTTAGCTATCTTGAAGACCGGTGACCGAATACGGATTGATTTGAAGCTTGGCACCGCCAACATGCTCATCTCCGATGAGGAAATAGAGGCCCGTCATCGCGACCTTGAGCAGGCTGGAGGTTTTCATTTTCCTGAAAGCCATACTCCTTGGCAAGAGATTCAACGAGGTATGGTCGGACAGTTCGATGAGGGCATGGTGTTAAAACCTGCAGTGAAATACCAAGACACTGCTCGTAAATTTGGGCCCCCAAGAAATAACCATTAGAGGTCACGTGCTATTAGCTGCAATTTCACTTTTAGTTGGTTTATGCATTCTCGTTAAAGCCGGCGACGTCTTTGTTGAAGCCGCCGCTCAACTAGCGCGATCCCTCAACGTCAGCTCCGTGATCATCGGCGCAATCGTCCTAGGGTTTGGCACATCAGCACCTGAGCTTGTCGTATCGACGATCGCGGCGGCGCGCGGCAATGCGGCCTTGGGTGTTGGCAACATTGTCGGTTCCAACGTTGCCAACCTTTCTCTAGTTCTCGGAGTCGCAGCTCTGGTGACCCCCATCGCTCTTAGTGCCTCGGTCATTAGACGTCAGGCTCCGCTTTCTATAGCCGCTGTAGTCGCTTTTGCTCTGGCTGTATGGGACGGAGAGCTCAACCGATCCGATGGAATAATCCTTTTGGTTCTTCTGATCGTTGCCATGATCGTGCTGATAAGAACGCCAGACGAGGTCGCTATAAGCGAAGCAACTTCTGAAATAAGCATCACCAGAAGCCTCCTGATGTCTCTGCTAGGACTGGCTGGAGTACTGCTAGGCGCTCAACTTGCAGTGTCTGGAGCGACGAAACTCGCGGAAAGCTGGGGCTTGAGCGGTGGGTTTATTGGGTTCTCTCTTGTTGCTTTAGGCACGTCGCTACCTGAACTAGTCACCGCAGTTGCGGCCGCTCGAAAGAATGAGGCCGGGCTCATCGTTGGTAATCTATTCGGCTCAAACCTATTCAACGGGCTTGCCGGCGGAGCAGCCATGGGGCTCGCGAACGCCGGACAAATCGGTGACTCAAAACTAACCACTGGCGCCTTATTAGCGATGCTGGGCGCCGTTATCTGGGCCTACGCTCGGGGGGCATTGAAGAAGCGGATTGGTAAAGCTGATGCCCTTATGCTTCTTGGAATCTACATCGCATCAATGGTCTACCTTGCTGCTGGCTAATCCCGTGGGAGCGCCGGACTCTATTAGAGTGCCTACAACTTCGGGCGAATAAAGGCAGGCTTACAGATGCCAACCACTGTTGTTACGGGTGCAAATCGAGGAATTGGACTTGAACTAGTTAGCCAGTGCCTAGAGCGAGGCGACACAGTAATAGCCGGATGTCGTTCACCTGACGATGCTCACGACCTAAAAGAACTAGCTCCTAACAAAATTCTTGAGCTTGACGTCGGCGATGAGACTTCTATCAATTCGTTTACCCACGCAATAGAAGAACCCATAGATCTATTGATCAACAACGCCGGAACAAGCGTTTCCAATTTGGGTTTAGATCGAGAACAGGCAGGTGTATTGAACGCCCCAATTGACCTGACACTCGACCTGATACGAATTAACGGTTTAAGCGCGGCTGCCGTAACAAGAAACCTTCTGCAACGTTTTCAACCTGGGAGCCAAGTGGTGAACGTCACCAGTCAAATAGGGTCCATGGTGATTGGAGCGAACTTCGACGACTTGCCGTATGCAGCTTCTAAAGCGGTGATGAATATGGTCACCGTGCAACTAGCTACTCAACTCAAAGATCAGGGCATTTCGGTAGTCGCTTTTCACCCTGGTTGGGTCAGAACCGATATGGGTGGCTCAAGTGCAGACCTCAGCGTGCAAGAGTCAGCTCAGGGAATACTGTCAACAATGCAAACCTTTGAACATGTAAATACCGGATCGTTCTTGAGATGGGATGGCTCAGTTCATCCGTGGTAACTGCGCAAGAAACGCCAGAGCGCCCTAATATCGCCAGTCGTGCGTACCGTGAAAATAGAAGGAGCAGATGGCCTTCTGCTCACAGCTGACGAATGGGGAGACCCATCGCAACCCGCTGTTTTGATGTGTCATGGCGCAGGCCAAAATCGTTACGCCTGGAAAACTTCGGCTGAAATTTTATCTCAACATGGCTGGTTCGTCGTAACCCTCGATGCTCGAGGTCACGGTGACAGCGATTGGTCTTCCAGTCAGAGCTACGATGCAGAAGACATAGGTAGGGACATAGAGGCCGTTCTCGAAAACTTCACCTCCCCTCCCGCCGTGGTCGGTGCATCGATGGGCGGAATGGCAAGCCTTGCAGCTCAACGCACTTGTGCGCACCAACTTTTTGCGGCCCTCATACTTGTTGACATCACTCCCCACTTCGATGCTGAAGGCGCCCGTAAGGTCATCGGCTTTATGTCTGGTAACCCAGATGGATTCTCAAGCCTTGACGAAGCAGCTGATGTCATCTCGGCTTACAACCCACACCGCGAAAGGCCAGCTGACCCATCTGGTCTGACTCGAGTGTTGCAGCAACGGCCTGATGGGCGATGGACGTGGAAATGGGACCCTGCATACGTGACTTCTAAGCCAGGGTTCAAAGCGGGGGATGAGTCAGCTTTGACTAGTCATATGGAACGGGTCAGTCGCACCATGACAGAAGGCATGCTTGCTACCACCGCTCCCATACTCCTGGTCCGAGGGGGACAATCGGAACTTGTCACCCCGGCGTCTGTTAGAGAGTTTCAGCAACTGGTACCCGAAGCTGAGTTCGTTGACGTCGCTGGTACCGGCCATATGGTCGCGGGTGACGATAATGATGCCTTCACAGACGCTGTATCTGAGTTCTTGGCCCGCCATCACCCGATTCGTTAAACGAAACTTGGATTCGGTGAATCACCTACTCCGATTGTCATCTGATTGATGGGTTCCTACGCCTCCAGGTGAATAGAACAGGAAGACCGAGAGCCGCAAGAACCGACGCCCCATAAAACGCTGCGACTGTAGTGCCGCTGAGCCAAGCCACGACACCCAAGATTGGAGCCCCTATTCCGCCGGACAACTCAAAGAACATGGTGAACGTACTCATAGCTTGGGCTCGTTCGTTTGCTGGCACACCATCAACTGCAGCAATCATGAGCGCTGGGTACAGGAGCGATCCCCCTATAGCAAGTATGGCGGCTCCTGCGAACATGCCTGGCCTTGACACGAAGCTACCCATTACCAACATTCCCACCGTGGAACCCACTAGGGCTAGGGCAGCTGTCTTGCCAGTCCCCAGAGCATCCGGTAGACGACTACAGACAAGTCTTAACGCTAGAACCAGTAGGCCGTATAGGGCATATATTGGCCCTGCGTCGCCCAAGGCTCGTTCGTCCATCAGTTTCGGCATGAAACCGTGCAACGCAGGGAAGATCATTATTCCCAACGCCATAACAATTCCTGGCCAGATCGCTGTCCGGTACAAGAGGGACCGACGCTCTGTGAGTTCCTTGTCTGCTGTATTCGGTTCTTGATCGCCTACAAAATCGGGCAACCAAAACGCAACCACCGCTGCTACCCCCATACATAAGCCGCCCAACAAAAAGCCCCCGTCAAAACCCCAGCGACCGACAGCCCACTCACCTAACCAAGGGCCGAAGGCCATTCCCCCGTAAATCGCCACTGAAAAATAGCTTGCTGCCTCTCCTCTACGGTGTTCGGGTGCGAGGTCTGTGGTCAGGGTGACTGTGCCAACAAAGAAAGCCCCTTGGACGGCTCCCATCACTAGCCGAGCAAACAAAAGAGCCAAGTAACTGTCAGCAAGTGCATGTGCGGCAAGCACTATCGAAGTTATGAGCGAGCCGCCTGCAATCAGCAGACGCCGACCCTTTCGGTCTCCAAGTCTTCCAATCCAAGGTCGCGCAAGCACTGCCGAAAAGGAGAATACGCCTAGAGCTATCCCTACCTCCAGGTCGCCACCGTTAAGGTCTGTCGCCACAAAACGGGCAACGGTTGGAATAACCGACGAAAATCCGAGAGCTGAAAACAAAGCCGAAAGGCATAGGACACCGAATTGGCGTGTCAACAGGGGTTCTTCCAGCCCTGCTGGGCTCGGTGCTCCCATATTTTGCTTTACAGCAAAAACTAAAGGGCGTCGCTCTTCGTGCATTATTTTGGTGTCTTCGCTTGTTAATCAGTCGATGTCAACCGGCGGAGTGGTCTCGCTGAACTTCTCCCATACAACTTCGTCGGGCACAGCCATCATTTTCTCCAGCATTCCTGGTGGGTATTTCATGTGGGGCTTGTCCGGATCATATGGTGGGTTCGGCAGTGGACTGCCACCTGAGTTGAATTCATCGGGATCTTTCAGTGATGCCATCTCTGCTTCATCGATGCCGCAAAGCTCTCTCACCTCAGGGTCTACCCAAGCTGAAGCATTGATATCACTGCCAACACATATCTCCAGGCTCAACCCCTCAGGACCAGCAAAGTACATGGACTGAATGAACCCGTGATCTAAGGGCCCCAGGACTTGTATTCCGTTGGCTCGAATTCGGTCCCTGAGATGCAAGAGTTCTTCGAGGTCGTCAACGTTAAACGCGACATGTTGCATCGCTCCCCTCGTTACTGGTTCCCCACCGTTCCCTGCGTGAGTAATCCCCCACTGTATTTCTTCAGCATTTTCGGGGTGCTGAACGAAAGCGATATAGGAGCTTTCAGATAACTCGGCGAAACCGTGGTAGCAACCTTCGACGCCATGCATCCAATACAAGGCCTTGGTTGGGCAGCCCAATACGTCAGCAAAAAACGTCAGTTGTGCCTTCATGTCGCTTGTCGAAATTGCGAGGTGGTTAACGCCGTTTGGGTGGAGGGCCATACCTAAATGGTAGGCCCTCAATTAGCAACAGTGACGATCTATTCCGATGCGTCGCAATTGCTTCAGAACTACGGCTTCGATCACGAGTTTTCTGTGGCACGTCAGCGAGGGGCTCACCTAAGGCCTTAGGGTATTTCTATGTGGATTCGTCTCCGTCAAATTGCAGTAGTCACTTCAGACCTTTTGAAGACTGCTCTAGATGTTCAAACCGTTCTGGGTGTTGAAGCCTGTCATATAGACCCTGGCGTCGGTGCTTTTGGTTTAAAAAACACACTGTGGCCGATAGGTAACCAATTCCTCGAATGCGTGACACCAACTACTAGTCCTACCGCAGGTGGTCGCTACATCGAACGTCGTGGCGGCGACACGGGTTACATGGTTATCAACCAGGTCGACGACGTATCTTCGCGCATCGCTCACGTCGGGGAGCTTGGGGTTCGAATAGCGAATCACATGGAGTACGACAAGGGTGGCTTTGAAGGAATTCAGCTACATCCTGCCGATACTGGCGGCAGCTTCTTTGAGATGGACCAGATGAAGGTAGACGGCGCTGAAAACATCGACGGGCCTTGGTGGCCTGCTGGCTCCCAATGGCCAGACTTCTCTCGCACTGAGCGCGTACGCGCAATTTCGGCAGCCGAGCTACAAGCGGTCGACCCTGACAGGCTGGCGGCTAGATGGGCGCAAATAGCACAGCTCGAGTTAGAAAATGATCCTGCAGGGAATCCGACTATTCAATTCGAGAACGCTTCTATCCGATTCGTAGAGGCAACAGATGGTCGCGGCGATGGTCTCGGCGGAATCGACGTCGACTGCGTTGACCGGGACGCTGTTCTTGCGGGAGCAGAACAACGAAACTGCGTTGTAAATGATGAGCAAGTTCTGCTCGGCGGATTACGCGTTTACCTGCGAGGATAGAGACAGCTTTACTGTTGATCAGACCAAAATAGAATGGCCATTTATGAGTCTCAATCTTAGAAACTTCACCCGTTCCATATATCTGTTCGATGCGGTTGTGCACCGCGTCGCCCCTGAGGACTGGGACAACCAGTCTCCCTGCGAAGATTGGTCGGCCCGGGAAGTCTTTCGGCATCACTGTGGCGTTCTAGCCGCTCTGACTGCCACATTGGAGAGCGGCGAAACTGTCCCACCGAAATCAGTTGATTCCGATACAGACCCTATGTCTGTTTGGCCTTCAACCCGAGATGCAGCCTTACAAGCGCTAGACCAACCCGGAATTCTTCAAAGGGAAGGAAAGTTTTGGTTCGGACCAATGTCAGTTGATCAGTGGATCGGGATCGTTCAGTGGGACCCACTGACTCATGCTTGGGACATTGGAAAGGCAACCGGACTTGAGCCGTATATTCCCGACGATCTAGCTGCAGCTAGTCATGAAGTAATTGCGCCGATGCGAGAGATGCTCGCTGGTTGGGGCGTCGTCGGAGACGAAGTTGAAGTTTCGGACTCGGCGACTGCGGCTCACCGATTCTTAGCTCTTACTGGCCGAGATCCCAGCTAACGAACCAGGCGTTTCTTGACTGCGACAGAACGTTTCATCCAGCCAAGCCTGGTTCAGGAAGGAAACTCAGGTCTGAACGAAAGTCAGATCAAAAGTTGGCGCGAGCAAGGATTCGCCCTTGTCGACGGGCTGCTCCCAAGTCAACTTGTTCACGAAGTCACTCAATTAGCCCTGTCCCGTTTCCCTGAACCTGGGTCCGAAGAAGCTTCTCACTTCACCGATTTTGGAGGCGGAATAGTGTTTCCCGATCAGGAAGCTCCCTTCAATCAGCTGTCCTTACACCCACTTCTACTTAAGGTGTCCTCTCAGTTGTTAGAGGTACCAGTTACCGAATTGAGGCTTTGCCAATCCGATTTATGGCCGAAATACGGTAGAGCCCCAGACGGTCGAGATGACTTCGACAACCAAGACCAGCGCATACACATGGATTACCCAAATCACACTTTGACGCACCCTGCGCCGTGGGATGAGCCCGAAGCAGTCGAAATCATCATCTATTTATCAGACGAAACCCAGGTTGGGGGCGCCACAGCGGTCATCCCGCGAGAGGGCCAAAACGATGCCGCGTATGCCTTCCCAATGGTTAACACCCCAGGAGTAAGCGACATCCCTTGGATCAACGATCGTTTAAGCGCAGAGGATTGGTTTACTCAACACCGTCCCGCTGCCGCAGAATTTCGACGACATCTATACGAACGTGAGGTACTCACTCGATACCGCCAGGGATCAGTACTTCTATATCGTCACGACACATGGCACCGCGGAACGCCGTTACGGCCAGGAACTATCCGGTTAGCCCAAAACTTAACGTTCAGAAAGTCAGATGCTTCGTGGATCAGCACTCTTCACCCTGGGTGGGCGTGGGCCATGTACAAACCAGATCAACGAATGGAGCGCTTGATAGGTGATCTCAGCCCTGATCAGCGCTCTGTTCTAGGTTTTCCTGCACCCGGTGACTCCTACTGGAATCCACAAAAAATTGATGCCGTGGAGGCTCGGTATGGAACGTTTGGCTTTGACGCTGAGCCTTATCGCGAACAATTATCGTGGACAGGGCTCTACTAGGTCACCTTCAACGCCGGACACCAGTAAGCACTTGCAGGTAACTTGCACCTTTTGAGTTGATCTCCCCGGAAAGTGTTTTCATCCGGGGCTATCGTCGCGTTATGCACGACGATATTTTGAAGTGGCAAATTGGGGATGCCACGATTACATCGGTTCCTGAATCATCGGATCCTACATCCCCAAAATTCATGTTCTCCGAGATAGACAAAGACGGAGTGTTGGAACTTCGCAGCAAGTCTCCATGGTTGAATCCATTCGTCGGAGAAAAAGGTCATCTCCTCCAAAAAATTCATTGCTGCGTCATTGATACCGGTGCAGAACGAATTGCAGTTGACACATGCGTCGGGAATGACAAGCAAAGAGGAAATCCTCTCTGGCATGAACAGCAAGGGCCTTTTCTGGATCGTTTAACCGATGCCGGATACCCACCAGAGTCAATCACTCACGTAGTCTGCACTCACCTGCATGTGGATCACGTTGGATGGAACACCCGACTTCAAGATGGAAATTGGGTACCCACATTCCCTAATGCCGAATATGTTTTCGTAGGAGCCGAATTTGATCATTGGTCCAGCACCGAGGACCTCTTCGGTGACCCTGTCTTCGAAGATTCAGTAGCCCCGATCAAGGATGCTGGTCTAGCTAACCTCGTCAGACCTGATCACAAGATTGGACAGTTTGTTTCATTCGAGTCCACCCCAGGTCACACACCCGGGCACATAAGTATCAGAGTCGATTCTGAGGGAAGTCGAGCCATCATCACCGGTGACATGGCGCACAGCCCAATTCAGATAGCTAACCCCGGCTTGAGTTCGAGCTTTGATACTGACCCCGACCTAGCTCGTTCTACCCGGTTCGAGGCATTTAAACGGTGGGCCGACGGCGAGACACTAGTGATAGGGACCCATTTCGGAACACCAACTGCCGGAACCATGCATGTTGATGGCGATAGTTACCGACTTGAGACAGACCTCTAGCTGCTTAATACAACCAGGAACCGTCTAACTGAATCTTGGAGGATGAGGATATTCTTCATTGTTCGCAAGCATGTGCGCGGGGCCATCCACTTTGTTGATAGCTGCTTCTGGGCCCCAAATATGCTCCTTCATCCAGCCAAAAACTTTTCGGTTACCACCAAACCGAGACAGTTCCTCTGCTCGTTCAATTGCCTTGTCAGTGACTTGGTCCTCTTCAGCTAGTTCTTGAACAAACCCCGCAGAGAACGCTGCTTCGCCCGTCCAGCGTTTAGCAAACTGGACGGTTTCGTAGAAGGCGTGACGGGGAAGTTTATGGTGGAAGAGTGCTAGCTCCGGTTCAGGAATAGCCATACCAATCTCGACCTCATTGGCGCACATCATCCCTCTGTCTTGACGCATCACTCGTTGATCGTGACATAAAGCCCACATGAACCCAGCCCCAAACGCATGTCCGTTGACCGCTGCGATAGTAGGAATCGGGAACGTAATCAGTCGAGCAAACAGTTTCATGGCCTCATCACCAAACACTTTTCGATCCCCTCCTTCATGGTCACCCTTGCTTGTAATCCAATCAAGGTCGAGGCCGTTCGAGAAGAATTTAGGGTCCGAAGACGCAGTTACAAGTGCCTGAGGACCTTCGGTTTGTTCGACTTCATCCAATGCCACATTGAGTTCTCTCACCATGTTGGTGGTCCACCGATTTTCACCATTGTTTAAAGTGAGGACGCTGACGTGGCCGTGTTGTTCGAGGGTGACGTATTCGCTCATTCCCTTACGGTAGACGGGCGATAGGTCTCGCGTCGCATACGGTAAAGATATGCGTGTTGTATTCGCGGTCCTTGATGCGTTCCCTCATTCGGTAATTAATGCCCAGATGACACCGAATTTGTGGGAACAGGCGACGCTAGGAACTATGTCAACTACTGGCGGCGAGTCGCTGATGCTGTCGGTCACCTATTCCAATCACGCTGCATTTATGACCGGCCTTCCACCAACGAAGACTGGACATTGGGGAAACTGGGCTTGGGTCGATAACGAGTTCACAAAAACTTACGACAGCGGACCTCAGGGCCGAACGTTGTTTGATGATTGCAGGGCAGCGGATCTGAAATCTGTCGCTGTGGTCGGCGACCACAAGTTATTGGCAACGATGGGCGCTTTGGAAGCGAACTTCTCATGGCCCCCTGCTGGCAGTCCTCCAGAGGGAACGCCTCTCGATGCGTACGGCTATCCCAAAGATGAAGCTGTGATCGCTGCAGCGGAAACAGCCGACCTAGATGCAGACTTCATACTGTTTCATCTAAATGAGCCCGACACCTCTATGCATATGTATGGACCGGACTCCGGTGAGGCGCTTGCCCAATACCGTCGCAGTGATGCCTCTTATGGTGCACTTGTTGATCTATTGCGACCGCTTTGGAACGAAACGGTCCTCATCACAGTCAGTGACCACTGCCAAGAACCCACTGATCATCCAGAGTGCGTCAATCTTCGTGACCATGCCAAAGACGCCGGATGGCCGGTGCAAATACGAAACGATGGCACCGGCGCAATAGTGGTGGCATCGGACGGGACTTCGCAGCAAGAATTTTCTCGACTGCATTCAGAAATCGGAAGGATAGAAGGAGTCGAGGGTGGGCTATGGGCGGCTCCCAATGTTTACTTAGTTTGGACTGAGCCTCACCGTATGTTCGGTCGCGGGGAGCCCCTTGCTAAAGGGAACCATGGAAGCCCCCGTTGCACTCAGCAGGTAGCGATTGTTTCAGGCGGACATCCTGAGGCCCAAACTTTAGGAGCAACTATCTCGACTCAGAGGCCTGGGACTTTGACTTGGGCACCGAAAATCAGGGATCTTCTTCGGTTTAGTTCTACGCCTTAAGAACCAGATAGCTCAACTACGAGGAACTTCGATCCACGGCACGTCTTTGTCTATTCGTGGTTCGCCGGGAAGGCCGAGTACCTGCTCGCCAAGTATGTTTCTCATAATCTCAGAGGTTCCGCCTTCTATGGAGTTTGCTCTGACCCGCAAGAAGCCATGCTGCACCCCATTTTCGGATCCATCAACAGACAAGTCTTCAGGCCGTCTGAAGGTGTAGTCATAATCAATTTGACCTGCCATTCCCATCATGTCCACAGCCGTCGTGAGAATGTCCTGGTTCAGTTCAGCAAAGGCCAGCTTGGCGATCGACATTTCTGGTCCCGGATTTCCCTTTCGACGATTCTGTCCGGCTCGAATGTTGGTCAAACGCTGAGTTTCTGAGCGAACGTAGAGTCGCATTATTTCGTCTAGAGCAACGCTGTTACGAAGTGCTTGAGGGGTGTCTCGCCACATCTTGGTCAAGATTGCTATAGGCCCAGATCCTGCTTTGGGTGGGCCACCGCCACTCCCAGCACCAATTGCGTTGCGCTCGTTCATCAATGTTGTTAGCGAGACGCGCCACCCATCGCCTACGTCTCCGATGCGGTGGGAATCCGGTATCTGCACATCAGTTAGGAAAACTTCATTGAATTCTGCCTCACCGGTGATCTGCCTCAGCGGTTGCACATCAACTCCTGGGGTTTTCATGTCAACGGCGAAGTAGGTCATTCCGCGATGCTTTGGCATGTCTGGATCGGTTCGTGTGACCAACATTCCCCAGTCCCCCAGATGCGCCATTGTGTTCCATACTTTCTGGCCATTAACGATCCAAGCATCACCGTCTTCGATGGCGCGCGTTCCTAATCCAGCAAAGTCACTGCCAGCTCCAGGTTCGCTGAACAGTTGGCACCACCTTTCCTCGCCTGTAAACATTGGACGCAAGAACCGGTTCTTTGACTCGTCACTTCCGTGGGTGTGAATAGTTGGACCAGCAAGATGCATGAAGAACATCGCCGGTTTCATTGGTGCGGCTCCTGCTTCACGCAGTCGAACTTCGACCTGCTTTTGAAGCCCAGGGTTTACACCGAGGCCCCCGTGACCCAGGTCGAAAGAGACCCATGCGAGACCATGGTCAAACTGAGCGCCACGAAACTCTTCGTAGCTCATTTTCTTGGGATCGTTATCCGATAGCAGCGCATCAATCGCTGTAACGACTTGCGCCTCTTCTGGGTTAGTACTTTTGGTAGCAGTGTCTGACATATGGACAGTCTTGCCAACGAAACACCGTTAGGACAAGCCAACCGGCACTTGATTTAGAAAAAAGGTTGAACCCTAGCTTCTCCGACCGTCAAATTCAGGTTCGCGTTTTTCAAGAAAAGCTTGTGCGCCCTCTTGCATGTTTCTCGGAATCAACACCGCCTGATGTTCCATTTCCGTGGTCAGCTGATCAGCGAACGTGTTGGTTGAGGCGGCGTCAATTGATTGACGTATCCGCAACATTGCTTCTGGGCTAGTGCCCTTCAGCACAGCGGCGGCTGACTGAACCTCGTCGTCCAGGTGGTCATCATCAACACATTTCCAAATAAGACCCCAATCAGCGGCCTGTTCTGCGGAAATTCTTTCACCCAACATCGCCATCCCCATTGCTCGAGCTCGTCCCGCCCGTCGGGGCAGGCTCCAAGTTGATCCCATATCAGGGACAATCCCGAGACGAGGGCCAAAGGTGGCAACAAAGAATGTAGAGCGAACCGCTATTTGGAGATCACATGCGAGGGCAATCCCGAGACCTCCTCCGGCTGCGACACCATTCACTCGCGCGATGGTCGGCACTGGGCACTGGTGCAACGATCGCAGAGCTGGGTTAAAAAAATCAGTTTCGGAGAAGGCAGGTGTCACATTAATAATGTCGCTTTGCGAGTCAGCAGCATTATTGAGATCGGCACCGGAGCAAAAGCCTCGACCCGCTCCGGTTATCACCGCAACTCGAACGTTCTCGTCTTGTTCTATAGCTGACAACGCGCTACTGAGATCTTGCATCAGGTCATCATTCATTGAATTCAAGGTCTCTGGTCGGTCAAGAGTTACGGTCGCTACCGCATCTTGGAGGTCAAAGCGCACTGTGCCGTTGGGCATCGTTGATTCAGTCATGATTTAAAGTTAGGTCAATCTCTAGGAGGTCGTCTATATAAGATCTCGTCTTCCTCCAGTGCCGCAACCGACTGCGAGTCCATTCCAAGTAAATCCTCAAGCACCGACTCGTTGTGCTCACCTACTTCAGCCGCAAATAGCTCAGGTAAATCTGGAGCGTCGGAGAATCGGAGCGGGAACCCTGGTACCAGCATCGAACCAGCGACAGGGTCAGTTACTTCACGAACAGTTCCTCGTTCGAGGAAATGCGGGTGTGTTTCCGCGAGCTTTACTGGTTCCACTACCGGGCCGCACGGGACCCGTTGCTGCTCAAGGACTGCGATGACATCGTCATCGCTTTCGAAGGTACTCATCCAATTTTCAATGATGTCCGTTAACGCATCACGGTTTTCTAGACGAGTTCGATTGTTCTCAAATCTTGGATCCTCTCCCAGTTCAGGGCTTCCTAAGGCCGCCCATAAGTTCGCTATCTGATTTTCAAGCGCGAAAACCACGATCCAACCCTCTGGACCCTTGAAGATCCCTGCTGGGCTGGCGGGTGCGTAATGCCGACCGGTACGCATCCCAACTACCTCACCACGAGATAAGGAGGGGCCCGAAACTGCTGTTTCTTGCATGTGGTACATAGCATCAACCATCCCAATATCTAGATGAGAGCCTTCTCCCGTCCTGTCGCGTCGGTAAAGCGCATACCCCAAAGCAGCGAAGGCATGGACACCTGTTGAGGTGTCGGCGATTCCTGCACCGATCAACATTGGCGGCCCATCTGGTTCACCAGTCATATGCATCAGACCTGAATAAGCCTGAGCGATGAAGTCGAAAGCCGTTTTCTCCGACAGCGGACCTGTTTGTCCGAAACCTGAGATTGAAGCCATGATGATCTGGGGGTTCAGTTCTCGCAACCGTGCATATCCGAGGCCACGTCGCTCCATGACCCCCGGGCTGTAATTCTCGACGACGATATCAACCTTAGGAACCATGTCTTCGATGAGCGCCACACCTTCCGGTCGGGTCAAATCAACCGACAAGCTCCTCTTGCCGCGATTTTGTTGAACGTGGTACGCGGAACGACCATTGAGCCTTGGAGGGCTTGGCCGAACCGGGTCACCATATGGGGGGTATTCGACTTTTATGACGTCGGCACCCATCTCCACCAACAGTCTCGTGCATGAAGGTCCCGCAAGGTATTGAGTGAAATCTAAGACCGTGACACCTTCTAAATACGGGGTGACGCCGGGTTGATGTGTTTGTTGAGATTGGTCCACCTTTTGAGCGTAGATCCCCGATGAACACCCATGTAACGCAACCTTGAACAAACCTCCCTGCATGACACTGTTTCGGACAATCTTGTCTTTACTCTGGGACACGTGGGACCGAACCGTTCCAGGCTACTTGTCCTGATTGTCTGTCTACTGTTAGGCGCCGCCGCGCTCATTCAAGCACTCGGCGGCGATACGTCAAAACAAGTGGATAGGGAAACAGCGCCAGCTGCAACGTCTAATGAACCATCGGACACACAATCCGATGTCACATTTACATCGGTTCCGCCAACTGCTGCTCCCTCGACCACTATCAAACGGACTGCTTCCTCTACGACGACCAGCACCCCTATCCAAAAACCAATTTCTGTTACCCAGATATCTGAGGGCGCTATCAAAATCACTGGATACGGGTCGAGCATTGTAGACGTGAGCGGTAAGTGGACCAATTATCGAACTGTTATCTACAGAAGCCCTGTGCCGGGATCGCAACTACTTATCGAACTTAGAGGTAACGGTCAGACCCCATTGTTCTCGTTCGGCTATCCGTACCAGAACTCTCCACTCGAAGGTCTTCGATTTCTTAGCGAAGATACACAAGCTGTCCAAGAGATAGCCGTCACAGCGTCTGCTAATTGGGAGATCGAGCTCCTACCCGACGCCTTCCTTTGGAACCAACAGATCGATGCGGGCAACGTGCCGCAAGCCGGGGAGTTCATGATTTTTTCAGCCAATGGTATGAGTTTCGTGGGCTCTGAAAAAAATCCGATAGCACGCGGCGCTGGCGATCTAAGGGTTTACAACGCCTGTCACTCACCCTGCAGTGAGGAAACTACAACCTGGATTTTCGAACTAGGTCCTGGATGTTCGGACGCCCCGAGATTGTCCATTAGAGAAGTTGGCAGCGACCTCTTTCAACGAACTATTAGACCCACCAAGTCCGAAGCAGGAAAAGATTTCGTCGAGGTCTCATTGCAAAACTACGACTGGCTTGAGGTACTAACGCCCTGCCAATGGTCGGCAAAACCGACAAGCAACTAAAGGGCACAGCTCAACAAGTTGGTTTTACTTATAGCGGTAGGTGATTCGCCCTCGGGTCAGGTCGTATGCAGATACCTCAACCTGAACGCGGTCTCCAGGAAGAATGCGGATGTGATGCTTACGCATTTTGCCGCTTAGGTGACCAAGAACTTCATGTCCGTTATCCAACTCAATGCGGAAGTGACCGCCTTTCAGCGCCTCAACCGTCTTACCCTCGAGGAGGATCGCGTCGTCCTTCTGTTTCGGCAAACCAATTTCCCTTCAATAGCTCTCTGAACAGTCTACCCGAGCAACTTAACGCGCCAAGAAATCAGCAAGCTTGCGCGAATCCAACTATTTTGGACTTATTCCACACCAAGGGGAACCAAAATGTCTTATGACCTCAAGATCACCGGCGGCACCATCGTGGACGGCACCGGATCTGCACGATTTTCTGGAGATCTCGGAATAAAGGACAAACGAATCGTGGCGATGGGTAACGCCCCCGCTGAAGCAGATAAGACCATCGACGCAAGTGGCCGTATCGTTGCGCCCGGTTTTGTGGACATACATACCCACTATGACGCACAAGTACTTTGGGATCCTTTGGTGAGTTGTTCTCCTTGGCACGGAGTCACCACCATTGTGATGGGCAATTGTGGCTTCTCTGTAGCCCCGACTCGGCCTGAGCATCGAGACCTGATCATGCGCACCCTCGAAAACGTTGAAGGGATGAGTGTTGAGGCTCTGCGTTCCGGGCTCGGAGACTGGGGCTTCGAGACCTTTCCCGAGTACCTCGATGCCCTGGAGCAAAATGGTTGCGCTGTCAACATGGCGGCGATGATCGGTCACACCGCTTTGCGCATGTATGTGATGGGTGAGGAAGCCACCGAACGAGAAGCCACCGACATCGAAATTGCACGCCAACGCGAGCTCGTTACCGAAGCTCTAGAAGCCGGTGCTTTGGGCTTTGCGACAAGCCGAGCCAACACTCACGTAGGTTATGAAGGTCGCCCGGTCCCTAGCCGTTTAGCCACCCCAGAGGAGATTATTGAGATAGCTCAAGCATTGGGTGATGTTGGCGGAATTATGCAGGCAACTCAAGGTAGGGGCCTCAGCCACGAACAGTTCGCTCAGGTAGCAGAAACCACAGGTGCCAACGTGAGCTGGACCGCCCTACTCGCAAGTGCTGTTGGGCCAGGAAGTCATTTGAAAGATGTAGAACAAGCTCACGAACTAGCGGATAGAGGTATCGCTGTCTACCCGCAGGTCGCAGTCCAGCCGGTGCAGTTCGAAATGAGCTGGAAGGCTCCTTTCATTTACGAGGGAATGAGACTGTTTCAGCCGGTAGCCAAAAGCGACCATGACGGCAGAAAGACCTATTACGCGGATCCTGAGTGGAGAGAGAAATTTAAAGAAAAGGCTGGTAACGGCGGCAAGATAGGAGATCGATGGTCTCGTACGGAAATAACTTGGTTTCCGCCGGACCCCTCCCTCGAAGGACGCAACGTTCAAGAACTCGCCGATCAACGCGGTGAGGACCCCATAGACCTCATGCTGGATATGGCATTAGACGCTGATCTGGATATGCGCATACTTCAAGACGTCCTCAACCACGACAGAGATGAGATAGACGAACTCTTGCACGACCCAACGACAGTAATTGGGCTGTCAGACGCGGGAGCGCATGCAAGCCAGTTGTGTGATGCGAAATATTCAACCGAGTTTCTCTCAACCTTTGTGCGGGAACGGCAAAGTTTTGAAATAGAAGAAGCAGTTCACATGCTCACTCAACGCCCAGCGCAAGTTTTTGGAATCGAAGACCGGGGCACCCTGAGCGAAGGAGGTTGGGCCGACGTAGTCGTCTTTGATATGGACCACGTTGGGCACGATGGAAAGCGCCGTGTATACGACCTTCCAGCAGGTGCTGACCGTTTGATCTCGGATGCTAAGGGCATCGACGCAGTCGTAGTGAACGGCACTGTGATTAGACATGACGGACAAGACACCGTCTCGCCTGATTCAACGTTGCCCGGAAAGTTGCTCCGTCAGGGCAAAGGTTAACGAGTGCCTGTAGACCCCAACCGAGAATCCTGGAAGCCCGGAATGGACTGGGCTAAGGCCATTGAAGACATCGAATACATCAAAGGCTTAGCTAACGAAATGGGTGGCGCCGAACGAGTGCAACGCCAACACGATGGCGGCAGATACACAGTTCGAGAACGCATGGAGAAATTCTGTGACCCCGGTTCTTTCCTCGAAATGGGTCATCTCATAGGTGCAGCTGAGTATGACTCAGATGGCAACTTGGTTGATTTCTCCCCTGGTGGATATGTAATGGGACTAGGAGAGATCTCTGGGCGACCAGTTTCAGTCGGGGGCGATGATTTCACTCTGTCAGGTGGCAGCCCACACGATGTCCACAAAATTCCTCATCACTTCGCTCAGCCGCTAGCACTCCAATACGGCATTCCCTACATTCAGCTCCGCGAAGGAGTAGGTCACTCATCTAAGCAAGATGAACAAGACGGTCACATGGGGCTCCCCCAAGGTGACCTCTGGCACGAAGGCGTTGAACTTCTCCGGAATGTCCCCGTTGCTTCAGCAATACTCGGATCGGTCGCGGGCTGGCCAGCCGCTGCAGCGTTGCTATCTCATTTCAGCGTAATGATTAAAGAAAAATCTCAAATCTTTCCATCGGGACCGCCCGTAGTTGAACGAGCTATCGGAGAAAAGCTCTCGAAAGAAGAGCTCGGTGGTTGGAAGATGCACGTAGTCGAAAGTGGTCAAGTAGACAACGTCGCGGAAGACGAAGACGACGCCTTTCAACAGATCAGAGAATTCATCTCCTACCTTCCAAACACAGTGCGGGAAGTTGCTCCACGAGTTCAAACAGACGATGACCCAGAACGCAGACCCCAGGAACTCCTAGATTTCATTCCCACTAACCGGAGGCAGGGCTACGACGCCCGAGCCTTAATCCGGCACGTGGTTGACAATGGCAATTTTTTTGAAATGCGAGAGCTGTACGCAAGTGGATTGATTACTGGATTCGCTCGTTTAGATGGTTGGTCAGTAGGGGTGATCGGCAGCGACCCCATGAGTAAAGCTGGAGCAATGGACGGCAATGCTGCCGACAAGTACACCCACTTCCTCGACCTCTGCGACACATTCAATCTGCCGTTACTTATTTTTCTCGACATGCCTGGTTTCATGTTGGGCTCACATGCCGAAAGAATCGCGACGATGCGCAGAGGCGCCCGTGCCCTCATCGCATCAGCTGAGTGTCAAGTACCAAAGATTGAGTTCATGGTGCGCAAAAGCTACGGAGTTGCTGCCGATGCACCTAACTCAATCGGGTTGCCTAATAGCATCAACCTACGTTTTGGCTGGCCATCAGGGGAATGGGGCGGCATTCCCATAGAAGGCGGAGTTGCGGCTGCCTACCGAAGGGAAATTGCAGAAGCAGACGACCCTGACGCGCATCGCACAGCAATAGAGGAACGACTACTTCGCCTCCGGTCTCCTTTTCGAGCCGCCCACCGAGGAGATGTCGTCGACCTCATAGACCCCCGAGAAACGCGGGCATTAGCTTGCCGCTTCATAAATCTCGCACAACCTAAATTACGAGAATTAGCTCAACGCCCGAAACGAGCAGTTCGCCCTTAACTATTAGGAGAACCTTTCAAAGTCACCCTGTAACCGTGGCGGGTAGCTGGAAAGTAGTCCCACGTTGCGAGGTGCTGAACACAACGGTTGTCCCACATCGCTATCGAGTTCTCTGTCCAATGAAACCGGACGTGAAAATTAGGATTTTCTATGTGTCTATAAAGGTATTGAAGAATCGCTTGGCTCTCATCTCTGCTTAAGTCTTCGATTCTTTTAGTGAAACCTTGGTTGACGAAAATGCCTTTTCGGCCCGTCTCAGGATGCGTCAATATGACCGGATGTTGAGCGGATGGGGGATTCTCATCTTGTCGGTGTCCAGGAAGTTTCCCCAGACGGTGTGACGCAATTCGATCCTCAAGAAACTCTTGAAATGCAGGAGACAAGGTGTCATAAGCCGAGTACATAGAGCTGAACAAGGTTGCTCCACCTCCATCGGGTGGAATTTCAGTGAGTCGCAAGACGCTTCCTACGGGCGGGTTCTTTTCGAAGGTCACATCACTGTGCCATCCGTCACCTGCTACCTGTCGCGAATTCGCATCTGCATGAATAACTATCACCTCAGGGTGCTCAGGGTGATGCTGCACTGTGGGGTGAATATGTAACTCTCCGAACTGCGCGGCAAATGCTATGTGTTGCTCATGGGTGAGATCTTGGTCCCTGAAGAAGATGACTTGGTGCTCTAACCAAGCTTCGCGAATGAGCCGGACAGTCTCTTCAGAGAGTTCTTCGCGTAAATCAACTCCGCCTATTTCAGCCCCAATTCTCGGGGTAATTGGAGTGACGGTAATTGCATTCATGCCTTCAGACTATGCGTACGGTCTCTCCACGTGGCAAATTAATGAAGTGATCGACTTAAGATCTGACACAGTTTCTCGACCCACCAAGGCAATGCGCCAAACAATGGTCACGGCCGAGGTAGGAGATGACGTATTCGGAGATGATCCGACCGTGCAACGCCTTGAAGGTCGGGTCGCAGAGCTACTGGGAAAGCAAGCAGCTGTTTTTGTTTCGTCTGGAACTCAATCAAACTTATGTGCGTTAATGGCTCATTGTCAGCGCGGCGATGAGTATTTGGTTGGCGATCACGCTCATACATACATGTATGAGGCAGGTGGCGCTGCGGTGCTGGGCAGTATCCAACCTCAAACTGTGCCCATGTTGGACTCGGGAATGCTGGATCTTGAAGCTGCTCGCGCGTCTATAAAACCTGATGATGCGCACTTCGCTCGAACCCGTCTTTTGTGTATCGAAAACACCACGGACGGCAAGGTACTGGACCTTCAACAGTTGCAGTTAGGGCGCTCACTCGCTGATGAACATGATCTGGGATACCACCTAGATGGGGCCCGTCTCTGGAATGCATCTGTAGCGCTCGGGGTGCTTCCCGCTGACGTTGCAGCACCATTTGATACCGTCTCAGTGTGCCTCTCTAAAGGTCTAGGGGCCCCAATCGGCTCTGTGTTGTGCGGCACTGAAGACCTGATCAACGAGGCTCGAAAATGGCGAAAAATGCTCGGCGGAGCCATGAGACAAGTTGGCCTGATCGCCGCCGCGGGAGAACACGCTATAAACAATCACATTGAACGGCTTGCTGATGATCATCGCAATGCCGAAGCGCTGGCGCAGGGTCTCGCAGATATAGACGGGCTCGAGGTTGATGCTCAAAACACAAACATGGTCTTTGTTCACACTGTCGAAGAAACTCAGGATTTGGAGACACGTCTACTAGCCCGAGGCATTATGACTAGGTGGTCAGGGAAAAACAGCAGAATGGTTCTGCACTTAGATGTAAGCGAGGCTGACGTCGAAACCGTAATTACTTCTATCGCAGAAGAATTGAAGTTCTAGTCAGCTACCAGTTCTGGAACGGGTTCAGTTAGATATTCGCTTAAGTCGGCTTCTCGGGTCATTGAATAGAAATCGACATTTCGCCATGGCGAATTAACCACGATTCGCCCTCCCTCGTTGCGGTAATACGATTCCATACCTGGGTGGGTCCAAACCATCTGGGTATGGGCACGGTCAACGTCTTCGTTATAACTGTCGTGAATTTCTTGGCGAATTTCAACGGCACCGAGATTTTGATCAAGCATCTTTTGGATCACGTCCATGATGTACCGGACTTGCATTTCCACGACAAAGATGAGGCTTCCACCATGACCCGGCTGAAGGTTGGGGCCGTAGAGGGTGAAGAAATTCGGAAAGTTGGGTACAACCGTGCCGAGATATGCCTTCGCATTGTCATTTTCCCATTGACTCATTAAGGAGGCGCCTGAACGGCCTTTCGCTTCGTAAGTAGTGATGAAATTAAGCACATCGAAGCCGGTAGCTAGAACCAGAACATCAGCTTCATACTCACCTCCGTCTTCAGTGACTAAGGAGGTTGAATCGATCTTGCTTACGCGCTCATCCACTAATTGAACTTTGGGGTTTCGCAGCATCTGATACCACCCATTATCCATCAACATTCTTTTACCGAAAGGTGGGTAGCTCGGCAGTACACGCTCAAGTAATTCTGGAGCTTCATCTCCTAGCTCGCTAATGACATAGTCGGTGAAGTACTTTCTGTGCCCATCGTTTTGGGCATTCAGTGACCTCTCAGGGTGCTCCCAGTCCGGGTCTTTGTGCAGCGCAGAATGAATTCGATCGTTGAACGTCCATCCAAGCCGAACTCGATACCAGTTTCGATATAAGGGAACTTCACGCAAGAGAAAACGGAGTGGATCTGGAACTTCTTTTCGGAACTGTTCGAACGGCGCTGCCCAATGAACTGATTTTTGAAAAATCGTAAGAGATTCAACTTCGTCTTGGATCTCAGGGCCGATCTGCATACAACTGGCACCATTTCCGATGATCGCAACCTTCTTACCCTCAAGGTCGGCTGTTTCAGGCCAGCGGGCTGTATGCCACTTCTCGCCTTGCCAACTTTCAAGGCCTTCGATATCGGGAGACACAGGCGGATTGAAAATTCCGGCAGCACTGATCACTACATTGGCTTCGGTGACCTCTTGGCTGCCATCCGGCAGGCGCAAAGTTACAAGCCAATTCTGTTTCTCATTTTGGTATTTGATTTCTTCGACAGTTGTCTCAAATCGAATGGAGTTGCGGACCTCGAAGCTGTCACACACTTCTTCTAGGTAATCGTGCAATTCGTCACGAAGACAGAAGTACTTTTGCCAGTCATACGGGGCGAAAGAATAGGAATAAAGGTGATTTGGCGTGTCTACGCCCGCACCGGGATAGCGATTTTCCCACCAAACGCCACCCACGGTCGGATTACGTTCAACAACCTGAAAGTTGATATCCAGCATTTGGAGATTGATCGCTGCACAGAGACCCGATACCCCTGCCCCGATGATCAGAACGTTAAAATCAGGAGGGGAACTGATGCTCTGATGGTCAAGGAATTTAACTTGACCTAGTTGGGCTGCAGTGAATTGTCCATACTCGGAAGGGACAGGTTCGGCCATCGAAACACTGAGCATTCGAACTATCAGGTCATAATCAGGTTCAGGCAGAGCTACTGGGCGACCATCGCGCCAAGCCAATATTGCCTCTAGGGCCGCCTCTCTAACCTCTTGTTGGTGTCGGGGTTCAAGACCTCCAGTGTCGTTGTCCCCAAGCCCTGGGTGCCGTTGAGGTAGATAAGGCTCTTCTAGCCAATGGAGTTCTCCAGTTAACTGGACCAACACCATCAGCAGCGTAGGGATATTCGCCACTTCGATTGCGTCGGAAAATGTTTGTTCTTCGGTGCTCAGAGTCATTTTTAAATACCCAAGTCTCGCAGGTTGTAGTCAGTCAAGATATCTCGAATCGTGTCCGAGTGATAGCGATGTTCCTCTTCTAAACCTGCGAAGGGTTGATAGCTATAGCGCTCTTCATTCGGGAAGCGCTGCGCCCTAGCGTCTACTGCCAGCGGAATGCATCTGCACCTCTGACGTATGTACTCTTCGGTGTAAAGGTTTCCTTCTCCGCTTAGTTTTCCGGTCTGGCCAATGACAGACGAATACCGGTGAAAACCAAAATTCACGGTGATACGGCGATCTTTTGAAGTGTTAGGGAAAGAGCCATGAACGGTTTGTCGATTCGTAATGAACGCATCCCCTGGCTTACAAACCAGAGGAACAGCATCCTCGAACCAATCTGAGTCGTTGTTTTCCAGAACGCGAGCCGCTATATCAACTTTGCCTTCTCGATGAGTTCCCGGTAGCACCCAAACGCCGTTGGCTGGAGTGCTCCCATATAGCTGTACCTGGACGTTGTAGCCATGAATGTTTGGGTCCCATTGTGGGTTATCCCAATGGATTTGCCCGTCCTGGTGCCAAGAAACGGACGGACCTATTTCAGGCTCCTTCACAAAAAGTACCTCCGTGAAGGGAGTGAAATCTGCCCCATTTATTGCCTCAGCAACTCTCAGAATGTGGGGGTGGCCAAAAATTCTGAGGAAAGAAGGAAGGAGCTGCAAACATCCTGCTACTAGGTATGGGACATGAGCTGGACTGTCCACTTGAGGTTCTGGCTCGAACATCTTGACCGGATGTCTCCCATTATTTTCCGATGTTCCGCCCAAGGGGTCGCTTAGAGGTTTAGTCATAACCCATGGGTTGATTGCAAACTCCGGCCCCAAAGCTGGCCTACCCTGACGGTCCACTTTTGAATCTCGGTGAGGCCACGGAGCCCGAGCTAACAGTTCGTCGACCTCACTGCGACATTCTCCAAGTTCATCTTCGCCTATCACATTCTCAAAAACGTAGAAACCGAATCGCTCGTAAGCCCTAATTATGTTTGGGTCAAGAAGTCCGTCGGAGGTGAACTGGATCGGACCCCGGTTACCTAGCTCGAGCGCTCTCGTTTCACCTTCAGCGCAATATTCTTTGAACGCTGAACTATCCCAGCCTGATTCTTGTCTCGGATCAACCATAACTCGCCCCTTTTCACTCTAGATGGCATCATCGACCTTCGCAGTGCGACAGAATTCCCTTATGACAGAGACGTCGATAGATCTGGTTGCATTTGTTGGTCTGGGGGCAATGGGAGGGCCCATGTGCGCGAATCTGGCTGCGAAATCACCTGTCCCGGTTATCGCCTACGACCTCAACAGCGAAGCGGTTGCCTCAGCAGTAGATGCCGGGGCAACTGAAGCGGAGCATCTGAGTTCAGTAGTTGACGCTGACATCATTTTCGTTTGTGTACCGGGCGAAGCTGAGACACGAGAAGTCTGCCTAGGCACCGGCGGGATATGCGAGAACGCTCGGCCTGGGCAAATAATCGTAGATTGCACAACTGCAACAGTGGCAGTCAACCTTCAGGTAGCAGAAGCGCTTAAGTCCAGGGGTGCTTATTTTGCTGATGCCCCAGTAGCTCGAGGGGTACCCAACGCTGTTGAAGGAACCTTGTCGATCACTGTTGGCGCGGAAGAGGGGGTCTTCGACGAAATAGCCCCCTGGCTCCAGTACATGGGTTCAGACGTTGCACATTGCGGCCCAGTGGGGACCGGAACAGTTATAAAGCTCATGAACAACATGGTGCTTTTTGAGAATGTCTCCGCCCTCGCTGAAGCGATGGCGATTGCAACAAGATCAGGCGTCGATCGAACACGCGTATTTGAGTTGTTAGGACAAGGGTCAGCAGACAGCTTCGCTTTGAGGCGTCATGGCTCTTTCATGACAACAGGCGACTATCCTTCAGATCGGTTTCCAACCACCTACTCTGTAAAGGATCTCGACTACGCATTAGCTCTTGCTGAGCAGGTCTCTGTAGATGCATCTGGAGCTCGTTTGGTTCGTGACCGCTTCAATGAGATAGTAGACCGAGGGTTAGGGCATCTTTATTCTCCGGTTATTTACGAATTGTTCGATGAAAATGAATCAAATAGATAATGAACTCGTTGAACGAGCCACAACTCTCGCCGACAACCAGCTTTTCCCCAAAGCACTCGAAGTTGATGCTGAAGGAACTGTCCCCACTACTCAACTTGATTTGATCTGCGAAGCCGGGTTTCACGGCCTCTTCGCTCCGACCGAATTTGGCGGAATGGGAGCTTCGCCTCAAACTCAATGGGCTGTTCACGAGGCCATATCGGGTGGTTGTCTAACGACTAGTTTCGTTTGGGCCCAACATGCGGGCCCCACCCGAGCTGCTGCCGAAACTGCCGGACCCATGAAAGCTCGTTGGGTTGAAGCTCTTGCTACTGGAGAATCGAGAGGAGGAGTCGCTTTCGCTCACCTGAACCGACCGGGACTTCCCATTCTTCGTGCTGAACCGACATCTGACGGGTGGCTATTTTCCGGAACCGCTCCTTTTGTCACTGGCTGGGGACATATAGACGTAGTTCTCACTGCCGCTCGCTACGGCGAATCGATTGTGTGGGCGATGCTTGACGCTAAAGACTGCGAAACACTCACAAGTCGACGTTTATCTTTGGCCGCTATCGATTCGGCAGTCACTGTTGAACTCAGTTTCGATAACCACCCTGTGTCAGAGAAATCGGTGACTTCAGTTGAAGCTTTTTCTGATTGGGCTGAGAAATACCGTCACGGACTGCGATCTAACGGCTCAAACCCTCTTGGCGTGGCCTCAAGAGCAACAAGCCTGCTAGGGCCGAGCCCTCTCGATCAACAACTGGATAAAGCCCGCAAAAGAATTAACTCGGCTACTACGGAAGAACTACCCGAAGCTCGCGCCGTTTTAGGTGATCTGTGTGTTCGCGCTACATCGGCTTTGGTAGCGACAGTCGGCGGATCAGCCTTGTTCGTCGAACAACAAGCTCAACGATTAGCCAGAGAAGCCTTATTT
>MDTG01390941.1_pt1 | contig 25562 bp, 27 predicted proteins | sample 811421 | NCBI WGS metagenome assembly MDTG01 (sample SAMN05326645, study PRJNA326480) | marine metagenome | isolation source: seawater | place: Pacific Ocean: South East | collected 2011 | reverse complement strand
TGGCGCGTTTGCCTGATCTCATTGGCTTTGCGCAGCTGCACGGTCTTAAAATCGGCACCATCTCCGATTTGATTTCCTACCGGCGCCGGCATGATAACCTTGTGCGGGTGAAAGGTGAGGAGCTTATCCAATCCGAGTTCGGCGGTGAGTGGCAGATGTGGATTTTCAACGATGAAACCCAAGGGGCTGAGCATATTGCACTGATTAAAGGGGATATCAGCGAAGAGACCCCGGTTTTGGTGCGGATGCACTCTTTGGATCCGATGTTGGATATGATTGGAACCGGCCCCGAGGGGCGGGCCTTTGAATTTTCACAATCAATGAAAATCATCGCCGAGGAGGGACGCGGGGTCTTAGTCTTATTGCGCGATCTGCACATGAAAATTGGCGCATCGGATGATGGCAGCCCGCAAACTCTGCGCCAATATGGGGTCGGGGCACAAATTCTGTCGTCACTGGGCCTGTCACAGCTTACCTTGTTGACCAACTCACCGGAGCCCAAGATTGTTGGGCTTGAGGCTTACGGGTTGGAAATTCTTGGCACGCAAAAAATTTCGGTATCAAACTAATGGCCGCAGCAGAGCAACATCACACGCTTGTCCGCCCGTCTTTTGATGCGCCAGTCAAAATTCTCATTGTGGTGGCACCTTATTATAAAGACATCGCCGATCAACTGGTCGCCGGTGCCCAGGCCGAGATTGAGGCTGCGAATGGCCAGTGGGAGCTGGTAGAAGTGCCGGGCGCGCTTGAGGTGCCTACTGCTATGGCTATTGCGCATCGTCGGGCCGAGTTTGACGGCTATGTCGCCTTGGGCTGCGTCATCCGAGGCGAGACAACCCACTACGAGACAGTCTGCAACGACAGCAGCCGCGCGCTGCAGCTTTTGGGCCTACAGGGCGCCTGTATCGGCAATGGAATATTAACGGTTGAAAACCGCAAACAAGCTGAAGTGCGCGCAGAGACCGCCGGTCAAAATAAAGGGGGCGGGGCTGCCGCAGCGGCCCTGCATTTGATCGCGTTGACACGCAAATGGGGGCAAACCAAAGGTAAAATTGGATTTTTATCCACTGAGGAGACGGCAAAAGCATGAGCGGTTCTAATTTATCAGGCAATCAAAAGCGCCGCATGAAATCGGCCAGTCGCCTGTACGCCGTGCAGGCCTTGTTCCAGATGGAAGCCTCGCAATTGTCGATTGACGTGGTGTCACAAGAGTTCGAAGAGCACCGGATGGGTGTGGAGCTTGACGGGGTACAGCTCGCCGATGGGGATATCGCGCATTTCAATCGGGTGATTGCCGGAGCTGTCAACAATCAGGCGCGGATCGATCAGATGACAGATAGGGCTTTGGTCGCCAAATGGCCCATTGCCCGCATAGATCCCACGTTACGGGCTTTATTTCGCGCGGCGGGTGCGGAGTTTGTCGAAGGCGACACACCGCCAAAAGTGGCGATTGTGGAATATGTTGACGTGGCCTTGGCGTTTTTTCCTGATGGCAAGGAACGCGGTTTTGTCAACGCGGTTCTTGACCATATGGCCCGCGAGGCACGGCCGGAGGATTTTGCATGAGCGCAATGCCAACCCTCGATTGGGTGAGTGATCCTGTGCCGAAGCTGCGCGCGGGTTACGCCGCTCAGCGGGCCAGCATTTCGCATTTCTCTGCTCAGACGGTCGACATTGCCGAAGCCTCATTTGCCAGTGGCACGGGGCTGTGTTTCACACCGCAAGAGCTGCATGAAGGGGCTGATATCCTCTATTTTCACGGGGGTGGCTGGATCGTTGGCAGCCCTTGGACGCATCAAACCCTGTGTTCGTGGATGGCAAAGCTGACCGGCCTGCGGGTCTTCGCGGCCCCCTATGGCTTGGCCCCCGAACATAAGTTCCCCGCGCAAGCAGATCAAGCCGCCGAGATCGCCGAGCATTTCGCGGCCGGGCGCGATCAGATCGTTCTGGCCGGTGACAGCGCTGGCGGAGCTATGGTGCTTTGGGCCGCGGGTGGCATGGCGTCGCGCGCAAAAATACATGGGATGGTCAGCCTTTACGGGGCATTTGGCGGGCTTGAAGGCCCGTCCCATGACGCCTTTGGCGACAATTCTGAAGGCCTGAATGATACCGCGCTCCGGGTGATGTATGGGCATTTGGGTTGTGAAGATGTGTCAGGCTTTCGGGCTCGCCTATCAGAAGCCGGCGCACCCTTGCTCTTGGTGAAAGCAGAATGCGATCCGATTGCTGATGACAACGATTGGTTGGCCGCGCATACCGATCACCCGATCACGCATTTATTGGCCAAAGACCAACCACATGCCTTTTTGCAAGCCTGTGGTACAGACCGGTCTGCGGAGGCCGTTATGGGACAAATCGCAATTTGGATCCGAGGTTTGGCAAAGGCCTAAGCCTTTTCAGAGCCGAGATTATAGACGCGCTTCAATTGCGTCCCAAATCAGCCCGGCCACATTGGTTCCATCGAAGCGTTGTAATTCTTGCAGGCCGGTGGGGGACGTGACATTGATCTCGGTGAGATAATCCCCAATCACGTCAATGCCGACGAAAATTTGGCCCTTCTCGCGCAGTAAGGGCTTAATAGCGGCACAAATTTCTTTGTCCCGCGCGGTTAGACCGATTTTTTCGGGCCTTCCGCCAACATGCATGTTGGAGCGCGTCTCGCCGGCCGCAGGCACGCGGTTGATCGCACCAACCGCCTCACCATCCACCAAAATGACTCTCTTGTCGCCTTGACTGACGGCGGGTAGGAACTTTTGGATGATCAGCGGTTCGGAGTTTATTCCCGTAAAAAGCTCATGCAATGAGGCGATGTTGCGATCTTCTGGGGTGAGACGAAACACGCCCGCGCCGCCGTTGCCATAGAGCGGTTTGACAATCACATCACCATGTTGCGCGCGGAATGCTTTGAGCGTGTCCAAGTCGCGCGCAATTGTGGTCGGAGGGATCAGGTCAGGGAATTGTAACATTAACAACTTTTCAGGGTAATTGCGCACCCAAAACGGATCATTGACGACCAGAGTATCCGGTTTCAACAGGTCCAGTAAATGCGTGGTTGTGATGTAACCCATGTCAAATGGCGGGTCTTGGCGCAACCAAACCACGTCAAACTGGTGCAGATCCAAATCCTCCAGCGGGCCAAGATCCACGTGATTGCCGCGCTCGCGCCGCAGCAGCATTTTTTGTCCCTTGGCCGTGACTTTGCCATTTTCAAAGGCCAGCCTGCCGGGGGTGTGATAATAGATCTCGTGGCCACGCGCCTGGGCTTCCATCGCCAAATGAAAACTGCTGTCTGCGTCAATATTGACCGATTCCATCGGGTCCATTTGAAAGGCAATTTTTTTTGACATGCGCGCACCTCGGACAAATTTCCCAAACGGTTTAGGGCTCATTAAGGGCCCGCCGGTGTTTTGGCAATTTGTTTCTGTCACAGCCCTTCGGCAGCGCCCTATTGCATCATGGCATTTTCCATCACTTGAATCTGGCCCTGCCCATCAACCAAGGCTAGATCAAAGCGCATATCTATTGCCAAAGAGCGACCGGAATCTGCGAGATATTCTGTGGCGGCCTGGTAAATGCGGTTTTGCTGCCTGTGGCTTAGGTTGCGCAGCGCTGCATCATGGCTGCGGCTCTTTTTCACTTCCGTGAAGATCAACCCATCTCCATCGGCAAAAATGAGATCAATTTCGCCCGATGTGCCGCGCCACCTATGGGCCTGCATATTCCGCGATCACTGAATGTTCAGCGGCCAGTCCAGCCAGATGATTGCTTGTACCGCGTGCAGCTTTGTAAAACATTACGTTACTCTTTGGTTTGCGCAGCCTGTAATTTGAGGGCCAATTGATAAATATCGCGCCGCGGCAGACCGTAAGCGCCAGCGACAGCGTCAGCTGCATCTTTCACGCGAAGACTTACCATTGCATGAACAAGTGCCGCCTCAAGATCATCTTTATCAACTTTAGCCTCTTCTCCGGCGCCAATCAGCACCACAATTTCGCCGCGGGCGGGCGTTTCGGCGTAAAATGCGCGAAGGCTCTCAACTGGCCCGCTTTGGACGTCTTCAAACTTCTTGGTCAATTCGCGGCAGACCGCCACGGGACGTGCCGGGCCGCCCGTCGTTTCAATATCGCTCAAAAGCGTGGTCAACCGCTTGGGGGATTCATATAGAACAACTGTTGCGCGCAGGGCCATAAGCTCTGCCAGCTGTTTTTGGCGGGCCACTTTCTGAGGTGCCAAGAAGCCGGCGAAATGAAATTGATCTGTCGGCAGGCCGGCCACAGTCAGAGCGGCGACACAGGCCACAGGTCCCGGCGCGGACCATACCGATAACCCGTCGCGCCGGGCATCGGCCACCAGCTGATAGCCGGGATCTGCGATCAATGGCGTGCCTGCCTCTGACACATAGGCGACGGATCGACCCTCCGCGACATGATAGAGCAGTTTTTGGCGGTCCTTGGCATGGCTGTGATCATGGTAGGCAATGATTCGCCGCCCCGCCAAGGGCACGCCATGTATATCCAACAATTTGCGTGCAGTGCGGGTATCTTCGGCGGCCAACACATCCGCGGAGGCCAAAATATCAAGCGCGCGCAGGGTAATATCGCGCGCAGAGCCTAAAGGTGTTGCCACAAGGTATAAGCCGGGCTCCAACTTCATCAAATTATGATTCACCTCTGGACCCCTTTGCGGATTGCAATAAACTGCACTTAACACAGGTCTATCAATCTCTGAAGGGCGCTTTGACTATGAATTTTCTAATCTCATCAATGTCGCAGCTGCGCGGCGCGCCTGTATTGGCGCTTTGTGCTATGGTTTTTCTGTCGGCTTGTGTTGCGCCTTCTGGCGGGTCAATTGCAGGCGGTGGCCTCCGGCTTGATGGCAGCAAAACAGTGCAGGTGGCGGTGCTCTTGCCGCTCACAGCTGTCGATGAACGAGTGCAGGAATTGGCGCTCTCCGCAGAGCAAGCGGCGCGTATGGCTATGGCTGATCTAAAAGGCCGGGTCGAGATGCAGATGCAAATCTACGACACGGCTGGGCTTGAGACCCAGGCGGCTGAAATGGCTCAGCTTGCTGCTCAAGAGGGTGCACAGGTGATCGTAGGTCCGCTTTATGCCGGTGCGGCCAATGCGGCGGGTCTGGCGGTGGCCGGCAGCGGTGTGAGCGTTTTATCGCTGTCGAATAATGTCGAGATTGCTGGGGGCAATGTCTATGTCTTAGGCCATACGTTTCAGAATACTGCCGAACATTTGGCGGCCTATGCATGGGAGCAGGGCAAATCGCGCGCCCTATTGGTGCATGCCAACACGGTGCCCGGGCAGGCTGGACGCGATGCTCTCGAGCGGGCCTTGGACGCGCAGGGCAGTTTTTTGGCTGGCGTGGAGGGGTATGAATTTACCCAGCAGGACCTGGTCGAGGCGATGAGCCGTGTCGCTGAACGCAATGAGGTCGTTGATGCCGATATCGTGTTTCTGACCGCCGATTACGACGGCGGGTTGCCCTTGATCGCGCAATTGCTACCTGAGGCGGGGGTGGATCCGCAGCTGGTGCAATATGCAGGTTTGGCACAGTGGGACGCTTTGCCCTCCGCCTTCCATTTGCCTGCGATTCAAGGTGGGTGGTTCGCCATGCCAAGCCCGCTGCGCAGCGAACAATTCAACGCGCGCTTTCAAAATGTCTATGGCCGCGCGCCGCACCCATTGGCGGCCATTGCTTATGATGGCGTGGCGGCGGTCGGCGCATCAGTGGCTACGGGCAGTCGAGATGCGGTGAACCGCCGGGGTTTGACGCAAAGCAGTGGGTTTCAGGGCGCGGCTGGTATTTTCCGCTTGCGCGATGATGGCACTGTTAAACGCGGTTTGGCGGTGGCCACCATTGAAGGCAATAAAGTCGTGGTGCTGTCGCCCGCTCCGCGTAGCTTTTCCAATATCGGATTTTAGGCTTGGAACTGTCCAACCTTCGTGCGCCCTCGGATCTCATTCTGGAGGCGAATGATATCTTTGATCGTGAAAATGTTGCGGCACAGATTGATCGCGCGGTGGCAGATCTTAACGATGCGTCGGCCATCCGCGGCGCTGTCGTGGGCATACTGCGCCAGAGCCGCGCTGTGGGGCTGGAGCGGATTTCAGCCGCCTTCAAAGCGTCTCCTTTCGCATCGCAGGCCGCGACGATTAGCTATTGCTATCTGACCGATTGCGCCGTGGCGGCAGCCTATGATGCTGCGCTGCTTTATATTCATCCCCGGCAAGTTGCGACCACTTCGGAGCAATTGGCGATTGTGGCTGTGGGGGGGTATGGCCGGGGTGGCATGGCACCATTCTCAGATGTCGATTTGCTCTTTGTTGTTCCCTATAAGATGACCGCTTGGGCCGAAAGCGTGATCGAAACCTTGCTTTACGTGCTGTGGGATCTCCGTCTCAAAGTCGGCCATGCCAGCCGCTCGATCCGTGATTGCCTGCGCCTTGCGCGCGAAGATTATACCATTCGCACATCTTTGGTTGAGATGCGGTCCTTGCTTGGCGATCAAGAGGTGTTTCAGCAGCTTCAAACCCAGCTCCGTGAAAAGCTATTTAAAGATACCGCAGGCGAGTTTACCGAAGCCAAGCTTGTGGAACGTGAGGCGCGCCACCTCAAGCAGGGCGGCCAGCGCTATATGGTGGAGCCAAATGTCAAAGAAGGTAAAGGTGGGCTGCGCGATCTGCAATCACTGTATTGGATCGAGAAATATATCAACGGCGTATTTCATGCGGAGCAATTGGTTGACGCAGGTGTGTTCAGCGCCGAGGAATTTGCAACTTTTGAGGCCGCGCAGAATTTTCTCTGGGCGGTGCGCTGTCATCTCCATTTGATTGCCAATCGCGCGATGGACCAGTTGACTTTTGAGTTGCAGGTCGAGGTCGCCTTGTCCATGGGGTATAGAGACCGCGGTGGACGGCGGGCGGTGGAGCATTTCATGCAGGCCTATTTTCGTCATGCGACAAAAGTTGGCGAATTGACCCGCATCTTCCTGACGGCTCTTGAGGCTGCGCAGGTTAAAAAAGAGCCTGTTTTGCTGCGGGTTTTACGCCGAAAGCCGAAGCTGAAGCCTGGCTTTTGTGTGCTGCAAAACCGGTTGGCAATTACCGATCCAGAGGCTTTTTTGAAAGATAAAATGAACTTGCTGCGCGTTTTCGAGGAAGCCATGCGCACGGGCCTGTTGATCCATCCGGATGCCATGCGTCTTTTGTCGGCAAACCTGCATTTGATTGATGGGGCAATGCGCAAGTCGGATGAGGCCATTCGTATCTTTAACGATATTTTGCTGAAACACGGCAATCCAGAGCGGGGATTGCGGCGGATGAATGAGCTGGGCGTTTTGGCGGCATTTATTCCTGAATTTGAACCGATTGTCGCCATGATGCAGTTCAATATGTATCACTCCTATACGGTTGATGAGCACACCATTCAAACGATTAGCCACCTGGCTGCGATTGAGCGCGGTGAGTTGATCGAAGAACTTCTGGTTGCCAGCGGAATATTGGCGGAGGGGCTGAACCGAAAAGTGCTGTATATCGCGCTGCTTTTGCATGATATTGGCAAGGGCCGGCCGGAAGACCATTCGGTGCTCGGTGCGAAAATCGCCCGTGAAGTCGCGCCGCGTTTGGGGCTCAAGCCCCGCGAGGTGGAGACGGTTGAGTGGCTCGTCCGGCACCATCTTTTGATGTCGGATATGGCGCAAAAACGTGATATTGCGGATCCGCGCACCGTGCGTGATTTCGCCAAAGCCGTGCAATCGGTCAAAAGGTTGGATCTCTTAACGGTGTTAACTGTCTGTGATATTTCAGGCGTGGGCCCACGGGTATGGAACAATTGGAAAGCCGTGCTGATCCGCGCGCTGTACCGGCAAACGAAAAAGGCGCTGGAGACCGGGCTGGAAGATCTCAATCGGGAGAACCGCGGCACGGAAGCCAAGAAAAATCTGCGCAAGGCTCTGCCCGATTGGCCCAAAGCGGCGCTGCGCCATGAAACCAACCGACATTACCCGCCTTATTGGCAAGGTCTGCATGTAACCGCCCATCAGATTTTCGCCCGGCTGCTTTTGGATATTCCAGAAGATGAGATACGCATGGATTTGCAGCCTGATGAAGATCGCGACGCAACGCGGATTTGCTTTGCGATGGCGGATCATCCAGGGGTGTTCAGCCGGATTTGTGGCGCTTTGGCCTTGAGCGGGGCGAATGTGGTCGATGCGCGCACCTTTACCAGTAAAGACGGCTATGTCACCGCGGTCTTTTGGGTGCAGGATGCGGAAGGTCACCCCTACCGGGACCTGCGGCTTGGGCGTTTGGAAAAGATGATCAATGAGACTTTGCAAGGCACGCTTGTGGCCCGTGAGGCCATCCAATCACGCGATAAAATCAAAAAACGTGAGCGGGCGTTTCAGGTGCCCACCTCGATTAGTTTCGACAATGAAGGTTCTGAAATATATACAATTATTGAAGTTGATACACGCGACCGCCTTGGGCTGCTTTATGATCTGGCCCGAACGCTGGCTGCGGCCAATGTCAATATTTCCAGCGCGGTGATTGCCACCTATGGCGAACAGGTGGTCGATACATTCTACGTCAAAGACATGTTCGGGCTGAAGCTGCATTCCAAGGCTAAGCGGGACAGTTTGGAGCAAAAACTGCGGGAGGCTTTGAGGCAAGGCGCGACGAGGGCGCTATCATGACGATGATGAGGGGGGTCTTCACGGTCGGGTTTTGGACCTTGGTGTCGCGCGTCATGGGATTTTTGCGCGATGTTTTGATCGCGGGCGCCTTGGGGGCCTCTCCGGTGGCAGAGGCTTTTTTTCTGGCCTTTTCTTTGCCCAATCTGTTCCGGAGATTTTTTGCAGAAGGGGCGTTTAATATCGCCTTCGTGCCAATGTTTTCCAAAAAGCTTGCCACGGGTGATGCGCCGCTTGCCTTCGCGCGAGACGCGTTGTCGATGTTGGCGCTGGTGCTTATCGTGCTGAATGCGCTGGCCATGTTCGCGATGCCCTATTTGGTTTGGGCCATGGCAAGCGGCTTTGCTGGCGACGCGCGCTTTGATCTCACCGTACTGTTTGGACGGATTGCCTTTCCCTACATTCTTTTCATCTCGCTTACGGCCTTGATTTCGGGTGTGCTCAATTCAGCCGAGCGGTTCGTTGCGGCGGCGGCTGCGCCTGTTTTGCTGAATATTTGCTTTATTCTGGCGCTGTTTGTCGCGCAATGGTTGGGCTGGGACATAGGTTTGACACTGGCCTGGAGCGTGCCTTTGGCAGGGATCGCGCAATTAATTGTGCTATGGGTCGCGGCGCTTCGAGCGGGGTTTCGGCTGCTGCCGCGCTGGCCGGTAATGACACCCGAGCTCAAGCGCTTGGCGATAATTGCCGCCCCGGCCGCGATGGCTGGCGGCGTTGTGCAGGTCAATTTACTGGTGGGTCGGCAGATTGCCAGTTATTTTGAAGGGGCGAATGCCTGGCTTTACTATGCTGATCGGCTGTATCAATTGCCGCTCGGCGTGGTGGGGGTTGCCATTGGCATTGTGCTCCTACCAGATCTGTCGCGGCGACTGCGTATTGGGGATGACGCCGGTGGCGAGAGAGCTTTTAACCGCGCAGCAGAGCTTTCTTTGCTTTTGACCATTCCTTGCACGGTGGCCTTGGTTGTCATCCCTTCGGCATTGGTCTCGGTCTTGTTTGAACGTGGCGCATTTGTGGCCAGTGATACGCAGGCCACGGCCTTAGCTACAGCGATTTACGGCCTGGGTTTGCCGGCCTTTGTGTTGCAAAAGCTCTATCAGCCCGTGTTTTTCGCTCGCGAAGACACGCGGTCTCCGTTTAACTATGCCCTTGTTGCATTGGCGGTTAATGCCGCGGTAGCGATTGGTTTGAGCCGATATATCGGGTTTACGGCTGCTGCCTATGGGGCAACCTGCGCCGGCTGGGCCATGCTCGCCTGCCTGTGGTGGGGGGCGCGGCGGTTTGGCCCGGCGGCAAGCTGGGATGCGCAGTTGCGCAAAAGATCGTTCCGCATTCTTCTGGCCAGCTTGGGGATGGGGGTGGTCGTCTGGATCACCGCCCGTGCGCTGGAACCGGTCTTGCAGATGGACGGTCTGCGCTTGCTCGGTTTGGTTATGATTTTATTGGTGGCGGTGGGCAGCTACTCTGTGGCCGGTCGTCTTCTTGGGGCCTTTAGCTTTGCCGAATTGCGCCAGATGATACGCCGGAGCGATTGATCAATGACGCCGAAACTTTGCGGCAAGATTGGCAAGCCCGCCCGGCTGGATCACAGCGGCTGAGATAAACCCGGCCCCAGCGGCGCAAAGCTCTGCGACCCATAGCGAGGGTCCGCTGCTGAACAATGAGAAGCTGATATTAATTGCCATTAACAGTCCGAGCATGCGAAACGCGCGCAATTGGTGGCTCAACAGGCCTTCCGCGCGGCTAAATAGCACGAAACTGAACCCGCCGATTAACCCATAGGCAGGCGGGTAACCACCAAAGAGCGGATATGTGCTTGAGGTGAATTGTGCGTACCCAAGGGCGGCAAATACCGAAGAGATGCCGAAAATGGCGAATACGGCCGTATTGCCCAAGATTTCGCCCACGAATTTCCCCAAAGCTAAGATCAACACCGAGGCCAAAATGGACTGCATAATCGCGGCATGAACAAAGGGGTAGGTGAGCATGCGCCAAAATAATTCTGGTTGCCAGATACCGGCCGCTAGGGCTCGTTCAAAACCCTCTGGGAAGAAAGCAAATTGACGAATGAGGCCGATGCGCGCGTCAAATTGGCCCCAAAGTTGCGCCTCGGCCCCGGCGATATAGGACTCGCCGATAATCACCGCCAAAAAGAGGACAATCACCGCGGGCGGCAGTGGATTAACGGCGGGGGTAGGGGTGACGGACATGGTGTGCTTCCTTGACGGCTTCGGCCTTGCTCATTATGCGATATGCAAACTGAATTCTAGAGCCGAGGCCGTAATGACCGAAAAGTTTGTTCCACGCGTATTTTCAGGAATCCAACCCTCTGGTGGGCTGACCTTGGGCAATTATCTGGGCGCGATGAAACGTTTTGTGGATATGCAGGAGGATGGTGGCTTTGAAACCGTCTATTGCATGGTTGATTTGCACGCGATCACGGTTTGGCAGAACCCGGCGGACCTGCGCCGCAACACCCGGGAGCTCTGCGCTGGTTTTATTGCCGCAGGAATTGATCCGGAAAAATCAATCCTGTTCAATCAAAGCCAAGTTCCCGAACATGCGCAACTGGGCTGGATTTTCAACTGTGTTGCGCGCATGGGCTGGATGAAGCGTATGACACAGTGGAAAGACAAAGCGGGCAAGAACAGTGAGAATGCCTCGCTTGGTCTTTTTGGCTATCCGGCTTTGATGGCGGCGGATATATTGATTTATCACGCAACTGCTGTACCGGTTGGCGAAGATCAAAAGCAGCATCTCGAACTGACGCGCGACATTGCGACCAAGTTTAATAATGATTTTGGCGTCGACTTCTTTCCCATCCCGGAACCGGTGATTGAGGGGGCGGCGACGCGGGTTATGAGCCTGCGTGATGGGACAAAAAAAATGTCCAAGTCAGACCCCAGTGATATGAGCCGTTTGAATATGACCGATGATGCAGATGCTTTGGCCAAGAAAATTAAAAAGGCGAAAACGGATGCTGAGCCTTTGCCCGAAACGCTTGAGGGATTGGACGGTCGGCCCGAGGCTCGCAATTTGGTCAATATCTATGCCGCGCTGAATGAAATGACACCGCAGGCGGTGATTGATGAATTTGCCGGGCAACAATTCGGCGCCTTCAAGCCAAGGCTTTCAGATTTGGCCGTTTCAAAGCTGTCACCGATTTCCAGTGAAATGTCGCGCCTGATGCAAGAGCCCGATGAAATTGACCGTATTTTGGCCCGTGGCGCTGAACGCGGCCGGGCTTTGGCCGCTCCGATTTTGCAACAAACCTTCGATATCGTCGGTATGTTGCGCTAAGCGCCCCAATTTTGCGACCTGTTCTCTGCCTAAGGGTCAAGGGCTTCAGGCCGCAAACCTGCCGAGGGTGCATAGGCCATGTTATTTGGTTGCTGCCGCAATTTGGCGTTGCGGGCCGGCACGGCTCCGGGCATGATGTGGATCGAATGGAGGCCTTTGATGCGTAAATTTATGGTTGTGCTAGATAATTCTACGGAATGTTTGAACGCGATGCGCTTTGCAGCCATGCGGGCGCAAAACACCGGCGCGCGGGTCGAGGTTCTCGCGGTGATTCCACCCGAAGAATTCAATCATTGGATCGGTGTTGGAGAAATTATGCGGGAGGAGGCCCGGGAGCGGATTGAGGCGCATTACGAGGTTTTCGCCAAGTGGATGCGCGAGAAACATGGGGTGGATCCTGAGTTGGTGATTCGTGAAGGCGAAGTCGTACCGGAAATTTTGTCGCAAATTCGCGATGATGCCGAAGTGGATATCCTGGTTTTGGGCGCGGCAACCGATCGTAAAGGACCAGGGCCATTGGTGACACAATTGTCCAAATCATCAGGTAGTTTGGACGTGCCGATCGTAATTGTGCCGGGGTCATTGAGCAAAGAGCAATTAGAAGCTTTGAGCTAGTGCAATCCAGGATTAGAACTATTCTAAAAACTTGACATTGCACGGGCCGCAGCACATATTTGTGGCACGACAATCGGAAGGTAGCTTAATGTTCATACAAACTGAGAGTACTCCAAACCCTGCAACCTTGAAGTTTTTGCCGGGGCAAACCGTCATGGATATGGGCACTGCGGATTTCCCATCGGCTGAGAGCGCCTCTGCCAGCCCTCTGGCGCAGCGATTATTCGCAGTTTCGGGCACAACGGGGGTGTTTTTGGGCTCTGATTTTGTCACTGTGACCAAAGCGGATGATACGGATTGGGATCACATCAAGCCGGCCCTGTTGGGCGCGATCATGGAGCATTTTCAATCTGGTGTGCCGGTGCTGTCAGGCGGTCAATATGGCGTGGTCGCTCAGGGCGACTATGATGCTGCCGACGAGTCCATTGTGATCCAGATCAAAGAGCTTCTGGACACACGCGTGCGTCCGGCGGTGGCGCAAGATGGCGGCGATATAACCTTTCATGGCTTTGATCGGGGCATCGTTTACCTGCATTTGAAGGGCGCTTGTGCCGGCTGCCCTTCGTCGACTTTGACGCTGAAAATGGGTATCGAGAACCTGCTGCGCCATTATATCCCGGAAGTGGTCGAAGTGCGCCCTGTTGCAGCTTAACACGACTGTTTCGCCAGAGGATCTCGCGCGGGTCCATCGTTCTGCCTTTGCCGATGCGCGCCCTTGGTCCGCTGCTGAGTTTCAGCAACTTATGTCGCAGCCTGGCGTTCACCTGAGCGCGATGCGCGATTGTTTTGCGATGGGGCGTTTGGTGCTGGATGAGGTTGAAATTCTCACGGTTGCCTGCGCTGCTGCGGTGCAAAGGCAAGGCTTGGCGCGGCAAGTGATGGTGGCGCTGATCGAGGCATCAGCGGTTTTGGGCGCGCGCGCGGTTTTTTTGGAGGTAGCCTCAGACAATGCGCCGGCCCTTGGTCTATATGAAAGCTTAGAATTTGAGCAGGTTGCCCGCCGAACTCGCTATTATAAGCGGCGTGGCGGCACGACCTGCGACGCGTTAACTTTTCGTAAATTATTGACTTAATGCGCTTATCTTTTACCTCCCATGGAGGGTCTGTATCTTTGACTGCGATTTTCCTAATAATTCTTAATAAAATAATAAATTTATATTGACGCTCCCTTGGCATAACGGGCTTATTTGGTCATGATCGAATGATCTGCTTGCTTTTGACCCGGAGGATTCTGTCGGCTGGGTTTTGCTAATTATGGGAGACTCTTATGAGCTTTATGAAAAATATTCTTGGCAGCGCTGCCGCTGTTGCTTTGAGCGCCACGGCTGTTGTGGCTGACCCTGCTATCATTTTTGATCTTGGCGGGAAGTTTGACAAATCCTTCAACGAGGCTGCCTTCCAGGGTGCGCAGCGCTGGGCGGAGGAAACTGGCGGGTCTTTCCGCGAGATTGAACTGCAAAATGAGGCGCAACGCGAGCAAGCTTTGCGGCGCTTTGCGGAAGCTGGTTCCAATCCGATCGTTATGGCCGGTTTCGCCTTTGCCGATGCGCTTGGAAAAGTGGCGCCAGATTATCCTGATACTAAGTTTGCGGTGATCGATGTGAACTGGCTAAGCATGCCCAATGTGCGCGGCATCGGTTTTAACGAGCATGAAGGCTCTTACCTTGTCGGCATGTTGGCTGCACAGGCGTCTGAAACCGGTACTGTCGGCTTCGTTGGGGGTATGGATATCCCACTGATCCGTCGTTTTGGCTGTGGCTTTGCGCAGGGCGTCAAGGCGGTTAATGGCGATGCAACAATCATTGCCAATATGACCGGTACAACCCCGGCCGCATGGAATGATCCAGTTAAAGGCTCTGAGCTGACCAAAGCGCAGATCAGCCAAGGCGCAGATGTGGTCTTTGCCGCGGCTGGCGGTACGGGCGTTGGCGTTTTGCAAACAGCGGCTGATGAGGGCATTTTGTCTATCGGTGTAGACAGCAACCAAAACTACATGCATCCTGGCAAGGTTTTGACCTCCATGTTGAAACGCGTGGATAATGCGGTTTACGAAGCCTTCAGCCAAGGCGATGCGCTAGAAACAGGCAATTTCCAAATGGGCGTGGCCAATGGCGGTGTCGGCTATGCCTTGGATGAATTCAACGCGTCTTTGGTATCTGCTGACATGCAAAGCGCAGTCGATGCAGCAGCAGCGGCCATGACTGCGGGCACATTGTCCGTGCATAACTACACCTCTGACGAAACCTGCCCGTCCTTGACCTTCTAAAGGATCTGCGAACAGGCCAAGATTGCGAGGCCGCGCCATTGATTTGGCGCGGCCTTTGTTGACAAAGGGATTTTGATGAGCCAACCAGCGATCGAATTAAAGGGTATTTCCAAGGCCTTTGGGCCCGTACAGGCCAATAAAGACATCTCAATCCGAGTTATGCCTGGGACGATTCATGGCATTATTGGGGAGAATGGTGCCGGCAAATCGACACTTATGTCGATCCTTTACGGGTTTTACAAAGCGGACGCGGGGGAGATTTTCATCTCGGGTCAGAAAACGGCGATCCCGGACAGCCAAGCTGCGATTTCTGCTGGCGTCGGCATGGTGTTTCAACATTTTAAACTTGTTGAGAATTTTACAGTCCTCGAGAATATCGTTCTGGGCGCGGAAAGTGGGGCCTTCTTGGCACCTTCGCTTCGCAAAGCGCGGGCGGAATTGGCAGAATTGGCAGCGGAATATGAACTGAATGTGGATCCTGATGCGGTGATCGAGGAGATTGGCGTCGGCATGCAGCAGCGGGTCGAGATCCTCAAAGCGCTGTATCGTCAGGCCAATATATTGATTTTAGATGAACCGACCGGCGTTTTGACTCCAACCGAGGCCGATCAGCTGTTTCGTATTTTAGGGCGGCTGCGCGAAGAAGGCAAAACCATCATTCTCATCACCCACAAGCTGCGGGAGATTATGGATATCACCGACACGGTGAGCGTGATGCGGCGCGGAGAGATGACGGCGACGGTTAAGACCGCGCAAACAAGCCCTGAAAATCTGGCGGAATTGATGGTCGGGCGGAAAGTTCTGTTGCGGGTGGATAAAACGCCTGCGCAACCTAAGCACCAAGTTCTTGAAATAAAAGTACTAAATATGGTAGATGATGCCGGGGTCGCGCGGCTGAAGGATGTGAGCCTCTCGCTGCGTGCCGGTGAAATTCTAGGTATTGCCGGGGTGGCCGGCAACGGGCAGTCTGAATTGCTAGAAGTGTTAGGTGGCTACCAAAGTGCCACGGGATCGGTGCGAGTTAACGGTGCCGCGTTGGATTTGACCGGCGCGGACAGTGATGGGCAATCCCGGCGGGCCAAGGGCATCGCCCATGTGCCTGAGGATCGCCAGCGTGAAGGTCTAATCATGGACTTTATGGCCTGGGAAAACTCTGTTTTTGGCTACCACCGCGATCCGGCGCATCAGGCCAATCAGTTTTTTATGGACAATGTGGCGATCAAGGCGGAAGCCGCCGCAAAGATGCAGCGTTTTGATGTGCGCCCGCCCAATCCCAATTTGACGGCACAGAATTTTTCCGGCGGTAATCAACAAAAAATTGTTCTTGCGCGTGAGATCGAGCGCAATCCTGATTTGCTGTTGATTGGGCAGCCGACGCGCGGCGTCGATATCGGCGCCATTGAGTTTATCCATCAACAAATTGTTGCGCTGCGCGATCAGGGCAAGGCGATATTGCTGGTATCGGTGGAACTGGATGAAATTCTTTCGCTCAGTGACCGCGTGGCGGTGATGTTTGATGGCCAGATCATGGGCGAACGTGATCCGGCGAAGACCGATGAAAAAGAGCTGGGTCTTTTAATGGCTGGTGTGACCGGGAAGGCCTCCGCGTGAGTGTGAACTGGACCGCCCTGCAAAGCAATGGAGCGCAATTATGGGTATAATGCCAAAATGGGCTGATGTGGTTCTCGTCCCTCTGATTTCGCTGATCATTGCCGCGCTTTTGTCGGCTCTATTGATCTTGGCGATTGGCGAAAGCCCGGTTGCGGCGCTCAAGCTCATGATCGAGGGCACGTTGCTGCGATCTTCGGGCTGGGGCTATATGCTCTATTATACCACCAATTTTATCTTCACCGGGCTTGCGGTATCGGTGGCGTTTCATGCTGCCTTGTTCAATATCGGCGGCGAGGGGCAGGCCATGATGGGCGGGCTTGGTGTGGCGCTGGTCTGCCTGTTCATTCCTTGGCCCCATTGGACCTTTGCAATTATCGGCGCCTCGCTTGGCGCGGCCTTTTTTGGTATGATCTGGGCCGGGCTTCCGGCCTATTTGCAGGCCAAACGCGGCAGTCATATCGTCATCACGACCATCATGTTCAATTTTATTGCCGCCGGGGTTTTGAACTTTTTCTTGGTCGGCGCGCTGAAGCCTAAGGGCAGCATGGACCCGGCCACAGCAAACTTTCCCGCCGCCACCCATTTGCCAACCTTTGAGGATATGGCGGGGCTCTTGGGATTTGAAAAAATGTTTCGAGCAGCCCCCGCGAATGTGAGTTTTTTCCTTGCGCTAGTCGCCTGTGTTTTGGTTTGGTTTTTGATTTGGCGCACACCTTTGGGGTATGAAATTCGCGCGATGGGAAAATCAGAACCGGCGGCACGCTATGCCGGCATTGGATCGGTGAAAATCATCATGGTGGCAATGATGATCTCTGGCGCTTTGTCAGGGATGATGGCCATCAACACAACGCAGGGTGAAAGTGAGCGGTTGATTTTGAACTTCACCGAAGGGGCCGGTTTTATCGGCATCGCCGTGGCTTTGATGGGGCGCAGCCACCCGCTTGGGGTGTTTCTTGCCGCATTGTTATTTGGATTTCTGTATCAAGGCGGTGCAGAATTGGCGCTGTGGACAAAAATTCCGCGGGAATTGATTGTGGTTATCCAGGCCTTGGTGATCTTGTTTACCGGGGCTCTGACCTTAATGGTTCGACGTCCGCTTGAACGTTTGTTTTTAAGCTTGCGGCGGGGGGGATAGATACAATGGATTTTCTCACGCTCTTGCAAGTTTTAGACAGCTCCCTGCGTCTGGCCACGCCGTTGCTTTTGGCCTGTCTGGCCGGACTGTTTTCGGAGCGGGCTGGTATTTTTGACATCGGTCTTGAAGGCAAAATGCTGGCGGCGGCCTTTCTATCAGCGGCAATTGCGGCGACGACTGGATCTGTCTGGTTGGGACTCTTGGCCGGGGTTGGTGCCTCTCTCTTGCTCTCTGCCATTCATGGTTTGGCCTCTATTACCCTGCGCGGCGATCAGATTATTTCGGGTGTCGCGATTAACTTTTTGGCCGCTGGTTTAACCGTGGTGATTTCGCAAGATTGGTTTGGCCAAGGCGGGCGGACACCGCCGCTCCTCTCAGGAGGGCGTTTTGAACCTCTCACCCTGCCGGGCGCTATGCCGGCGAAAGAAATTTCGCAGGCGGGGCCAATCATGCAGCTGTATTCGGAGCTTCTCTCGGGGCACTCTTTGCTGGTATATGTAGCGCTCGTGATGGTGCCGTTGACGTGGTTTGTTTTATATAAAACTCGGTTTGGCTTGCGCTTGCGCGCTGTGGGGGAAAACCCGGCCGCGGTGGATACAGCGGGGATCTCTGTCGTGGGTCTGCGTTACGCCGCTGTCGGTATTTGTGGGGTCCTCTGTGGCATAGCCGGAGCCTATATGGCGACCGCTCTGCAAGCCGGTTTTGTCAAAGATATGTCTGCCGGCCGCGGGTTCATCGCGCTGGCAGCTTTGATCTTCGCCAAATGGCGGCCTTGGTATGCGCTTGGCGCATGTCTGTTGTTTGGATTTTTCTTTGCCGTAGACAATCGTTTCCAAAACATTCTCCTGCCGGCTTGGGTGATGAGCGGGGTGCTCTTGGCGCTTGGGCTGGGACTCATCGTCTATGTCAGACAAAAGACGTTGCTAGATCGCATCGTGTTGGGTGGTTTGGGCTTGGGGCTTGCGATTGTGGCGGGGTTGATCGCCTTGAGCAGTCTGAGCGCAGGGCTGGGCAGTATGATCAAAATCCCCGTGGTCTTCATCCAATCTCTGCCCTATGTGCTCACCGTTGTGGTCCTTGCAGGCTTCGTTGGCAAAGCGATTCCGCCCCGGTCGGGTGGGGTGGCTTACGTCAAGGAGAAATAAGGCCAAATCACAGTTGATGATAAGGCCAAACGGGCGTTTTGACTGTAGATTTCGCGCCGAGCCCTTCCCCCCCTTGCCCGAGACCAGTGTTAGAGCTATGCGGCGCCATGAATATCTATTTGCCCATCGCTGAAGTCTCGGTGAATGCCTTTGTCCTGCTGGGTCTCGGCGGGCTGGTGGGGATTCTATCTGGCATGTTTGGCGTCGGCGGTGGTTTCTTGATGACACCGCTATTGTTTTTTATCGGAATCCCCCCTGCGGTGGCTGTCGCGACCGAAGCCAATCAAATTGTGGCCTCTTCCTTTTCCGGCGTTTTGGCGCATGTGAAGCGCAAGACGGTGGATTTCAAAATGGGTGGGGTGCTGCTCATTGGCGGGCTGGTCGGCGCAGCGCTAGGGGTGGTTGTATTCAATTATCTCAAAAGTTTGGGCCAAGTCGATCTTTTGGTTAAGTTATGTTACGTGCTATTTCTGGGTGTCGTCGGCAGCTTGATGTTTGCCGAAAGCCTGCGTGCGCTGCGCAAATCGAAACAGGTCGCCGTGGCCAAACCGCGGAAAAAACGCGGTTTGGTGCATGTTTTACCGTTTAAAATGCGGTTTCGTGTGTCGGGTCTGTATATCTCCATCATCCCGCCCATCGTTGTTGGCGTTGCAGTTGGCGTATTGGCTGCGATCATGGGCGTCGGCGGCGGTTTCGTCATGGTGCCGGCAATGATATACCTGCTGGGCATGCCGACGAAAGTCGTGGTGGGCACGTCGCTGTTTCAGATCATTTTCGTCACCGCATTTACTACCATGCTGCATGCCACCACCAACTATACGGTTGATATGGTGCTGGCGGTCTTGCTTTTGATTGGCGGGGTGATCGGCGCGCAATTCGGCACGATGATCGGCGCCAAGCTCAAAGCGGAGCAACTGCGGATCCTTCTTGCGCTGATGGTGCTTTTGGTCTGTGCGAAGCTGGCTATGGACCTGATCGTTGAGCCGGCAGAGCTGTTCAGCCTCGGTGTTGCGGGAGGCCATTGATGCAAGGTCTTTTCGCAAGAGTCCTGATTGCCCTACTGGCTTTCACAGGGCCGGTTTCGGCACAGGACATTGTCTTGGGCATGTCGAAAAATGAGATTGGTATCACGGCGTTTTTTAATGGGTCTGAAATCCTGATCTTTGGTGCCTTGAAACATGAAACCGCAACCAGCTCGGCTGGTGATCTCGATGTTGTGGTCACCATCGCCAGCCCCCGCACGCCGGTCACTGTGCGTCGTAAGGACAAGCGTTTGGGGATCTGGGTCAATGTTGAGGCCTTTGATGTTGATCTGGCGCCTAGTTTCTATGCGGTGGCCACCACTGGGCCTTTTGACCGCGTGGTCAGCAAGGCATCGGATCTGTGGCATCAAATTTCAGTACGTCAATTGATCCGTGCCGTGGCAGTGCCGCCTGTGACGCTCAATAAAGATCAATTTACCGAAGCTTTGGTGCGCGTGCGCGAAGAGCAAGGGCTCTATCAACTGTTGCCAGGCTCGGTGCAGCTGCAAGAGCAAACCTTGTTTTCAACCTCCGTCTCCCTGCCAGCAAATTTGGTGGAAGGCGCGTATTCGGCGCGAATTTTTGTTCTGCGCGATGGTGAGGTCGTGTCTCAGTATCAGACGGCAATTGATGTGCATAAGGTTGGCATAGAGCGTTGGCTGTATAATTTAGCCCATGAGCGCCCCGTTGTTTATGGCCTGCTGTCACTGGCCATTGCCGTTTTCTCGGGCTGGGCGGCGGCGGCGGCTTTTCGGCTATTGCGCGGCTGAGATCGGCTTGGCCCTGCTGGCAGGCGAAAGTTGGCGGCCACGGCAATATGGGCTCGTTCAACGCCCTGACTGTCCGCCAAATCTGAAATGGTGCGCGCCACCCGCATGACGCGATGATAGCCCCGCGCTGTTAGGCCAAACCGTTCAGCAATTTCAAGCAAGAGCGCCTGATCTTCCGCGTCTGGCGTGGCGTGTTTTTGCAATGGGCTCCCTTCCGCATCTGCATTCACCACATATTGTGGAATTTCGGCATAACGCTCGGCTTGTCGTCTGCGGGCTGCGATGATGCGTTGCGCCACATCGGCACTTGGCTCTCTGTCGCAAGGCAGCTCAAGATCGCTGTCGGCAACCGGCGGCACATCAAGCCGCAGGTCAAACCGATCCAGCAGCGGGCCAGATATGCGGCCCAGATAGTCTGCGCCACATTCAGGGGCGCGGGTGCAGGCTCTTGCGGCATCTGATAGATAGCCGCAACGGCAGGGGTTGGCTGCGGCGATTACCATGAAGCAACTTGGATATTTCACATGGGCATTGGCACGCGCAAACATCACTTCATCTGTTTTAACTGGTTGGCGCAGGGTTTCTAGAACCTGGCGAGGAAGCTCGGGAAACTCATCCATAAACAAGACCCCATAATGCGCCAATGAGATCTCCCCGGGTTTTGCGCTGCGACCCCCGCCAATGATCGTGGCCATGGAGGCGGTGCTATGGGGTTCGTGAAACGGCCGCTCGCGAGAGATCCCGCCCTCATCAAGCAATCCGGCCAGGGAGTGAATCATGGATGTTTCGAGCGCTTCGGCCGGGCTGAGCGGTGGCAGCAGACCGGGCAGACGTGCGGCCAGCATGGATTTTCCAGATCCCGGCGGTCCCACCATTAGCATGTGATGCCGCTCGGCCGCGGCAATTTCCAACGCGCGTTTGTCCCGTTCTTGGCCTTTGACGTCGGACAAATCCTTGGGTGATTGACGAGTTGTCACCTCGCCGGGTTGGGCCAGCTCAAGAAGGTTTTTCCCAGTGAGATGATGCAAGACAGCAGCAAGGCTAGGTGCGGCAATGACCGCAATGGCCTCAACCCAGGCCGCTTCGGCGCCCGAGGCTTTGGAGCAAATCAAGCTGCGCCCGTCACTGGCGGCGGTGAGCGCTGCGGGCAGGCAGCAGGCAACCTGTACCAGATCGCCCCCAAAGCCAACTCGCCCATGAGAAGGCAAGCGCCAATCTCCTCCTGCTGGATCATGCCAAGGGCCGATAGGAGGGCCACGGCAATGGGCAGATTGAAATGTGAACCCTCCTAGGGCATATCCGCCGGTGACAGGTTCACGATTATCCTTTTGGAGGGCAGGGCGATCGAGAGGACGTCAAGCGCGGCCCTGACCCTCTCGCGTGCCTCATTGACAGCTTTATTGGCCAGCCCGACGATTTGGAAACTAGGCAGGCCAGGCGCCACCGCGCATTGCAACTCAACCAGCCGGGCCTCCACCCCATGAAATGCAACTGTATAGGAAACGGCCACTATCGGCTTGGCCCTGTGTGGTTACGGGTCAAGCGAGCATAGGTCATCATGGTTTACGAAAGGTAAATCGGCCCAAGCGACGCCCTGAAGCCTATGGCAATTGGTTGATACAGATAACCTGCCATTTGCCCTGGTCTTCGCGCAGATGGGTGATGCTGAAATTGTCAATTTTATGTGCGAGGCAGGCGTAGGCGCTGCTGTTGAGGGCGCGTTGCACCTGGGTGAGGATAATGCCGAAATGCGCCACGGCGATGATGCTGTTATGAGCTGCATTCAATCGGTCGACCACCGGGCGGGCGCGGGCGGCCGCCATGTTCCAGCTTTCGCCATTTGGGGCCATAATATCACCGGGTTTTTCCCAAAAATCGCGACTCAATTCTGGATCGGTCTGCGCAACATCTGACCAATGCCGCCCATCCCAATTGCCAAAATGAAATTCCCTTAGGTCGGGTTCATGGGGCAGGCGGGTCCGCGCGCCCGCAAGCGCGTCGGCGGTGGTGACAGAGCGGGTGAGATCCGAGGAAACCACGACAGCCTCGGTCGGCAAATAGGAGCTTAGGCGGTCGATTAATGCGCGGTCAGATAGATCCGCCGGCACGTCGCGCCATCCGGTAAAATTTTTCTCATGCGTCGGGCCGTGCCTGATCCAAAACCAATCGCTCATGGCAAACTCTTGAGCGTTTGAGCGATGCCGGCGGTGACGAAAATCACCTCCTGTGCCAGTTTGCCGATCGCTTGATTGAGGTGGCCTTGGTGTTTGACAAACGCCCGCGCCATCGCATTGTCTGGCGTAATGCCTTGACCGACTTCATTGCTGACTACAATCACCGGGCAGGGGGCATGGACGAGACCAGTGCAAAGCGCAGCACAAGCGCTATGAATATCGCGCTCGGCCATCATGAGATTGCTCAACCAGAGCGTGACGCAATCAAGCAAGACGATTTCCTCTGGCTGTGCGGCAGCCAAAACCTCGGTGAGATCTAGCGGTGCCTCCACAGTGGTCCAATCCGGCCCGCGTTGCCGGCGGTGCTGGGCAATTTTGGCACGCATTTCATCGTCCCAGGCCTGCGCTGTTGCGATGTAGCGCCGGGGCCGGTCGGCCGCTGCGATCAACTGTTCGGCATGATGAGATTTGCCAGAATTTGCGCCGCCGAGCACCAGGCGCAGAGCCGGCATTGTGTTTTTTGCAGCCATTGTGTCCCCAAGAGTGATCCAACCTGCATGTACCTGCGTAAATAGAGAGTAACAAGTTTTTCATCTTTTACTGATTGGGAGGCGAATATATGCCTTTAGACGGCCGCACAGAGAATTTTCTTCCGCGCACTGCAATGAAAGCGGAGATGCTTGATGCTGAAACGGAATTAAAACTGGCATATGCTTGGCGTGATGACCGCTGCGAGCAAAGCCTACATCGATTGATCAATGCCTACATGCGATTGGCCATTTCCCAAGCAGCCAAGTTTAAACGCTACGGTGCGCCGATGGGCGATTTGATTCAAGAGGCAGGGCTTGGCCTAATGAAGGCGGCCGAGAAATTTGACCCTGATCGTGGCGTGCGGTTCTCAACCTATGCGGTGTGGTGGATTAAGGCCTCTGTGCAAGAATATGTGATGCGCAATTGGTCAATGGTGCGCACAGGATCGACCAGCCCACAAAAATCATTGTTCTTTAACATGCGCCGGATTCAGGCGCGGATTGAGCGCGACGCCAATAATGCCGGCCAAACCTTGGATCGTCATCAATTGCAGCAATTAATCGCGCAGGATTTGGGCGTGCCGTTGCATGATGTGGAGATGATGGATGGGCGTTTGTCTGGCTCTGATTTCTCGCTCAATGCGACGCAATCGACCGAAGATGAGGGACGCGAATGGATTGATGCGTTGGAAGATGGCAGCGCGCAGGCGGCCGAAATCGTAGAGATAGATCACGATCAGGAGGCGCTGCGCAACTGGCTGTTGCAGGCGATGAGTGTGCTCAATGATCGCGAAAGATACATCGTGCGGGAGCGTAAATTGATCGACGCGCCGCGCACTTTGGAAAGCCTGGGCGAAGAATTGGGTCTATCGAAAGAGCGGATCAGACAAGTGGAAGCTGCCGCATTCAAGAAAATGCGCCTGGCGCTGGAAAATCAGGCCCCCGAGGCAAGCGCATTTTTCCAATGAGCTTTTTGCCCAAGCCAGACCTTGCAGACCGAGGTCTGGCTGCGTAACTGTACGCTATGAACGATAAACATATTCTCTTAATCATCTCTGGTGGCATCGCCGCGGTGAAACTTCCGGGCTTGATTCGAAAGTTGAGCGCGCAGGGCGCGCGTGTCACGCCTGTTTTGACGCAGTCTGGCGCGCAATTCGTCACGCCCCTGTCAATTGCGGCCCTTGCGCGGTCCAAGGTCTACACCGAGTTGTTTGACCTGACAGAAGAAGCGCAGATGGGCCATATCGAGCTGTCGCGCGCGGCGGATCTAATTCTTGTAGCGCCGGCCACGGCTCAAGTCATGGCTAAAATGGCGCAGGGAATGGCCGATGATCTGGCCTCAACCCTGCTTCTGGCCACTGATACCCCTGTCATGATTGCCCCCTCCATGAATGTCCGCATGTGGCAGCATCCCGCGACGCAGCGCAATTTGAAGCGGCTGCAAGATGATGGGGTGCAGTTGATTGGCCCCAATGACGGAGAGATGGCCTGCGGTGAATATGGTCCAGGTCGCATGGCAGAGGCGGATGAAATTTTGGCGCAGGTTGCCGGCTTTTTTCGCAGTGGACCGCTTGCAGGCCGTCATGTGCTGGTGACCTCTGGGCCCACCCATGAACCAATTGATCCCGTGCGCTACATCGCCAATCGCTCGTCCGGCGCGCAGGGCGCGGCTTTGGCCACGGCCCTACGCGACCTTGGCGCGCTGGTCAGCTTTGTAACTGGGCCGGCGCGCGTGCCGCCGCCCTCTGGTGTAGAGGTGCATCCGGTACAAACAGCGCAGGAGATGTTGGCCGTAGTGGAAAGGCTATTACCTGTGGATGCCGCGATTTGTGCGGCGGCTGTCGCCGATTGGCGCGTTGAAGGTGCCCATGCGCAAAAGATCAAAAAAAATCCCTCTGGCGATTTTCCGATCTTAGAATTTGCCGAAAATCCCGACATTCTAGCGCTAGTTTCGGCCCATGACCTGAGGCCGCAACTCGTTGTGGGATTTGCGGCAGAGACAGAGAATGTGATTGGCAACGCGGCCCAAAAGCTACTGCGCAAGGGTTGCGATTGGATTGTTGCCAATGATGTGACCCCTCAGACTGGCATTATGGGCGGTGCGCATAACAAGGTTACGCTCATCGACGCGGATGGAACCGAGATCTGGGATGAGATGCCCAAGACCGATGTCGCGCGGCGGCTGGCGCTCCGCATTGCGGATGATTTGACGTGAACCCTGTCATTGAGATGACCTGGGATGAGGGGGCTGATTCGAGCTTCGGCCTGCCGGCCTATGCCACTCCCGGCGCCG
>MDTG01293193.1_pt1 | contig 25563 bp, 27 predicted proteins | sample 811421 | NCBI WGS metagenome assembly MDTG01 (sample SAMN05326645, study PRJNA326480) | marine metagenome | isolation source: seawater | place: Pacific Ocean: South East | collected 2011 | reverse complement strand
TTTCTTTATTATATTTTTTATTTAGATCATCAGAAATTTTTCTAAAATGATCTGATAATGTTTGAGTTATTCCAGACAAATAAGTGTGATCTGAAAACATTATCTCTTTTTTGACTGTATGATTTAATTGAACAAGACTACATGATTTACAGAACAAAAGAACTAATGGATATTTTTTTTCTTTACCAATATCTTTTTTTTTTAAAAAATTATTACACCATGGTTGTTTTCCAAGATTCAATACTTCCTTTAATTTTGTAGAACCACAAACTCTACATTTCATAACATTAAAATTTTTTTACTAATTTTTTATCTGTTTTTAAACTTATAAACGATGGACCCTTTTTTCTATAAGCTGTTAAAACAAATTTTTCAGTTTGACTAGAGTCTTTAGGAAAATATGATTTAATATTTTTAAAAAGACTCATTAGTTTTTTTGCATCTATCTCTTTATGTGTTGGTCCTAAAGTTGGATAATCGGCAAATCCAACAAGTTTCACGTTTACCTTTTGTTGATCAATATCTAATTTTATTTGTTCAAAAGGTCGTTCGATTAAAAAGGGAGTAATAGTATATACCCATGGCTTATATCCTTCTAGTGCCATTCCAGACGCAACACTAATTATACTTTGTTCACATATTCCAAGGTTAAAAAACCTTTTAGGAAAATTTTTCCTAAAATCATCAAAAATACCATAGCCTATATCTCCTACTAGAAGAATGATCTGTTTATCTTTTTTAGCCAATTGATTAATTAATCTTCCAAATTTTCTTCTCATGTTATTTTAAACTTTTATTTCCTATTTCAATATCTTTACCTTCAATTTTTCTAGCATGCCACACTGGATCATTTTCAAATTGCTTTATACCTTTTCCTTTAATTGTATGAATTATAAGTACAGTTGGTTTATTTTTTTTTTTTGAAATTTTAAAATTTTTACTTAGTATATTAAAATTATGTCCGTCTTTTATTTCAATAGTATTAAAGTTAAATGCACTAAATTTCTTTTTTAGACTAGATAATGGGAGTCCTTCCTTAAGTGTGGTTAACGCTTGAATCTTATTATAGTCAATTATTAAAAATAAATTGTCTAGATTATGTTTTGAAGCAATTAATGAGGCTTCCCAGGTTGTTCCTTCTTGACATTCTCCATCACTTACCATTACATAAACATTTCCTTTCTTTTTCATTTTTTTTCTTGCTAAAGCCATTCCAACACTAATAGGAAATCCATGACCAAGACTGCCTGTAGTGCAATGGATGCCATTTTTGACGTCTATTTCTAAATGTGTAGTTAATTGTGGTTTGAAGCCTTTATTTCTAAGCATTAATATAAATGGATAAGATGCATGTGATTTACTTAAAATAAATTTATCACTTTTTTTTAGAACTTTCTCTAAAACGTAAACTAAAGTCTCTATCATTGAAAAACTTCCACCTAAATGAGCTTCTCCTTTTTTTACAAAAGCTTCAAAAGTTTCTTTTCTTAAATTTTTTGCTTTGTTAATTAAGTCTAAATTTTTCATAAATTTATTTGAGACTTATATTCTGCATTTTTTTAATATTAAAAAAGTTTATATCATCAAAACTGTTTTCAATTTTTTTTGTTTCAAAAGCTATTTTTAATTCTTTGATTGCATCAATAATAGTAAATTTATTTTTGAAACCAAGAAGATCATGTATTTTAGCTGAGGAAATATGATAAGATCTATCATCATTAGATGGAACTTTCACAATTTTCACATCATCACCAATTACTGATTTTACTTCTTCAGCTAATTGATTAATTGACTTATTTTCATATCCTATATTAAAAATTTCTCCATTTATTTTTTTTTCATCCTGATCCAATAAAAATGAATAAGATCTAACCATATCTTTTATATGGATATTTGGCCTTAATTGATCACCACCAAAAACAGATATTTCTTTTTTATGATATGCAAGATTTGTTAAAATATTTACAACTAAATCTAATCTTTGTCTTGATGAATATCCACATACTGTTGCTGGTCTAATTATAGTTGTAATAAAATCATCCGATTTGTATTTAAGAAGAATTTTTTCACATTCAGCTTTAAATTTTGAATAATCTGTCAACGGTTCAAGAGACATATCCTCATTAACGTTCTTTTCTGATTTAATTCCATAAACTGAAGATGAAGATGCATAAAAAAATTTTTTTATGCCTGCATTTTTTGATAATTCCACTAACGGCTCAAATGCATCAAGGTTTATTTCCTTACCTAATTTTGGGTTTAATTCAAAGCTTGGATCATTTGATATACAAGCTAAATGTATTAATGCATCATGCTCTTTGAGATGTTCTTTTAACAATTCTTGATTTCTTATATCTCCTTCAACTAAATTTAAATTTTTATTATTTTCCAAAGTATTACCATATATAAACAAATCATAGACAGTTACTTTATAACCATTATTTAAAAGATACTTAGTAAGTTCCGATCCAACGTAGCCCGCACCTCCAGTAATAAATATTTTTTTCATGTAATACTATTTTTTCAAAAAAGATTTAATTATATGTTCTTGGCTTTTAAGTCTAGCTCCACCATCAACTGGAATAATACAGCCCGTTATAAATGAGGAATCATCAGATGTAAGAAAATTAACTAAATTAGCAATATCCTCTGATTTTCCCATCCTTTTCATTGGTGTAATCTTTTCTATAATCTTTCTAGTTAAGTTATTTTTTTTATTATAAAAACTTTTATTTTCCGGTTTAAAAATTACAGTAGGCTGTATGCAGTTTACCCTAGTTCCTTTTGAGCCTAATTTTACAGCATAATATTTCACAATTCCTTCTATAGCTCCTCTTGTATAATGATATTCTGCATTTTGATCTTCTACTACGGTTGTGGTTGCTATGGAGCTTAAAATTATAATTGAGCTATTCTTGCTAAGTTTATTCTTTAATGTTTCTATAATTTTATGAGAACTTTCAATCATAACTTTCTGATCCATATTTGCAACTGTGCCTCGATATCTCTGAGAAAAAATTAAATTATCAATTTTATTATTTTTAAAAAAATTAATTAAATATTTTTCATCAAGATCCAAAGACATATCACAAACTAAATGATTGCTTTTTTTTAATTTTGATCTCGAAAGTGTAAATATTTTATCTCCTCTTTTTTTTAATTTATTTAAAATAACACTTCCAATACCCTTCGTTCCTCCAACTATTAAAGATGTTTTTTTCATATTTTTATAATTTTAAATTTAGGTAATGGAATAATGAAAGTAGTTCCTTTTGGAAAGAATTTTTTATTTTTTTTCAAAATATTGCCAAAATACCTCCAGGCAAATATCAAAACTACATTATCTCTACCAATTTTTTTAGGAGTTTTTACTTTTATGTTTGTACCTGGCAAGAGCATATTGTGTCTTTTTTTTTCATTATCAAATATATATGAAATTCTGTGTGTTAAATCAAAATCATAAATTAATGTTGTTGTACCTACAGAGGCACCAAAACCAATTATTTTTTTTAAGTTATTTTTATTTAAATAATTTTTTAACTTATTTTTATTTTCATTATTTAACTTTCTTAAGTTATTAAAATTTTTTTTAATATTAATTAATTTTTCCTCTTTTGAGATTAATTTTTTTATTTTTTTGTTTAAAAACATTTTTTTTTGTTTTTTAAAAATTAATCTCAATGATCCACCCTTTACAACCTGGAATGAACCATCAACAAGCTGTAAATTATATTTTTTTGAAAAATTACTTATTGTTTTAAATGTAAAGTATGAGATGTGCTCATGATAAATGTTATCTATCAAATTATTATTTAATAATTTGCTTAATGAAAAAGTTTCCATAACAAAATATCCGTTTTCAACTAAATTATTATTAATTCCTCTAAACACTGTGTCTAAGTTATCTATGTTTGCTATAACGTTATTTGCTATAACGACATCAAATTTATAAAATCTATTTTCAACTTTTTTTGAGAATTTATTGTCATACAAGCCTTTCATTGTAACTAGGTCTTCATCTGTAGTAAGGTGAACTGCTGGATCCACACCTACTACAAAATAACATTTTTTTTTTATAATTTTTTGAAGTGATCCATCGTTACTTCCTATTTCTAATACTTGAGAAGTTCTTTTTAATATTTTTTTATTAAATAGATCATTTACGAGATTTTCAAAATGAGAGACTAAACCTACAGATGTTTCAGTAATATACAGATATTCGCCATATACCCTGTCTGGATTAATAACGTTTGATAATTGAACAAAATTACATTTTTTACAAAAATTTATTTTTAAATCAAAAAAACTATGTTTAATTTTTACGTGCCTATAATCATCACCAATAGGAGTTTTTTTAAAAACATAAACTTCTTCAAGATTTTTTGATTTACACAGTCTACAGTTACTTTTTTTTATCTCTTTTATCATTAAAACTTTGACTGTTTATCTCTTTGATGAAATTCTACAAGATTGTTCTCAAAATCTTTAACAAAAAACTGTAATATTTTGTCTGTTTTGCCTCTTTTAATAATTGATGGTGAAAGAAAAATAAGTTTTTTTCTAATATGTTTTATATTGTTAACATCAAAACATAAATGTCGAAAAACATTTCCAGATTTTCGTTTATTTTTACTTTTAAAAAATTCTAAATATGTATTTTTGCCTGAATAAAGAAAAAATCCATAAATCTCATTTGTTTTATTATTTTTGAACTCGTGAACTATTTTAAATTTTAATAAATCTACATAAAATTTTTTTACCTTCTTCAAAGATTTTGAGCTTAACGAAATATGGGACAAATTTTTTACTGTCATGATTAATCAATAAGATGTTCAACTTCTTTTAAAAGAACATTTTTATCTATTGATAGTTTATTTCCAATAAAGCTAATTTTTTGACTTGCACATAACGAGGCAATAAACAAACTAAGTTCTGGGTCGATTTTAGAGAATAATAGTAATGCTAAAATTGCTATCATTGCATCGCCTGTGCCAATTTTATCAACAATTTTACCAGAGTATGCTTGGCATTTATAAAATTTTAATTTTTTTGAAAGCATCACTACCCCAGACGAGCCTCTAGTAACAATTAGATTTTTTAAATTCATTTCTTTTATAAGTTTTTTCATTAAAAATTCAATTTTTTCATTTTTTGATCTCATTTCATATCTCAACTCGTTTTCATTTATTATTACACAATCAACTCCACTAAAATTTTTTAAAGAATGATAACCAATATTTGAAGAATTTACTTGAACATTTACTGCAATAAATTTCTTTGTTTTTTTTATTTTTTTAATAGATTTTTTATCTAATAGACCGTGACCATAATCCGAAATGATTATCAGATCTGATTTTTTTTTAAAATTGTTAAAATATTGATGTAATTGTTTTGAATTATCTAGGTTCAAAAATTCGTCATTCAATTGATAGGCTCCTAAAGCTTTTACATTAGTTAATTTATCTACAAACCTTTTTTTAAGAATAGTTGGTGAATTCTTCTTATAAATAAATTTTGAGTTTATATTTTTTGATAAGTTTGCTTTTACAAATTTTTCAAATTCTTTTTTTTCACCTAAGTAGGATAAAAAATACATTTTTTTTATGAAGGTATTTAAGTGTCTACAAACCGCTAATGCACCTCCTAAATATTTTTCGTGGTACAACTCTTTTAAAACTAAAACTGGCTCTTTACCAGATTTGCCAAGTGTTTCGGTAAAATGATACTGATCAATTATAGATTCACCTATAATAAGTGGTTTTAAATTTTCAATTTTATTTAATATTTTTTTTATTTTATTTAAATCAAAACGTGATTTTAATTTAGATAACTCCTTTATTTGATTTTCGTTAAATATTCCAAAATAGTTTTTAATAAGTGACGATGAGCTAAATTTTTCATCTTTCGTGTAAAAAATTTTTCCCCCATATTTTTGAACTTCTTTTTTTTCTAGATAAATTTTTTTTGTTAAATCATAATTATTATTTTTATAATCTGGTCCCTTAAAGTAAATATTTGGTTTAATCTTTGAAATAATAAATTTTGAAGAAACATTGTTAGACAAAACTATATAATCAATTACATGAAGAGCCTCTAAAGCTTCAATTCTTTGATATTGATTAAAAGCAGGTCTGTTTGGGCCTTTATTTACAAATTGATCAGCTGTTACAGATACTATTAATAAATCACAATTTTTTTTTGCTTCTTTAAAATGTTTAATATGACCTAAATGCAATAAGTCAAAAACACCGTGAGATAATCCAATTTTAATATTATTTTTTTTATTTGGCCTGATTTTATTTATAAGTTTATCAATTGTAAAAAATTTAATCTTCATATTAGTCAATATTGCTACATTTAGAATAATCTAAATTTTGAATATTTCTATTTATCAATTCTTTTATTCCACTCTCTATAGAGTTTTCAAATTTAAAGCCAGTTTTTAATATCTTGCTATTAGAAACTATATAATCTCGTTTGTCAGGATCTTGCTGATTATTTTTTAAGATATATTCAAAATCAATTATTTGCTCTTTTATTTTTTTTGCTAATTCAATTTTAGTCAAATTCACATCTTCTAAACCAAAATTATAAATATTATTTTTCAATTTCTCGAAATTTTCAATACAAAATAAAAAAACTCTCGCAACGTCTTTAACCGAAACGTAGTTCCTTTTAAAATCACCCTCAAATATTTCAATTTTTTTAAATTTCAATGCTCTGTATACAAAATGGTTAACTAGTAGGTCTAATCTCATTCTCTCAGATAACCCAAACACTGTAGCCAATCTAAGAGAAATTGAATTTCCTCTTGATAATATAAATTTCTCAGCATTCACTTTTGTTACACCATAAGTAGATATTGGATTCAGTGGACTTTCTTCAGTGCAAAAAACATTTTTTTTTCCTATACCGTATCCAGAATTTGATGTTGGAACTATAATTTTCGTATTTATGTCAGTATATTTACATAAGTAGTCAGCTGCTGTTTCATTTACCTCTTTTGCCTCTTGAGGTTTTTTTTCACATAAAGGTGCTCCAACTAATCCTGCTAAAGGAATTATATAATCAAAACCATCCTTAATTATTTTATCCATTAATTTAACGTCTCTTACATCACCTTTTATTAATTTAAGTTTATTATTTTTAAATGAAAAAGGTTGATTAAACAAAAAATTGTCTAATACAGTTATTTCAAAATTCTTTTTTAATAAAATAGGTATTAGAACAGACCCTATATAACCAGCTCCCCCAGTAATTAATATCTTCATAATTTAAATTTCGATTATTTTTGTACCCTCGTTGCAAAATTTAAAATCTACAACTTTGTTTGTTTTCATTTTACTAAGAAAAGTTTTTTTATATTTGTTTTTAACATAAAACAATATAAAACCACCCGCTCCTGCTCCAAGCAATTTTCCTCCAGATGCACCAGCTTCAATTCCCTTTTCATATAACTTGTCTATTGTTTTGTTGGTTAAATCTTCAGCTAATTTTTTCTTAAGCTCCCAGGTCTCTCCCAGTAAAGTTCCTAATTCATCTATTTTATTTTTCTTAATAAGCTCATATGCGATTTCTGAAATTTCATTTATTTTGTTTAAATGATTAAAATTCGTTTTTATTTTCCTTATTTTTTTTTTTTCTATATCTTCAGCTTTCCTAGTGATCCCAGTAAAAACCAAATATAAATTTTTTTCTAATTTTTTTTTATTAAATTTAATAGGAGTAACTTTTATATTTTTTTTATATATTTCTATTCTATTAAAACCACCATAAGTTGCATGTATTTGATCTTGAAAACCAACTGACTCTCTCAAAATATTTCTTTCAAAATTTATGCATTCCTTAGCTAATTGTTTTTTTTTTAAATTAATTTTGTGAAAAGATTTTAATAAATTCATGAGACCAACAGTAAATGCAGATGATGTTCCCAGGCCACTATAACTTGGTAAATCAGCCACTATATGTAAATCTAAATCATTCGTAATTTTTTCTTTAATCAAAAGTTTTTTAACAACATTATGATTTAAATTTTTAACATTGTTAACAAATTCATTATTTTTATAAAAAATCTTAATATTATTTTCATCAAATCTTGTTGTTTTGTTAAAAGTAATATGAATATACTTATCTATTGTAGTTCCAATTATAATAGATTTTTTTTTGTTAAAATATTCTGGAAAATCAGTTCCACCACCAAACAAACTGATTCTTAAAGGAGTTTTTGAAATTATCATTATTTAATTTTCATCAAGGTATATACAGTATTGACTCTTGTATTTGAAAATAAAAATTTTGAAACAAGACTATTATATTTTAATTTATTAACATTTAAATTATTTATTTCTGACTTAAATAATCCTATTTGTGCCTTATTTTTTTGATTAAAGTTATTATAAAAATTTTTATCAAATAAAATGTTCAAATTATCTATCAATTTTTTTAATTCTTTATGAAGTAAAATTTTGTTTAAAAAATTTAATTTATTTGAAATAACTGTATTTAAAGAAAATTTTTTAATTAAACGAAAATTATTTCTTTTAATAAAATCTATGTCTCTTTTAAAATAAAAATTATTGTTTATATAAAGAATAGCTTTAAAAATATTTTTATTATTTTTTGAGACTTTAAAAAATTTATTAACATTATTGTTGTTATTATTCTTTAAAATTTTTAATCTTAAAATTTTAATTTCATTTAAAATTTTGATCTTATTTTCTTTGATATATATAATTGATTTTTGAATTTGGTTATTATTAGTTATAATTAAATTCTTAAGTATTTTGTTTTTTTCTATAAAAGAAGACATCCATGTATTTTTTTTAACTATTGGAATTACAAAGTTTGAAATTGCATCCAAAAATACTGCAGAAGTTCTTTCTTGCTTATAGGAATTATGATCGTAATTCATTATTAAAATGTCAGTTTTTTGAAAAAAATTTATATACTGATTTTCAGTCAACTCTGAATTAATTATTTTTACATCAAATTTATTTATTTTATTTAATACAACATTAACATTATCTTTTTTTATATTTTTGCTATCCATTGAATAATTTAAGTTTAGATAAATATTTTTAATTTTATTTATTTTAATTATTAAATTTGGAATATTTAAAAATCCTTTTTCTTTTCTTGCTGGTCCTATAAATAAAGATACATTAAGTTTTTTGTTTTTTTTTTTTCTAAATTTTTTATCAAACTGAACAGGAATTGGAAAAAGATTTATAGGTATATTGTTCCTTATATATTTTTTTTTAATATTATGACTATCGGTCAAAAAAAAAATATTATTTTTAAAACCTAAATACTTAATTATTTGAAAAACACTACTATTTTGATCTGAACCAATTCTATCTAAAATAAAAATTTTTCTAGTTTTTATGTTTTCTGAAAAAAATAACAATGCATCTAAAATATCTTGAAATTTATTTCCAGTTTCAGAGTGAAAAAAAAGAATATTATAATTTTTATTTAAAATATTAATTATTTTTTTACGATAATCTAAATAATTATACTTGTTTGATCTATTAATTAAATTATTTTTTTTTTCATTTAAAAATAAAAAAAATTTATATTTTTTTAAAAAACTAATTTTTTTTAAGATTTTAAAAAAAATACTTTGTTTATTTTCTTGATAATCATCAAAATATTTTTTTATTGAAGCTGGAAATCTACTTTTTAATTTTAAATTTTTATTTGCGAAAATATCTAATTTGTATTTTTTATTTAAACTTTTTGCTAAGTTTAGATTGTAAAAAAAATTATGTCCTGAATAACTTTTAAAATAAGAGTCAACTATAATTAATTTATTTTTATTCATTAATTCTTGATTTGATTAATATACAATATATAAAACTTAAAAAATTAAATTGAAAACTAATTAATAAATTGAATAGTACTTTTAAAGAAATAACTGAAACAATCAAAAACCATGATTTATGGGTAAATATAGCCATAAGTAAATTGAGAGTTAGATTTATAAGAACTGCTTTAGGACCCGTGTGGGAAATTTTAGGTACAATGATTTTTTTAATTTTTATTACCATTATATGGTCTAGACTTTGGGGAAGATCTTTTTTTGACTTTTTTGGATTTTTATATACAGGCTATGCGATTTGGAAAATTATCTCTACTACAATAACAGAAAGCACTTTTTTGTTCTCTGAATTATATGCAAATGCTTTGAGAAATATGAAATGTAATCCATTAAGTTTTTGTTTAGGAAATTCCTTAAAAAATATCTTTCTTTTATTTTTAAATTTACCAATAGTTTTCCTAATTACTATTTATAATGGAACTTTGAGTTTTAATGGTATTTTATTGCTTTCTTATTATTTAGTAATTTTTTTTGTTACAGCGGTATGTTTATCTTTTATTGTGGGTTCACTTTGTCTTAAATTTAGAGATTTACAATATTCTGTAGTTGTAATTATGCAATTATTATTTTTTATGACACCTGTCATATGGGATCCTCAACAAATTACTGAGAAAGGTAGATTTTTTCTTGTTGATATTAATATTTTTTATCACTACGTTGAATTTTTTAGATCTGCTCTTTTATATGGAAAAGTAAATATTTTAAGTGTTTATGTGGTATCTATTTGTTCACTAATTTTGATAATTATTACTTACTACATCTATCATAAAATTAAAAATAAACTAATTTTTTGGGTCACTTGATGCAGATACAAATAAAAAACTTATCACTTGTTTATCCTTTAAGATCTTTAGATCATTATCTTTTAAGAGCAAAAATAGTAAGTTCTTTCAAAAATTTATTTCAAAAAAATAAATCATCAGAAAATTTTTCTAAGAAAAAAAATCATATTATTGCGTTAGATAATATTAATTTTAACTTAGAGTCTAATGATAGGGTAGGATTAATTGGGCTAAATGGATCTGGAAAGAGCACTTTGCTATCAACTCTTGCTGGAATATATACACCATCCTCAGGCGAAGTTGATATAAATTATAATTTTTCTATTCCTATTATTCAACCTTACTCAGTGTGTGAACATGATGATACCGTCCATAACAATATAATTGTAATTGGTTTGCTTCTAGGGTTTAAAAAAAAACAAATTGAAAATCAAATGAAAGAAATTCTCAAATTTGCAGAGTTAGAAGATTATCAAAATCTTCCTGTCGCAACTTTATCTCAAGGAATGAAATTTAAAATGGTTTTTGCAGTATGTTTTATTTTGGACGGAAAAAAAATTTATTTTATTGATGAATTTTTTACAACTGGAGATGAAAAATTTCAAAATACAGGTTTTGATTATATTAATCATAAAAAAGAGTGTATAATTATGGTGTGTTCTCATAGTAGGAGAATAATAGAAAATTTTTGTAACAAAGTATTAATACTTGACAAAGGTAAACAGATTTTTTTTGGTGATATTGATAAAGGTTTTGAAATTTATAACGAAATTATAAAAAAATAAATTTGTCAAGATTATCAGCTAAAAAATCTCTTTGAAAAATTTTTTTCTTAATAGTATTTTTCTTTTTATTTTTATTTAAAAAAAAAGCTAGATCCTCCTTATCTTCAAAATTATCTAAATCAAAAATATTCATAATATGTGCATTATGTGCTCTCGCTATAAATTTTTGAAAAAAAGCGCTTCTTGAGATTAATATTGAAAGATTAGCTTCAATATAATTTATAATTCTGCTAGAGCCACAATATTTTCTATACTCATTTAATATTAATGAGTTTCTTTTAGAGTGTGGACAAATCCCAATATGAAATTTTGAAATTTTATTTATAGTATCTTCTTGATTTATATATTTATTGAAATTTACTTGAGACGAATAATTTTCTTCTATTATTAATCTAAGACTTTTGATCTCCCTTTCACATTTCTCAGTAATATAAAACTCAATATTTACTCCTAATTTCAAAAGTTTTATAACTGTCTCGGTAATTTGAACCTCCTTTTCATCTACCCAACCAAGTACAACCGCAGTAAGATTATTGTCATTTTTATTAAATCCTTCGATATCAATATTTGTATGATCAGGAATTAATATACTTTTTTTTTTAATTAATATATTTTTATATATTTTCCAAAATCTTAAATCTCTATGAACAATAAACTTTATTTTTTTTAACACATATTTTTCTAGAAATAATTTTAAAGAATTTATTTTTGGTAATCCATAATGACAATCGTAAGGAACTAATATAAAATCATTTAAAATTGTATAAATTGCTGCATATACAGGTTGAGCTACAAACAGAATTTTCTTAGATTTCCTATTTAAAAAAAAAATTAAGAAAAATATTATAGTTTTAAAAAAAAAAAAATTATTTTTACTTCTTTGGAAATTTTTTTTACTTAATAATATAAAATTTGTTTTTTTTAATTTTAATAACTCAACTATTTTTGATTGATAAATATTTTCTTTATCAATAAAAATCATTAATCCATCATATTTTAATAAATTTATAAATTCTCTAAATTTCATTTACCATGGTATTTTTTTTAAATTATAATTTAAGAACTTACCAGAATGTCTTGGTTTAAGTTTGATTAAATTTCGTAAAAATTTTTTAGCTACAAATTTTTTTGAAAATGCCAGTTTATTACCACCTGAACTTTTTGTCTGGACCCACCCAGGGTGATAAGAGATAAACATATTATTTTTATTTTTAAATTCAAAATGTAAATTTTTGATGAATGAATTTAGAGTAGATTTACTAACCCTGTATAAATTATTTCCACCAGGTTTATGATGTTTTTTTGTTCCTCTTTCACTTATGCTGCCCGATCTACTAGAAAAAAAAATTACTTTGAAAGATTTAGATAAAAGTTTTTCATTTAATAAGAACGTTACAGCTTTTGCTGAAAATATAGCATTTACATTTAATACTTTGTCTATAATTTTCTTTTCTAATTCATAAAATTTTTTTTTATATTTGGGCTGATAAGCTTGAAAGAAAATTACAAGAGAAAATTTTTTTTTCAAATTTTTTTTCAATTTTTTTTTAGGAAATATTTCACTATTAAAAGAAATTTGAATTTCTTTTTTGTAATTTTTGTTTTTAGAATTTTTTCTTGAAATAGATGTGATATTGTAAATTTTAGATAAGTCTTTGGATATTTCTCTAGCAATTTCGCTTGTTCCTCCAAAAATTAAAGCATTATTTAAATTCATTTCCAACTATTGGTCCACTATATTTATTATTTTTTATTTCATCAAAAATTAACATTGATTGATAAATACAATCATCAATATCAACTTCATATCTATAAGTTCCAGCTCTTCCAATTGAATAAAAATTCTTAGGCATAATATCAAAATATTTTTTTGCTTTTTTCTGTTCAAATTTAAATGGTAATGGATAATATCTTCCATTTTTTGATGGTATTTCCATTCCTATTAGTGATGTATTTGATTTATGCAGTGTAAACTTTTTGTACTCAACCAATCTTGTAAATTTTTCTGAATTTGGATAATACAAGAAAAAAATATCTTTCGGGAATACATCTTTTGATGGAAATACTATTAAGTGCAAATCTCTTCCTATAAATTTTAATTTTCCAAAAGTATTTTGAAAAATAGTGTCAGGCGAAATTGTATTTATAATATAATCATAATTAATAATTTTTTTATTATTTATCTGAATTTTTTTTTTTTTTAAAATCAAATTTAGTAATTTCAGAATTATAAAATTTTTTTATTTTTTTAGAATTTTGAATTAAATCAAAATAAGAATTATAACCGTCTATATTTTTGGGATAAGCGCTTATTCTATCATCATATACTGATCTTGACCCCTTTTTAATTGTAGCTCCCTTAGGTGACCATTTAAAAGTATCAATCTTTTTACAACTATCTACGAGCCACATTTTTTTATTATAATTTTTAATAACTTTTCCATATAGGGTTGCACCAATTGAATTTATCCAAAATTCCTCTAAGTTTTTTGGATTATTTATTGTCTTAGACTTATTAAGCTCTTTCTTAACTATAACTTTATCAGGCATAACATTAATATCTGCTTGATTTAGTGGGTAATTATAAAACTTATCATCGGCTTCAACATAGCTTTTAAATTGATGATAATTGCAATTTCTAAATTTTAAAAATTTGCTTAAATAATCGTAAGTATCTTTATTTTGAGTAAGAAAATGTCGTGGACCAAAAGTATAAGGGTGTCCTCCATAAAAAAAAGTTCTTACGCCAGCACCTAGATAATTAGATTTTTCAATAATTGTTATATTTGCACCATGTAGCTTACTTAACATTTCGGCTGAGGAACAACCTGCAAACCCACCTCCAATTATAACTATATTCATAATATAATTTGCCTATATAGTATGTTGATACATAATGAAAGTTCTAATTATAAAAAATGATGGGTTTGGTGATTTAATTTTAACATTACCTATCTTATCAAATCTAAATAAAAAAAAAACTACTTTAGAGATAGATATTGTATTAAGTGAAGTAAACTCAGATTTGAAAATTTTTCTAAAAAATTTTAGAAAAATTTTTTTTTTAAAAAATCTAGCTTCAAAATTTAATCCTAGTAAAAAATTATCAACATACGATAGCAAAATTTTATCTCAAATTAATAGGGAAAAATACGATATTTGTATAATGTTGAGAAGAAATTTAAATGTTGAGAATCTAAAAGTTATGCAGATTGTTAACGCAAAAAAAAAATTTACCTGTATTGAAAATATTCCAAAAAATAAATTCCTAAATCAAAATTTTTTAAAAATGAAATCGAAATGGATTAATGTGAATCAAAATAACCAAAATATAAATGAATATGATTATTACAAAAATTTTTTAAATAAAATTGGATTTAATATTAAAAAAACAAATATAAAATTTCCTAATTTAAAATTATTTAATCAAAATCAAATTGTTATTAATTTAAGTGGTGAAAAACAATTCACAATTATCGATAATTTGTCGAAACTAATAAATTTAGTGGTTAATAATACCAATCAAAGAATTACTATTATTGGCAGAACATTTGATAAAACTTTACAAAAAAAAATTAAAAAAACTTTAAATAAATATAAATATAATCTTCGAGTAAATAATTTATTTTCTAAAACGAATTTTAAGCAATCAATGAATTTGATTGATAAAAGCTCAATCTATATTGGTTTTGAAACTGGATTAAGCCATTATGCAGTTAATAAAAACATTAAATGCTTAATTTTGTTAGCTTCTGGTGGTGGACACAAATGGTTTCCATACCCAAAAAATATTAGAAAAAAAGAGACTTATTGGATGTATAATACACCATGTGCAGATTGTGATTATATAGGTGATAATCAGTGTTTATTTAAAACACGATTTTGTATTGATAATATCTTTAAAAATGATTTGGAAAAAAATTTTAAAGATTTTTTAAAACATAAGAATGATAAAGTAAATTTTTCATCTTATTATTATTTTTTATCTAACTGGAGGTATAGATCAAAAAGATCAAATTTATATAAATTAGAAAATAACAAAAATATTAAAATAGAAAATAATTTATTCTTTAAAATTATTTACTTGTTTGAGGTGCTAGGATTTATATATAAAAATAATTTAATTTACTTTTTTATTAAAAAATTAATAACTAAAATTTTCTAATCTCAAGACTCTTAATCATATTAATATACACATCTCCTTTTTTCATATAAGACTTTATATTAGACAATATACTTTTATTATGCCTTGGAATAAGATTCAAAATTAATTTTTTTCTATTACTAAATTTAATTTTATCTAGCTTTGAAACATTAATATTTTTCTTTCCAAAATTAATACTATCCCTCAACGGTTTATCATCTATTAAATTTAAAATTTTACTTTGAATGTTGTATGCCTTAATTACAGAAATTGCACCAACAGAGCATCCATATCCATAAATATCAAAATTATTTTTATTAATAATAAAAGATAATTTTTTCTTATTTCTTTTCATGACATTTATAAATTTTGTATAGTTATCCTTGGTTATTTTAGACTCTTCAGTAATTTCTTTTCTCAATACTTTATTTATGTGGATCGGTTTTTTTTGAAAAATAATAAAAATAAAATCTTTGTCTTCACAAAATTTAAATTTGCTTTGATATAATTCAAATTTTTTAAATAAAAATAACAAACTTGTTATAGAAAAATAATATACATGCTCAAAATAAAACCTGTTAATATCAACTTTCTTTAGGTTTGAAGTGCCATAATGGGTATAAATTAAAATTTTACCACCAGGATTTAACATTTTACTTAAAACTTTAATTGTATCACTTACATTTGGTATATTTGATAAAAAATTCTCTATCAAAATAACATCTACTTTATTTTTATATTTTTTAGAATATTTAAACAAAGAAGAAAACTTTTTATTCACATTATCTTCTCGATTTAAGCATGGATCAAAATTTATATAATTTATTTTTTTTAAATTCTTTATTTTAATGAGCTCCTTACTTTTTCCAATATTTATTAAAGTAATTTTTTTAGATTTATTTATTATTTTATTTATTTCATTTTTTATAAATGTCGAATGTTCCTGATAATTATTGAAATTTTTATATAATTGTTCAAAGTTAACAAAATCGTTTAAACATATTACGCCACAATTATTGCAATACTTTGTTTTAAATAATTTACTTTTTTTTTGATTATAATTTTTGTAGGTAAAATTGTTAATTGTTTTAAAGGGTAAAAATGGAATTTTAAAAAAATTATTTAAACTTGCATCATCACATATGTTACAAAAATTTTTATTACTTTTAGTCAAAGTAGATAAATTCATAATCCCCTTTATATCCAATTTTTTTAAAAATCCATTTCCAAGAACTTGTATCAATTAATGTTTCTGCAGTTAAAGCCCAACATTGAAGATTAAACTGTTGTTTTTCATTTTTATAAGATTCTACACAAATAAATTTTGATTTTCCTATTCTATCAATTTCTTTAAGTGCAAACTCCAGATTATTCAATTTTAGATTATGCAAAACATTTATTGATAAAACTAATTCAAAACTCTCATCTTCATAGTTTAATTTTTTTCTCAAATCTTGGTAAAAAATTTTATTTTTCAAACCTTTTTTAGAATTTTTAATTGCATATCTTGAAATGTCACAACCAAAAATATTTTTTGAATTAAGTATCTTCTGCATTTCATATATTAAAAAACCTTTTCCACAGCCCAAATCTAATATTTTTGAATCTTTATTTAAATTATATTCTTTAATTATGCTTCTAGCTAAAAATTTTTGATAACCTTTAATGTACTTATATCCCCCATATCCAAATCGTCTGTCACCGTCCCAATAATCTTTTGAATATAATTTCGAGATCTTCATGCACTCTACTTTATTGTCATTCATTCTTTTTAAATAATTTCTTTTAACTTTTTTATGCCTAAAACTTACAAAATTTTGAAGTTTACCATTTTTCTTAATTATATTTTGATTTAAAGATTTCTTAAGTAAAAAAATTTTTTCTACATAATTGCAAGTCTTTTTATTTTTAATAATAATATTTTCTAAACTAAAATGAATTTGTTTGTTCTTAGTAAGAATTTTTTTATAAAGTTTTTTTCTTTTTTCTAAGTTTTCTGGCAGTTGATAAATACTGTAAAATAAAATACCATCATAATTTTTAATATTATCTAAAATTTCTGATAGAATATAAGAACTTCCTTTAAATGTGTACTCTGTTCCACTTAACAAAAACTGATAACTATTTTTTTTACAATAATCTCTTAATACTATGTTTTGAACATTTTGTGGAACTCTCTCACCAAAAAATTCTCTACTAAATATATAACCTTTTAATTTCATTTTTTAAATGGAAGTTGATAATTAATTCCTATTTCTGTCATTGCTCTTGTAGTAATTGGTAAGAAAAATTCTCCTATTTTTTTATCTCCATAAGGTGAATAAATAGATTTAAATCTACAATTCATGCTTACTCTTGTTTTTTTTTCTTCATTAATAACATTTCCATGAGGCAAAGATTGATTAAATAAAAGGCATTCACCGTATTTTACATTTAACCACTTTACCTTTTTTTTGATTTTATTAAAAATTTGGGCGCTACTATTTATGTTAGAGCGGTTCATAAGGTTAATAAAATTTTTTTTATCTTTTTCCTCTAATATGTACATTGATTTTGTTTTGTAACAGTCTACTAAAGGTAACCATAAATTTATTTCAAATGGTGAGTCTCCTGACCATACATCAGAATGTACAGGTAATAATGAGCTTCGGTCTTTTGGAAATTGCACACTATGGTTAATACTCTTTTGCATCATTAACTCATTCCCTGCTAGCGTATAAATCAGGTTTTTTGCAATCTTGAAATAATGATATCTAAAATTATTATCTTTATTATTAAGATTTATTAAATTTACTCTGACATCATTCAGTTTTTCTATAGCAATTATCTCATGTAGATTATTTAGATTTAATTTTGATATTCTTTTTTGGCTAAGAATTTTTTTTAAGTTACGTAGAGTAAGATTTTTTATATAATTTAATGAAGCAAAACTTTCTACTTTTGAGATAATATATCCTTTTTTTTTAAATTTATTGATTAGAGTTGTTTCTTGTTTTTCAAAAAAATTTCTCATTGTGTGGCAAAAATATTAACAATTTCCTCTTTTTTTAAATTTCTATCAAATTCCTCACTCATTTCTTTAACATCATAACATTTATATTTTTTTTTTTTTAGAAAATTTAAGACTTCTTTATAATCGATATCCCAATTCCTTTTACTATTCTCACATAATTCAACCAATATCTTGGGAGAATATCGATTGATAATATTTTCACATGACTTTAGTGCATAAAAATCAGGTCCGTCTATATCAATTTTAATAAATGAAATTTTTTCATTTATCAATTCATCAGGTATTAAATATTCACCATTTTTATTTATACCTACAAATCCATTGTACAATCTAATATTTTTTTCATTTATAAAATTTTTCTTCAATATCTGAAATACATCTGTCAAACATTCAAAAGAATATACGTTGCCTTTGTAATTTGAACATTTGGAAAACCACCATGTATAAAATCCTATGTTTGCACCTATATCAATGCAGTTTTCTCCCTCTAAAACACTTTTCTCAATAATTCTTCTTTCATCAGTTTCATAATAATCTCTGTATGCATATAAATTTCTAGAAGGATCTGAAAATGTTTTAATTGATGTATAAAAGTTTTTTCCTAAATAATTTATTTTTTTTGGCTTAAATAGTTTCCATATTATTAGTGCCTTAATTTTAGGTATTATAATTTTATATTTCTTTAAATATCTAATAAAAGGAAATTTATTTATTATTAATCTTCTATATTTAAAATAAATTTCACTCATTGCTTATTTAAGAAATTTAAACCAAACCTTAGTAGCTAATGAAATAGTTTTTTTGTTCCAAACAGGTGCATTTTTCCAATAATCTAAATTATTTAACATTGTCTTTATTCCATTTTTAACTGTAATTTTAGGTTTCCAATTTAATATAGATTTTGCTTTTTTAATATTAGCTTTAGATCTGTCGGGTTCACCTGGTCTTTTAGGAATAAATATCTTTTTTTTACTAATTGCTTTAGCAATTTCATTTACTGAAGTCTCGATACCACTGCCAATGTTAATTATGTCTCCATTTCTTTTTAATTTACCAGCTTTATAGAATGCTTTAGCAACATCAGTTACGTAGACAAAATCTCTTGTCTGCTTACCGTTTCCAACAATTGTTAAAGGCTTATTATTTATTTTTTGTGCTAAAAATACTCCAAAAACAGCACCATATGCACCGGAGGTTCTCGATCTTGTACCAAAAACATTAAAAAGTCTCAAAGAAGTTACATTCATTTTATACACTTTACTCCAATGTATTAAAAGATCCTCACCTAGTTTTTTTGTTAATGCATACGGATATTGCAAAGAAATTATTGAATTTTCATCAGTTGGAAATTTTTTTGGAATTCCATAACAAGAAGCTGATGCAGCATAAACGATTTTTTTTATAGAGTTATTTTGTGATGCTTTTAATATATTTAAAGTTCCTTGCACATTTGTTGAAAAATATAATTGAGGATCATTTATACTTGGCACAATATCTGCTAAAGCTGCTAAATGAAAAACAGCATCAATATTTTTAAAATAATTTGAAAATTTTTTATTATATTTTGAAATATCACACTTAATAAATTTTAAATTTTTATTTTTTAAATTTAAGTTTGAGCTTCTTCCAGTAATCAAGCTATCTAACACAATTACTTTGACTTTATTTTTTAAAAGTTCATCAACTAAATGACTTCCTATAAAACCACAGCCTCCAGTTACTATCACTTTTCTCATAATTTTAATTTTAAATGATATATATAATTTAATTTAGACTTTTAATATCATTATATATAAGTTCAGTTATTTTTTTATAACTTTTAATATTAAAATGCCCATCAATACCTAGGGGTAATAAATCTCTATAACTTAATTGTTTATCTAAGAAATCCTTATGTAAATCTATAAAACTAATATCAAGATCCAAAGCAATTTTTTTTACTTTTGGATAAAGCTCATACTTAAAGTCATACATTACGCTGCTAAGATTAAATAAATATCTTTGATGAGTTGGTAAATAAACTTACCAAAGTGGATATATATCTTTATTTTTCTTATTTTTCCTATTTTTCCTATTTTTCCTATTTTTAAGATAAAAAAGAAATGCAACAACACAAGCTATAATAATTACAAAAATAACTGTCTTCATAAATATTTTTTTAATTCCTCTGCTATTTCTTCGAATCCATCATCATTTAAATGAACTCTGTCTACAAAAACATTCTTTTTAAAACTTAATTCATTTAGATCTTTAAATTTAATATCGTTATTTCGACAAGCATCAGATAACATATCTTTAAAATAGTTATAAGAGTTATCAATCTTGTTCATAATTTCACTACTACCATAATTCATTTTTTCTTTTGCTAATATATTTAAGTTATTTAAGTTCCAAGTATAAAAAGGTTGCAAAAAGTAGAAAACCTCAACACTTTGACTTTTAGCGAATAAAGACCAAAGTTTTAAATTTCTATTTAATACTTCTTTTAGAGTGATTTTATGATTAATTTCTATTTTTTTAGTATTTTCAAAATAAAACCTTACTCTCTGAAAAAAATTTAAATGTTCTTTATTTATTTTATAAAACTTGCTCCCATAAACTTGTGGTCCTGGGAATATTTTTTGGAAGTTTGGATCAAAAAAAAAATATAGATCGTTTATACCAGAAACAATAAATATTTTTTTTAAATTTTTAAATCTACTTATAAGAGACTGAGTTATTATTAGTTCTTGAAAACCATTATAAGCTCTAACAGCCAAATTATAAAAATGAAAATTTGATGATTGTGAAAGTAAAGAACTCAATGTTTTCTTATCCGATGATGAAGCCATTCCCATAGCTGTAGATCCACCAGTAATAATTATTTCAGGTTTTTTATTAATAAAATTTTCTTCGAAGATTGATGTATAATTTTTTTGTTTATCATTAAATCTTAGTCCTAAACTATCAGTATTACATATTTCTGAACAAAAATTTGTTGCGTTTGTAAAACCAATATTTGGTAAGAGCTGATAAGCCATTTTATCATAAATAGAAATAATAGATTTTTTTTCATTCATTTATTTATTACAAGTCTATTTTTATTTTTTTGAATAAAAATTTTACTTAAATGCACTATAAAAATTTGACTTTTTTAACTCTTTCATTCTTTTTGCTAAAGCATTAACAACAAAATTTATCCTATAACTAGTCTCTTTTTTATAAACAGTCTGATTTTTTCCTTTTCCAAGTTTTCTTGATTGTAAAACTATCGATCTTCTGGGATATTTACTATAATTAGATGGAGATCCATGTACCAAGAGATGATTAAAAATTATTACATCACCAGGTTCTAGTTCACAATTTACCAACGTACATGATTTCTCTAATTTTTTTAAATCCTCATATACTATACTTCTTTTATGACTAAGTTTTTCATTAATAACGTCAAAATTTTTTTGTATACCAAATTTGTGAGATCCTTTTAGAACCTTTAAACAACCATTATTAATATCTTGTTTATCAATTGCTATATAAATTTGAAGAAAATCTTTCCAGTCTTTTTGATTATGACCTGAACCGTAAGTTTGAAGATTATAAATTTCTTGATGCCACTCAACTGAGGGATCAAAAAAAGGAGCTTTATTATTAACCATCAAATGATTAAATGTATAATCCTTACTTTTAAAAAACTTTTTTAATTGATTATTTATCAATTTGTTTTTTGGTATCTCAGAAAAAATACTATCATCAAGTAGATTACCAAAACCCCACGGTATATTTGTAAATGATATAAAGGCTCTAGGTTTTAAATGTTCTAATCTTTGTTTAATTTTGATAATAAAATTTTTTTGAAAGACTTTTTTTAATATAATGTAGCCATTTTTATTTAGTGAATTCATAATACAGTTTTTAAATTTATAATTAATTTACTTTAAATTTTTAAGTATTATCAATTTAAATTATTCTAACAAGCAAATTAAACTTGATTCATTTAAAGAATTTTCTCTTTATATTAATACAAGCATCTAAAACTGCACCTTCAGCAGAATTACTTTTTGTGACAAAATCTGAGTTTTTTTTTGCTTCTGTTCTCGCATTTCTAGGAGCTATACCATATTTTGCTTTTTTGAGTATCTTAGCATCAAAAATTCCATCTCCCATATATATAACATTTTTTAAACCATAATTTTTTTCTATGAATCCAATTCTCTCTTCCTCAGAAACAAGATGTAATTTAAAACCCATATCATCTGTAATTCTTTTTTTTGATATTGGAAAACCTCTTTTATCAGCGGTTAAAAATTCTATTTTTAAATCATTTATAATCATTTTAAGACCATCAGCATCATGTGGTCCAAATATTTTTAAAACTTTTCCTTTTTGCGAATATATAAATTGACCTGTTGTCATTACACCGTCAACATCAAGTAAAAAAAATAATTTTTTTTTCATATTAATTTATAGCTACTTTCAAATATATGTTTTACATAATTCTCATCAAACTTTTGGCATGCAAGTTCATAACCATTTTTTGATATATTTTCTAATTTATTAATATTTTTTTTATAAAATTTAATTTTATCAACTATATCATTTATGTCATTATTATGAGCTATATAATGAACACCATCAATCATACCTAAATCTTTGTAACAAAAATTTTCCCCATTTCCCAAATACACACACCCTGTCCTCATGCCTTCAGCAAAAGCAATACCTGGTAAATCACCAAGTTCCTCACCACAAATAAACATTTGAAATGAATTAAATTTTTCAACAATATCAAAGTCGTAATATTTTCTCAATTTATAATCTTGGTTTTTAATTACAGGGGCATTCATGCACTCAATATAATCTTTAAAAATATCCTGATTATCAAAAATTTCTTTTCGTATTGGATGGACTGTATTTTGCTTATAAAAGTTAAGTAATGGTGCCATTACATTATCAATTTTATCATAAACCTGAAAAGAACCAACAGACAAACATCTACTTTCTCTGTAAATGAATTGTTTTATATTTTGAAATCTAGCCTTGACAACAAATGGAAACGAAAAAAAAACATTTTTATAATATGAAAAATATTTTTGAAAATATAAACTATTTTTTTTAAGATTATTTTCGGCAATAAAATGAAAGTTTTTAATTTTTTTACAATTTTCTGAAATAGTTTTGGTTAAATAATTATAATGTGAAAGATGAATTAATTTTTTGCAATCAGAACTTATTATAACTTTTACGTTTTCAGAAACATCATAGCTTACATCTAAATTTATATTGGAGTAAATTATTAAAATATGCTCTTTTTTTAATTTTTTTATGTCAAATATAATGTTTACTTTTAGTAGATTAATTCCGTTAATTAAAATCCATAAATAAATTTGTAAATACTTATAAATGAATCGGTCAAAAAGATAGACTAGTTTTAAAACAACTTTGTTAGTGAAATACTTGCTTAGTGGACTATAATTTCCAGATATTAAAATTGATATTTTATTTTCTTTAATTAAATTTAGTAAAAAACCGTGTTTCAATGGAATTTTAGATTTTCTAAAAAAATCACCAACTGTCTTGCCAACCATTGAATTATAATGGGGATTGTAAATAAATATTTTTGGTTTCATTGCGAAACAAATACTATATATGTCAAATTATGAAATGTATAATTTCAAAATCATCTAATTTTAAAAAAATATTTAAACTAAGTAAATTTCCCATATTCTGTGGAGTCACAAACAAAAAAAATAAAAAAATTGATAGAGAAAATTTAATATTTTGGATAAACAAAAATTCGGGAACTGTTCAAGTTCATCCTAAAATAAAATTAGAAAAACTATATAAAAATAGTCATGGCTCAGGAACAGTTGGAAAAACATGGGCTAATCACCATCAGTTTTTTTATAATTTTATTAAAAAATATCTCAAAGGAAAAATTTTAGAAATTGGGGCTGGAAATAATTCAATAGCTTCAAAAGTTGGTAATATTAGTAAAATAGAAAAAATATATTCCATTGGAAAAAATGTAGATCAAAATATAAAAAGTAAACGAACAGAAATAATTGATAATTTTTTTTCTAAAAAAATTATTAAAGAAAAAATAAAAACAAGAGTTAATGTTATTATTCATTCACATTTTTTTGAGCATGTCTATGAACCAGATAAATTTTTAAAAGATATATATTCAACATTAGATATAGGTGGCTACCAATGCTTTAGTGTTCCAAATATGACAGAAATGTTAAAGTCAGGACAAGCCAATGCTGTAAATTTTGAGCATCCATATTATTATGACAAAGATTTAATAAAAGCTATACTTCAATCTAATGGTTTTAAAATTATAAAAACAAAAAAATTTCTCAAGAATCATTCCATTATGTATATTACAAAAAAAATAAATATTTTTAAAAAAAAAAAATATTCTAAATATTTTATAAATAAAAAAATTTTTACAGAACTTCATTCAACTTGGAACAAAGATAAAGAGAAAATTGAAAATTTTCTTAAAAATAAAAAAAATGTATTTGTTTTTGGAGCTCATATATTTTCTCAAGTAATTCTGCATCTATTGAAAAACAAAAAAAGTGTGGCAGCAGTACTAGATAACGACAAAAATAAAATAAATAAATATTTGTATGGTTTTGAATTAAAAGTTTTCAAACCAGATATACTAAAAAATTATAAAGAACCTTATGTGTATATGAGAGTTGGGGCCTATGCCGATGAAATTAAAAGACAAATTATATCTTTAAATAGTAAAACAAAATTTATTTAAGTAAAAAAGTTTTTTTACTTCTTAATACATATAATTTTGTTGTAATTTTTAGTTTTTAAAGATTCACTTAAGTGTGCTTTCCCCAGATAATACAAAAAAATTGAATAGGGAAAATGATGCAGACCTGCAATATTTAAAAAAATAAGTGCAGTAAGAATATTTACTTTGTAAATAGATAAATTTTTATTCTTAAGAAAATCATTTA
>MDTG01371048.1_pt1 | contig 25566 bp, 32 predicted proteins | sample 811421 | NCBI WGS metagenome assembly MDTG01 (sample SAMN05326645, study PRJNA326480) | marine metagenome | isolation source: seawater | place: Pacific Ocean: South East | collected 2011 | reverse complement strand
TGGAGGCCTCCGGGCGGTGCTGGCGGTGATTGAGGCAGTCATTGTAGGGGAGGGCCACGTAGAAGGAGTTCAACCCCGGACGGAACCCCTTGGGGGCGTAATTAGCCCGCGCTGATGGCTCGGGGTTATCGTAGCCCCCGTAGTTCTGGGCCCACTTGGTGTCCCACGAGGACTGGTGATTGGAGGTCTTGTTGCGACCGTCCGGCCTCTCTCCGATCCAGAATACCGTGGCAGTAATATTACGGTGCCACGGGTAGTCAGTGAGGCGGTATTGGTAGGGGTTAGGTGGGGCCTTGGCAGGCGAGGTGACCCGGGGACCATCCTGGGCAGGGGCTGGGAAGGCCGCCCAGAATGAGAAAAGGATGACGATGAGAAGAATGCGCAGCACGGGTGACAGAGGTTGAAGGATGAAACTGAGCTCAATCCAACCAGCAGGCGTTTTGAGCGGCGGAAAGGCGCTACTCCACGGTAATAGTTGTCCTCAGGCTTTCGATGATAACTTCAAATTTACCCGGTTCAATAATAGGGTAGTCGTCCGCACCGAAGAAAGCGAGGTCACTGACTGGAATTTCGAATCTGATCGTCCTGCTTTCACCGGGGTCCAGCTCGACACGGGTGAAGGCACGCAGGCGTTTTACGGGAGGGGCGACCGAGGCAAAGAGATCGCGCACGTAGAGGTGTACCGTTTCAATTCCCCGGCGTGTACCGGTGTTGGCGACGTTGACGGAAAGAGCAAGGCGCTCGTTCTGCTTGAGGGAGCGCGTGGGGACCTCGAGCTTGTCGTATGCGAAGGAGGTGAAGCTGAGTCCATGTCCAAAGGGGTAGAGAGGATCGAACCCCGGGGTGTCTTCGTCAGGTCCGATCGTGTCGCTGTGCTTATGATCGTAGGTAAGAAGACTATTTGGGGCACGAGGATAGGTGAAGGGAAGGCGGCCCGAGGGGTTCAGCTGGCCGGTGAGCAGTTCGTAGAGAGCTCGTCCTCCCTGCGGCCCAGGCTGTCCGGCATAGATTATGGCATGACAGAGACCTGCTACCTCCGTGATAAGGCGAGGACGGTTTTCTAAGAGCACGAGGATCAGAGGCTTGCCGGTGGAGAGCCGACGCACGAGAGCGAGCTGGTTGCCGGGCATGGCCAGATTGGAGATGTTACCGGGGGTCTCGGTGCTTGGTTCCTCGGCGAGAACACAGACAATGGCGTCGGCGCTTTGAGCCTTTCGAACCGCATAGTCGAAGTCGGTAGAACCATCCCACCGGGTGCCTCTTGCCCAAAGGACGTTGGGGCGACCATGTCCGGCGTTGAAGGCCTCGAGAATGGTATCGAGAGATGAGGGATAGGCCTGTTCATCTTCTCCCTGCCAGGTGTAGGACCAGGATCCGTGCAATGCGGCAAGAGAATGACAGCCGGGTCCAGTCAGAAGAATCTTGCCTTCTCTGGACAGGGGCAGGACTCCTTCGTTCTTGAGCAGGACCAGGGATTCACGGGCAGCCTGCAGAGACAGTGCGGTGGCCTCCTCGCTGCCGATTTTGTCAACCAGTGAGAGGTCGGGCTTCGGTTGTCCGAAGAGTCCCAGGCGATGCTTGAGGCGGAGAATCCGACGAACTGGACCGTCGAGCCTTTTTGCGGGGATGACCCCTTCCTTAACGAGCGTGACGAGGTGATCAGTAAAATGGAAATCGTTGGGCACCATACACATGTCAATCCCCGCTTCAACGGCGAGGCGAACGGCGTCCTTGAGGCTGGGGGCAACGCGGTGTAACTCGTGCAGTTTCCGGACATCCTCCCAGTCGGTGATCACGACACCCTTAAATTTCATCTGATCGCGGAGCAGGGTGGTGAGGATATTGTGGTCAGCGTGGACCGGCAGGCCGTTCACTTCTGAGGAGTTGACCATTATCGCCTGGACGTTTTCCTCGATCGCGGAAACGAAAGGAGGGAGAAAGTGTTCCCGAAGGTAGCGCTCCGGGAGTAACGTCTGGGTCCGATCGCGTCCACTATGTGGATTGCTGTAGGCCAGGAAGTGTTTCGCGGTGGCCGCCACGCGATCAGGTGCGGCAAGGGATGCGCCCTGAAGCCCCCTTATCGCGTGGATTCCCATCACCTTGGACACGTGGACGTCTTCCCCGAACGTTTCGGCAAAGCGGGACCAGAGGGGCTGGCGACCTACGTCGAGGCAGGGGCCGAAGTTCCAGGGAATTCCGGCTGCGCGTGTCTCGCGGGCAGTGACAGCATGGACTGCCTCGACGAGGTTCGGGTTCCAGGTTGCGGCAAGGTTGATGTTGTGTGGAAAGAGAGTGGCCTCTCGGACGTAGTTGGCACCGTGGACACTATCGATTCCGTAGAGGATGGGAATCTTCTGCCTCGTCTCCGTGGTAGCGAGATCCTGGATCTGGTTGAGAGTATCATGCCAGCGCCGGGCGCTGAACGCCATGCTGTGCACGTTGAGAAGCGAACCAATGTGCTTTTCCAGGATGGCGTGGCGGAGCTTTTTAATGTCGAGTTCATGGCCCTCCGGGTTGCCCGGGTGGGCCTCCGAGCGCGAGACCGCTCCAAGTGTCAGTTGCGTCATCTGCCCGACCTTCTCTTCGACGCTCATCGCCGCCAGCATGGCGGAGATAGCATCATCAATTTCCTGCTCGGCGGTGAATGCAACAGCAGTCGATAAGGAAAGGAGCGCGAGGGAGGTGAAAGGATTGGAAGCGCGCATGACCCGGTCCAATTAAAGCAAACCGCGGGGCGAGGCAACCGCTAGCTAGGGGCGGGAGCGCACACGTAGATTTCGGGTTGGGGGAGCCCGAGTTTTCCGGGGCGTGATTCTCCCGGCTCTCGCGGCGAGGTAGAACAATGGTTGGCCTCATTCAGCATGTCCCCTCCTCGAGCGCCAAAGCCTTCGTCCGGGTAAAAGTCTAGAATCGCCTCATCACAGTGTCGTGTTGGTATTGCTGGCGGGGCTCTGGAAAATCGAGCGTGTAGTGTATCCCGCGGGATTCCTTGCGTCGAATGGCGCAGTCAACGATGAGCGACGCCACCGCAACGAGGTTGCGGAGCTCCAGGACGTCAGCGTTGACGCGGTAGCCCCAGTAGAATTCCCGAACTTCCCGCTGCAGATTACGCAATCGGTAACTGGCCCGGAGAAGGCGCTTATCGGTCCGGACGATGGACACATAGTCCCACATCGTGCGGCGCAGCTCGTCCCAGTTATGGTAAATGTTGACCAGTTCGTCAGGAGGAGCGGTGTCTCCATGCTCCCAGTCCGGAATTGCGGGGGAAGGGGCCTCCCTGCCGGGTGGAAACTGGCGGAGAATCTCGGCGAGAGCCCGGCGGGCCATTACGTTGCCCTCAAGGAGGCTGTTAGAGGCCAGACGGTTTGCTCCATGGAGACCGGTGCAGGCGACTTCCCCAATCGCAAAAAGTCCGCGAATGGTGGTAGTCCCATCTGGTTTCGCAACTACGCCACCACACTGGTAGTGGGCGGCCGGGACGACCGGGACAGGCGCCTCTTCTGCGTCATGGCCGAACTCAAGGAGGGTTTGATAAATAAAGGGGAATCGTTCCGGCATGAAACCCTTTGGTTTGGTAGTCACATCCAAGTAGACGCAGCTGGCGCCAGTTCTCTTTATCTCGGTGTCGATGGCGCGGGCGACAATATCCCGTGGGGCAAGTGAACCACGGGCGTCGTAATTACGCGTAAAATCCTCTCCCTTGCTGTTCAGCAGGGTGGCTCCTTCGCCGCGCACTGCTTCGGAGACAAGGAAGGAACGGGCCTCCGGGCCAGTAGCAGCTGGGTTGTAAAAGCAGGTGGGGTGGAACTGGACGAACTCCATATTGGCGATGGTTGCTCCCACGCGCCAGGCCATGGCCACGCCGTCGCCAGTGGCCGAGTCCGGATTGGTCGTATAGAGGTAGGCTTTCCCGCAGCCGCCCGTCGCCAGAACGACCCGGTCGGAGCGCAAAACCCGAACCTCACCGGTTTTTTTTTCGAGGACGTAGGCGCCGAGAACCCGGTCCTCGGTCACGTTGCCCAGCTTCCCGGTGGTAATTAGGTCGATGGCGATATGGTCCTCCAAGATGCGAAGGCGCGGGGTGTTGCGGGCGGTTTCGAGGAGGGAGGAAGCAATCTCGTGTCCGGTGGTGTCCCGGGCGTGCAGGATACGGCGCTCCGAGTGCCCTCCCTCACGTCCAAGGGAGAACCGGTCGCCGTCACGGTCGAAATCCGTCCCCCAGGAGACGAGTTCGTCAATGGCTGCGGAGCCCTCCTGAATAATCGTGCGGACGCTCTCCTCGTTACAAAGGCCTGCTCCGGCATCGATAGTGTCCTTAACGTGTTTCTCGTTACTGTCGTTTTCGTCGCGCAGGCCTTCAGGGAGGACAGCTGAGATTCCGCCCTGGGCCCAGGCGGTATTGGAATTGAGGGCCTTGTCCTTGGTGATCAGAGTCACGGACCCGTGGGCGGCGGCCCTGATCGCGAATGAAAGACCGGCCACACCGCTGCCAATAATGAGGAAGTCGCATGTCATGAACGGGCTTATCCTTCTGCGCAGAAGCTCAGAAGAACAAGCCGGTTATTGGATTATTGGTTGTTGGTGATTTGGAAGAGGTGGCGTAGAAAGCCAGCGATGGATGTCAGAATCTTTTCTTCAAAGGTGGAGATGGGAGGAGCGGCGGCGTCAGTCGGGGCGGAAAAAATCCGGGAGGTATTGGCTGACAAGGGCGAGGCGCGGATCGTAATGGCCTCGGCGGCTTCTCAGTTTGAAGTGGTAGAAGCCCTGACGGAGGAGACGGACATTGCCTGGGAAAGGGTTACCCTTTTCCATCTGGATGAATATATCGGCCTCCCGGGAGATCATCCGGCCTCCTTCAGCAGGTTCCTGCAGGAGCGTTTTATTGCGAAATTGCCGGGAGAGTTGCGGGCCTTTCATGCCATCAATGGTGAAAACGAGGCGGAGAAGGAATGTGCGCGAGTTGGAGCCCTGCTCGCGGGTGAGACGCCCGCGGTGGCCTTTATCGGGGTTGGGGAGAATGGCCACATCGCATTCAATGATCCCCCTGCGGACTTCGAGACTGAATCTCCTTATCTGGTCGTGGAGCTGGACGAGGTCTGCCGACAGCAACAGGTAGGAGAAGGCTGGTTCCCCGACCTGCCCTCGGTGCCGACTCACGCGATGTCGATGTCGGTAAGACAGATTCTCCGGGCGAGCCGGATTGTCTGCGTGGTGCCCGATGAGCGCAAGGCAGTCGCGGTGCAGAAGACGGTTGAGGGAGAGATAGACCCCGACCTGCCTGCCAGCGCCCTGCAGCAGCATGAGGACTGCATTCTCTTTCTCGACGAGCCGTCGGCGGTTCTCCTGGGCTGATGACTTTCTTCGATCTCCAGGTCAACGGCTACGCCGGGATTGATTTTAACAGCGATTCCCTGACCGGTGAGCAGGCCCGCCTGGCCTGCGATGCGTTGTTAGAGGATGGAACGACGGGTATCCTCGCGACCGTCATTACCGACACAATGGAGTCCATGAAGCAGAAGCTAGGTCGTATCGTGCGGGCCCGCGAGGAAGATGAAGTGGTGCGGCAGGTGTTGACCGGGATTCATATAGAGGGGCCTTTTTTGAACGAGGCGGACGGCTACATCGGAGCTCATCCGCAAAACTGTGCCCGGCCTGCATCGGTGGACTGCATGAAGGAGCTACTGGAGGCGGCTGACGGGCTGGCCAGGATCGTCACCCTCGCTCCCGAGCGCGACGAGGGGTGTGCGACTACTCGTTTCCTGGCAGGGGAAGGGGTCGTGGTTTCAGCTGGGCACTGCGATCCGTCCCTTGATGAAATGCGGGCATCGATCGATGCCGGGCTCTCCATGTTTACCCACCTCGGGAATGGCTGTCCTCCCCGGATCGCACGCCATGACAATGTCGTGGAGCGAGCACTCAGTCTTTCGGAACATCTCTGGATCTGCCTGATCGGGGACGGCGTCCACGTGCCTTCGTTTGCCCTGGGAAACTACCTCCGGGCTGCGGGCATGCACCGCTGCCTCATGGTCACCGATGCTATTTCGGCGGCACGGGCCGGGCCAGGAAGATACACGCTGGCGGGGTGGAACCTCGAAATCGGGGAAGACCTCGTGGCAAGGTCACCAGATGGAGCGCATTTCGTGGGTTCCACCGTGACCATGCCCGGGGTGGTTACGGTTCTGCGGGACATGGGTCTGGACGAGGAGGAGATCTCTGCCCTGTGCTGTGAGAGCCCGCGGAAAGCGATTGGACTAGAGTGACTGTTAAACTTAAGGTTGGTGATCAGTTGTTGGCAATATGTCTCCAAGATCAAAAGTGGGAGAGGGTGAATCATGACTGTTAGAGAGATCTTAAGGTCCGTCGGGCCAGCTATCATCGTCGCGGCAGTAGTCCTCGGCCCGGGAAGTATCCTGACCAGTTCAAAGGTCGGAGCGCAGTTTGGCTGGGTAGGACTGCCAGTTCTCATGGTGGCGGTCGTACTGATGATTGGAATGGTGGCGCTCTCCGCCCGTCTTGGCGTGGTTTACAAGAACAGTCCCTGCCGCGAATTGGCGAACCGCCTCGGCAGGCCGGTAGCCCTTGCGGTCGCCGGTGCTCTGTTCCTCATTGTTGCTCTCTTCCAGTCAAGCAATAATCTTGCGGTGGTAGGGGGTCTCGAGCCGCTTTTCGACGGAGCTAAAGACCCGCTGGCAGCAAGTGGTTTGCGAATCGCAATTGTGGTGGCGGTGAACGTCCTGGTTATCTTTTCGCTTTACGCCATGCGCAGGCTCTACGTCCTGATCGAGAAGGCCATGAAGATCCTGATGGGTCTCATGATCTTGGTCTTCCTGCTGAATCTGGTGACCGTGATGGTTGCGGAGCCGGTCGAGCGGGTGATGGAGCCGAGTCGTTCCGGGGATTGGCTGGCATTAATCGGCATGGTGGGAACGACTTTCTCAGTAGGGGGGGCGTTCTTTCAGGCCTATCTGGTAAAGGAGAAGGGGTGGGGTGTCCGCGATTTGAGAAAGGGGACTATGGATTCGGTGGTGGGAATCACGGTCCTGGGAGGAGTAACAGCGGTTATCCTCGTTACTTCCATCATGGTGTTTCACCGAACGCCCCAGGGTGCCGAATTCAAGGGAGTGGCTGATGTCGCCAGGCAGCTGGAACCGCTCTTCGGATCAACCGCGAAGTATGTTTTTGCAATTGGCATCCTGGCCGGCGCTTTCAGCTCCTTTCTGGTTAACGCTCTGATCGGGGGCACGGTGATGGCGGACGGACTGGGCAAGGGAAGTCGGATCGGTGATCGCTGGGCCCGGCACTGTACGACCGCAGCCCTTTTAGTCGGTATGTTCATTGCAATCGGGGGCCTCGCGAAAGAGGGTAGCACGGTAGCGCTGATTACGACGGCCCAGGCGTTGACAGTACTTGGGATCCCCGCGCTCGCGTTCGCCCTCGTATTCCTTGGCCTGCAGAAAGATCTGACCGGAGAGCGAAGGACGCCTCGAGGGCTGATCTTCTTGGCCGGCGGGGGAACGGCAGTGGCGTGCTTTTTTGCGGTGCTCACCGCGCTCAAGGTCTGGACCAAGTTGACGCCCTGAGCAGAGAACCTCAGACCTCCATGTTGTCGATCAGGCGGACATCCCCATAGGAAATCGCGGTGGCGAGGAGGGCAGGGCCGGTAACGGCGGAGAGTGGCTGGAGAGTATTACGATCCACCAGTTCGAGGTATTCGATTTTCATTTCCGGGGGAGCGTCTTGAAGGAGGTGGTAGCGAGCAGCCTCGAGGTAGACCTCCGGCCTTTGCTCGCCATTTTCGCGCAAATCTCTGGCAGCCCTGAGGGCGCGATGGATGCGTGCGGCGTCGGTGCGTTGGTCCGCAGCGAGGTTGGAATTACGTGACGAAAGAGCGAGCCCGTTACACTCCCGGACGGTTTCGATGCTGTGAATCTGGACGGGGACGGAGAGATCCCGGACAAGCCGCCGGATAATGGCAAGTTGCTGGTAGTCCTTCTTCCCGAATACAGCAGCAGAGGGTCGAAGTGAGGTGAAGAGCTTGAGGACGACGGTGCACACGCCATCGAAGTGCCCGGGGCGGGTAGCGCCACATAGCCTCCGGGAGAGACGGGACTCGGTCACCGTGATGGAGTGGTCCAGAGCGTAGAACTCATGGCTACTGGGCGTGAAGACAGTGTCCACATCCAGTTCCCTGCACATCGCCAGGTCATCCTCCAGAGTACGCGGGTATTCAGCGAGGTCGGACGGCCGGTCGAACTGGAGGGGATTGACGAAAATGGAGACGAGGACTGATCCACGTTTACCTGCGATCTCACGAGCAGCCTTTATGAGAGCGGCGTGGCCACCGTGCAGCGCCCCCATGGTGGGAACGAGGACGGAGGGCTCTTCTGTCTCTGGGAGGTGCCCGATGAGGGAGGGGAGGTGCTGCATGGCTCGGGTTCCTTATGATTTCCTGATAGATGAATGATCTTGAGGTTCGTTGGTGAGCCGCCTAACTTGAATCAAAGGTAGTGGTGATGAAAACATTGATTGCGATCGGGGTGGCCTTGTTCTGGTTGGCGGGGGGGAAGGCGCAGGCTCAGGGGGAGAAGGGGACTCCAGGTAAAAAAGAGGGGTTGGAAAAGTCCGGGGCAGGGGTTGTTGCTGGAGATGAGGAAAAGCTGCGGACAGCGGTTGTCAACATCCAGGAGCTCTTCAGACAGTATCACAAGGTGGAGAAGGCCGAGGAAGAGATCAATATGGAGCGGTCTCGAATCCAGAAGGAGGACAATGACCTCGCCGGGCGGTTGCGCAGCATGGATCAGAGGCTGCGGGAACTCGAGGTGCGGCTCCAGGCACCGGATCTTCCGGATCGCGTGCGTGGCTCCCTGGAACGGGAAAAGGGTGTGCGCTTTCAGGAGCGGGAGCTCCTTCGTCATCAGAAAAAGGCGGGTCTGGTGGCCCGTCACACTGAGCTGAACCGGAAGATGGTAGCCCGGATGGATCTTCTCCTGCTGGAAATCCGCGATCTTGTGGCAGAACAGGCAGAAAAGGAGGGGTATGATCTCGTTTTTGATCTCGAGGGCACAAACTCAGCCCAGGTGCCGGTTCTGCTCTTTGCGAAGGACGCCGTGGACATTACTCCGCTGGTCCTCGAGAAACTCAACGGGAGATCTTCCTCCGGAGGGTGACCCCGGCGTGGCGATTGTCGGGGAAGAAGGTTTCTGCAGGAGGAGATTCCGGGTTGAGGTTTGACGCCTCCGAAATTTCCCTCCAAGCTCCGGCTTAATCCCAAGAAACGTAAACCAAATGATCCTTCGCCAATTGACCATCGCTGCAGCCGGTTTCCTGATTTTCGCCCTACCCGCTGTGGCGCAGGACAAACTCAAGATCGCCACGGTGGACATGCAGACGCTTTTCAAGCAGTACCACCGGACTAATGCGGCTCAGAAGGAGATCAATGTCGAGCGGGCCAAGATCCAGCAAAACAATAACGAGCGGCTTGAGGCGATCCGGGGCCTTGAAGACGAGCTGCAGGGACTGAGAAAGCAGTTGGATGACCCCTCCTTGAGCGACAAGCGTAAGCAGGAGCTCTTCAAGGACTTTCAGATGAAGACTCAGGAAGGGGTGGCTCTCGACCGCGAGCGGCGTGAGTTTCTGCAGCGCCGGAACACGGCTCTTAACGAAAAGATGGTGCAGAAGATGCGGGGTATTCTCGAGGAGATACGTAAGCTGGTGGAGGACCGGGCGAAGTCTGACGATTACGATTACGTCTTCGATAAGTCCGGGTTGAGCACTTCCCAGGTTCCATTCCTGCTCTACACCAAGGATGCGACCGATATCACCGGAGGTCTCCTCGATCTGCTGAACGAGGACGCGCCGGCTGACGCTTCCGAGGGAGAAAAATAGTCTGGGCGTCCGGGATTCGTTCCCTGCTCCTGACAACCGTCCTCTATCGTGGAACTCCGGGTCGCCGATGTGGTTGCCTTAGTGGGCGGAACGCTCGTTGCGGGTGATGATTCGATCATTTTAACTGGGATCGCAACTCTCGATGAGGCCAGGCCTTCCGACCTGAGCTTTTTCGGGACCGGAAAGTATCGGGCGCATTTTGAGGCGACGTCGGCGGGTGCCGTGCTGACTACATCTGAAGTGGATTCGGGACCGGATGGGGTCGCCCTCATCCGAGTTGAGAATCCTTCTCTCGCGATAGCACTGCTTGCCAGAAAGGCTGCCGAGGACGCTCGTGAATTCACCCCCGGCGTCCGACCCGGGGCCCACGTGTCAGAGCAGGCCCTGGTCGATCCGGGTGCTTCCGTTCACCCCGGTGCGGTGGTGGAAGACGGGGCGGTCGTAGGAATGGGGTCAGAGGTGTGTGCCGGCGCAGTGATTGGGCGTGGCGCAAAGATCGGGGCAGACTGCATTCTGTATCAAAATTCGATCGTGCGGGACGGCTGCATTCTGGGCGATCGGGTAATCCTCCAACCCGGGGCGGTTATAGGATCGGATGGGTTTGGATATGAAACAGCCGGGGGAAAGCACGAGAAGGTCCCGCAGCTTGGTATCGTGGTCCTTGAGGACGACGTTGAAGTGGGCGCCAATTCGTGCGTGGATCGCGCTCGCTTCGGCGAAACGGTGGTTGGCGAGGGAAGTAAGATCGATAATCTGGTCCAGGTTGGGCACAATGTGAAAATCGGGAAGCATTGCATCCTCGTGGCCCTCTCCGGCGTCGCGGGCAGCACCAGGCTCCACGATCGCGTCACGGTCGCAGCTCAGGTTGGAATCGGTGGCCATCTTGAAATTGCCACTGGAGTCCAGCTGGGAGCCAAGTCAGGGGTTGCGAAGAGCATGTCCGAGCCGGGTGCTTACCTCGGAACCCCAGCCAAACCGTTAAAGGAAGAACTCCGGCTGTGGGCAGAGTGGAGCAAGCTGGCGGACATGCGCCGGGAAGTGAAGGTTCTCCGGCAGGAGCTGGACGAACTGAAGAAAGGCTAGGCTGAGCACCCTAAAGGCGAACAGCCTTTCCAGGTGCTGGGATGAGAGACCCTTTGACCTGCCTCTCGAACCATTGCTGGGCTTCCGGATCACCGTGTACTAGCACGGTCTGTCGTGCTTGGGTTGCCTGCATGAACTCAAGCAATTGCTCGCGGGGCGCGTGTCCGCTGAAGTCATAGACCTCGACCTGGCAATGAAGTTCAACCTCAGGCAGGCTGTCATCAAGACGTATCGCCTCCCCCGGGCGGGCCGCCCGGATCTTTCCCCCTGGACTGTCCGGATCGGCGTAGCCTACAAAGAGCAGCATATTCTCCGGTTTGTCGATAAAGCCCCGGGCGAATCCGTTAGAAGTGGTCTTCTCGGTCATCATTCCGCTGGAAAGGGCGTAGATCGCTCCCGGTTCGAGGGGGATTCGCCTCCGTCCTCTCCGGTTACCGGTGATCGGGTTCATGTCGCGCAGGATCTTGAAATCGGGATGAAGCCGGCGGGATGCGCCCGAGAACTTGTCGTAGATGATGGTCATCTTGGTGCTAAGGCCCCCGATGTAAACCGGAGCGTCAGGCAGGCGCCCCTTCTCCTTGCTAGCGTGAATCATGGTGAGGACTTCCTGCGTCTTGCCGATTGCAAAGACCGGGATGAGGACTGAGCCACCCCGGCTGAGGCAGCAGCGAATATCGCTGATGAAGCGGTCCTCTTCGCCCTCGCGTCGATAGTCGGGATGTCGAGAGGCGCTCCCCCGGGTCGTTTCCACGACCAGTGCGTCGAGGCTCTGCTGTGCGAGGGGCGGGAAGCGCGCACCCCGGATAAGAGAGTGGTCTCCAAAGTGAACATCCCCACTGTAGAAGACCCTTTTTCCGCCTCCTTCAATCAGCACACCTGCGGAACCGAGAATGTGCCCCGCATCGTAGAAGGTGGCGCGGACACTCCCGTTCCAATCAAGGTCGAAAGGCTTTTCGTAGTCTCGTGGCTCGATGCGCGGGGTGAGCTCCTCGATTGCCCTATGGGTAAAGAGGGGATATTCCTCGACACCCAGCTCCGTCCGCTGGGATTTCATTACGTTGACCGAATTGTGAAGGAGGGCATCAGCAAGGGCTCCTGTTCCCGGGGTCATGAAGACACGCGCGGATGGCTGGTCCCGCATGAGGACAGGAAGAGTGCCGACATGATCCAGATGCGAGTGGCTGACGATGACGGCGTCGATGCTGTCGTGCTGAAGGTCCTCGTAACGAGGAATGCTCTCTGTCCCCGTTTGCTTGGGATGCATTCCCGCATCGAGGATTATACGAACTTCCCCGATTTCAAGCAGGTAGCTGTTGGCCCCGATTTCGTTGGCGCGGTTAAGCAGAGTGAAGCGAGCGTCAGCCACAGTGGACGAGTAACTTGGGTGCGGAGATCCGGGATGTCAAAGGAATGCGGGAAGTGCGGAGGGACCAGTTTTTGCTGTAGACAGGCCAGTCAGGGCGATATAAGCCCCGCCAACCCCAAAACACCGGGAGGACCTGGATACAAGACGGCAGGGTAGCTCAGGGGTAGAGCAAAGGACTCATAAGCCTTGGGTCGGCGGTTCGAATCCGCCCCCTGCTATTCCTCCGCTGCGAGGGGGACCGGGCTGGATCAGGGGGCTTCAGTCCGCCAAGACCACAAAGCCGGGGTGGTCGGGGTAGCCGAAGCTGGTGGACGTCCGCTGAGAGAAAACCCGGCAAGCGAGCGGCGAGGTCCGAGGCTTCCCAGGCCAGCGGGACTACCCCTCGGAAGCGGGAGTAGAGCAAACGGGAGGCACTTTCCCCTCTTTTTGATGACTCAGAGGCGATCTATAGGGTTTTCCTGACAATTTGGAACACCCTCTGGAATTTTCCTAAAAAAATGGCCGAAATAGGCCTTGTCAAGAGGGGGCGCGCTCCTATAGTCGCGGCCCCCAAAATCGCGGCTGGGAACCGTGTTTTCACACGGAAAACAGCAAAAAAAAGCGATTTACCAGCTCATCGGGTGCAGCTCCGGATAACAGGCTTCCTGCGAGGGTAACTTCTCGTCGCCTGCCACCTGCGCTTCCTGAGCATGCAATGACCCTCTGAGATATTCGCAAAAAAGCAGGAATCATGCCGACCATCAACCAACTCGTCCGCAAGGGGCGCAAACAGGCGACAAGAAAGTCAAAGTCGCCAGCACTTTCCAATTGTCCTCAGAGACGCGGAGTATGCCTGCAGGTATATACGAGGACCCCTAAGAAGCCTAACTCGGCGCTGCGCAAGGTTGCCAAGGTCCGGCTGACGAACGGGTATGAGGTGATCGCCTATATCGGGGGAGAGGGGCACAACCTGCAGGAACACAGCATCGTGCTCGTGCGAGGGGGCCGGGTGAAAGACCTTCCGGGTGTGCGTTACCACATCGTGCGCGGCTCGCTTGATACACTCGGGGTGGAGAACAGGAAGCAGAGCCGCTCGAAATATGGGGCCAAACGCCCCAAGAAGTAATTTGAACCTGTAAATTAGGGAGACGCAGTATGGCTCGAAGAAGAAGAGTTTATCACAAACCCGACCGGCGGGATCCTAAGTTCGACAGCGAACTTATCGGTCATCTTATTTCCAAGGTCATGAAGGACGGGAAGCGTTCGCTCGCCGAACGCATCGTCTATGCCGCCATCGACAAGGCCAATGAAGGAACCGACACGGTGGATCCACTTGAAGTGGTCACCCGGGCGGTCGAGAACGCGAAGCCCCGGGTGGAGGTCAAGAGTCGCCGGGTAGGGGGTGCCACCTACCAGGTGCCGCTGGAGGTAGCTGCCTCCCGCTCTGAGGCCCTGGCCATGCGCTGGATCATTGGATTTGCCAGGGGACGGAAAGGGACCCCGATGCATGTCGCCCTCGCTAATGAAATAAAGGACGCCGCCAACAACACTGGTGGAGCGGTTCGCAAGCGTGACGACGTTCATAAAATGGCGCAAGCCAACCGTGCCTTTGCTCACTTCCGCTGGTAGCAGGTTCATTTGATGCTCACCACTGCCACAGCCGCGTTTTCCCAAATGTCAGAATGCCCCAACAGCCCTGATAGACCGTATCCGCTTGAGCGGACGCGGAACATCGGGATTGCGGCACACATTGACGCTGGAAAAACGACGCTGACTGAGCGGATCCTGTTTTACACCGGGATGATCCATCGAATCGGGGAGGTGCACGACGGAGCTACCACCACGGATCACATGGAACAGGAGCGCGAAAGGGGGATTACCATTACCTCCGCTGCAGTGACCTGCGAGTGGGTTCAGAACAGAGACGCGGGTGTCTGTAAGCTTTTCGAGTCGCAGAAACAGCGGGTGAACATCATTGATACCCCCGGTCACGTTGATTTTACCGCTGAGGTCGAGAGATCGCTCCGTGTTCTCGACGGTGCGATCGTTGTTTTCTGTGGGGTAGCTGGCGTGCAGCCGCAGACCGAGACGGTGTGGCGGCAGGCTTCGAAATACAACGTCCCTCGCATCGTGTTTGTGAACAAGATGGACCGCGTGGGCGCTGATTTCCAGAACGTGGTGAATGAAGTCCGGGAGAAGCTGGGAGCGACTCCGCTGCGGGTCCTTATCCCGATCGGTTCGGAAGACCAGCTCAAGGGACAGATTGATGTCCTGAACAAAAAGGCAGTTGTCTACACGGAGGACGATGCCCTCGGCTCGACCTTCGAGCTGGCCGACCTCACTGAAGAGCAATTGCAGGTGGCCGAAGAAGCCTATGCAGAAATTCTCGAGACCCTTGCCAATGAGGACGAGGAGCTGGGCGAGAAGTTCTTGCTCGAGCAGGAAATTACGGTGGCCGATCTGAAGCGCGCGATGCGCCGGGCTACCATTGCAAACAAAGTAGTTCCCATTGCGGGGGGATCTGCCTTCAAGAACAAGGGCGTCCAGTTCCTTGTGGATGCAGTGGTGGACTACCTGCCGAGCCCGCTGGAGATTCCTGCCGCGCAGGGGCAGAGGAGTGACGACGAAGATGCCGAGGTGCTAGCCCCCACGGACGATCATGAGAAATTCTGCTCCCTGGCTTTCAAGCTGTGGGCTGATAAATACGTAGGCAAACTGGTCTTCTTCCGCGTTTATTCCGGGACGGTCTCGAAGGGCGACATGGTGTATAACCCGCGGACCCGCCGGAAAGAGCGGATCGGGCGCCTGATCCAGATTCAGGCTGACAAGCACGAGGAAATCCAGACCTGCTACGCCGGAGATATCGCTGCGATCGTCGGAATCAAGAATGTGACGACCGGAGACACTCTGTGCGCACAGAAGTTTGATATCCTGCTTGAGCCGCCCAGTTTCCCCGAGCCAGTCATAGCGATGGCGGTGGAGCCGCGGACGACGGCAGACCAGGAGAAGATGTCGACCGGACTGGGACGCCTGATGGAAGAGGATCCCACCTTTGTCGTGCACACCGATGAAGAGACCGGACAAACGATTATTTCCGGTATGGGCGAGTTGCACCTCGAGGTTATTATTGATCGCTTGCGTCGAGAGTTCAGTGTTGAAGCCAACGTGGGCAAGCCTCAGATCGCCTACCGTGAAACAATCACGGGAGAAGCGGGAGGCGAGGGCATTCTCAAGAAGCAGACCGGCGGCCGCGGCCAGTATGGCCACGTCGTTCTGGATGTGGTGCCCAATAAAAAGGGAGACGGCCTCACCACCGAGAACCACGTGGTCGGAGGAGCGATCCCCCGGGAATACATGAATGCGGTTAACACCGGGGTGCAGGAAGCAATGACTAACGGCATCGTAGCCGGCTACCCCGTAGTAGATGTCCACGTCAACATCACGGACGGCTCGTCCCATGACGTAGACTCGAACGAGAACGCATTTAAGATGGCAGCTATTTTCGCAATGAAGGACGCCTTCAAGAGGGCCCGTCCGATTCTTCTCGAGCCGATCATGGATGTCGAAGTCACAACTCCGGAGGAGCATCAGGGAGATGTTATTGGCGATCTCAATCGTCGCCGGGGCCACATCGACGAAATCGGAGCAAAGGGCAATGTCGCGATTGTGAGGGCTAAGGTTCCTCTCGCGGAGATGTTCGGTTACTCCACAGATGTGCGCACTATTTCCTCAGGCCGGGCATCCTTCGTGATGACGCCGTCCAGTTTCGATCCCGTTCCGCAGGCGATCGTGGAAGTCATCTGTAAAGAACGCGGAACGGTGGCTGCCTGAATCAACGACTAAAAACGCTCTCAACCTTCTCTCCCCATGGAAAACCAGAAAATCAGAATCCGGCTCCGGGCCTTCGACCACCGCGCGATTGACAAGTCCGCAGTTGAGATCGTGGAAACCGCCAAGCGTACCGGGGCAAAGGTGGCGGGTCCGATTCCCCTGCCGACCCGCATCGAGAAGTTCTCCGTGAACCGGTCCGTTCATGTGAATAAGAAGTCGGCCGAGCAGTTCGAGATCCGGACGCACAAGCGCCTTCTTGACATCATGGATCCGACGGCCCGGACGGTGGACGAGCTCAAGAAGCTCAACCTTCCGGCAGGCGTAGATATTACGATCCGCATCTAACCGAAAAATTTGATCCACCTCACTCCCCACCACCAATGGCACTAGGACTGATAGGCAAGAAAATTGGAATGACCCGGGTCTTCGACCAGGCTGCCGGGGCTGCCATCCCCGTCACCGTCGTCGACGTAACCGGTAACGAGTTCGTCCAGCGTAAAACCAGTGATGGTTCCGACGGATATGACGCCGTGCAGGTGGCCTACTCCGACCAAAAAGAACAGCGAATGAAGCAGCCTGTGGCTGGGCACCTCAAGAAGCATGGCGCTTCGAACAAGCGTATCATCCGCGAGTTCCGCCTCGATGCCGGGGAAGAGATTCCTGAGAGTCACCCCGGAGCGGAGCTGTTTCAAAGCGGACAGTGGGTCGATGTAATCGGCACGACAAAAGGCAAAGGTTTCCAGGGTGTGGTAAAGCGCTACAATTTTGGCGGTGGACCTGACTCGCACGGGCACATGACCCACCGGCGCCCGGGTGCTGTCGGTGCCGGGACCTGGCCGGGGCGTATCTGGAAGAACCAAAAGATGCCTGGTCATGACGGGCAGCGCAACCGGACCACACAAAATCTCAAGATCGTGCAGGTGCGGGCGGATGACAATGTAGTCCTTGTTTCGGGTGCTATCCCGGGAGCCAATGGAAGCTACGTCGTTATCCGACCTGCCAAGAAGAAGCCCGCTCCGGCCGCCGCCCAGTAAACAATCCCTCAAATAGAAAGCGACATGTCTGCCAAGACCCTCACTCTTGAAGATGCCAAGGCTGCCAACTTGCAAGTCGTTGAAGACGGCGAGCGCGGAGGACAGGCGGTGCACGACCTGATCGTGGCCTACCAGGCGAACCGGCGGTCGGGAACGGCCAACACCAAGACCCGGGGGGAAGTCCGGGGAACGGGCCGCAAGATGTATCGCCAGAAAGGCACGGGTAATGCACGGCACCGGACCTCGAAGGTGCCGATTTATGTAGGGGGTGGAGTGGCTCATGGCCCGCGTCCCCGGGACTACTCGAAGCACGTGCCAAGGAAGATCAGGAAGCTGGCGCTGCAGCGTGTGCTGGGTGATTGTATTTCAGAAGGAAGCATCCACGTAGTCGATTCCTTTGAGGTCGCCGACGGCAAGACCAAGTCATTTCAGGCTGCGCTGAAGGCCGTAACAGACGCCGCAAAGGTTCTTGTGGTCGCTCCCCAGTTCGATGAGAAAACACTCCTCGCGCACCGGAATCTTCCCGGAGTGATGTGCCTGCCAGCCAAGGAGGTGAGTATCGAGGAGCTTCTTTATCACGATGCCATCGTCCTGACAGCGGGGGCCGTGGAGGTGCTCGCGGCCCGGACAAGTTAAGGAAGCACGAACACTAGCGAACTATGAGAGATATTTACTCAGTCATTGACAACGTGCGGCTTTCCGAGAAGTCCACCCTGCTGCAGGAGATCAATAACGAATACGTCTTCAAAGTGGACCGTCGGGCCAACAAGCTCGAGATCAAGCGGGCCGTTGAGCAGGCTTTCGGGGTCAAAGTTGTCGGGGTGCGGACGGCCAACTACAGCGGAAAGATGAAGCGGGTGCGCCGGGCCGACCAGGGAAAGACGGCAGCCTGGAAAAAGGCAATGGTCCGCCTGAAGGACGGTGACAGCATCGATCTCATCTAGCGGGCAATTAGACGAAATATTTCATACTCAGGGAATTCGGATCCGAATCATCAAGCTGAGGATTTAACGAACCAACCACTCTCCAACCATGCCACTCAAAAGCTTCAAGCCAGTGACTCCGTCGAACCGCTACAAGGTGTGGCCGACGTACGAGGAGATCACGAAGACGAAGCCCGAAAAAAGCCTTACCGAACCGCTCCCGAAGAGCGGGGGTCGTAACAATCAGGGAAGGATAACCTGCCGCCACATCGGTGGTGGTCACAAGCGAAAGTATCGCCTGGTCGACTTCAGGAGGCGAAAGCATGACGTCGAAGCGCAGGTTATCGCAGTGGAATATGATCCCAACCGGACCTGCCGCATTGCCCTCATTCAGTATTCCGATGGGGAAAAGGCCTACATTCTCTGTCCAGCAGGTCTCGCGGTTGGGGCTACGGTCGTTGCAGGGGAGAGCGCCCCTCCTTCGCCCGGCAACGCGATGCCGCTAAAGAGTGTGCCCCTGGGCACAGCGGTTCATAACATCGAGTTGCGTCCGGGTAGTGGCGGAAAAGTAGCCCGGGCGGCAGGCCAACAGGCGGTCGTTTCCAACCGCGAGGGTGGCTACGCCCTGATCAAGATGCCGTCCGGGGAGATCCGCCGCTTTCACGAGAATTGCTACTGCACGATCGGTCAGGTCGGAAACCGTGATCATATGAATGAGGTTTCAGGAAAGGCCGGCCGCACACGGTGGAAGGGAGTTCGCCCGACCGTCCGCGGAATGTGCATGAACCCTGTCGATCACCCTAATGGCGGTGGCGAAGGCAAGTCCAAGTCTGGCGGCGGCCGACAGCACCTGAAGTCCCCTTGGGGTCACACCAAGGGACAGCGCACGCGCACCAAGCATAAAGCCAGCAACAAGGTCATTGTTGAGCGCCGCAAGTCCAAGAAGCGTTAACCAATCTTAATCATGCCACGTTCTCTAAAAAAAGGACCGTTCGTCGACCAGAAGCTTTTGGCCAAGATCGATGCTGCCGTCGAGAAGGGTGATAAGAAGCCCATTAAGACCTGGAGCCGACGCTCCATGATCACGCCCGATTTCGTGGGGCTCACCTTCCTGGTCCATAGCGGCAAGGTATTCACCAATGTCTATGTCACCGAAAACATGGTGGGTCATAAGCTTGGGGAGTTTGCGCCCACCCGCATTTTCAAGGCGCATGGGGGTATGGGTAAGAAGTAAGATGCCATTTGACCTCACCTAATCCTGTCCGGACATGAAGCCCATTTTTGCCAAACTGATTCTCGCCGCCTCTCTGGTGGTCACGACGGGTGTGCCCGTGGCCGAAGGGCAGGATCAGGATGAGATGGATCTTCTCAGGACGGAAAACGCCCGGCTCAGGATTCAGAATGCGACGCTTCAGGAGAGCCTTGTTGAGGCCAATCTCAGCGAGAAGGAATCCGCTGAGGCGCTTGCAAGGATCAAGGTGCGCCTGCAGGCCCTTGGCAGGGACCTCCTTGATGATCGTGGAGAGCGCACCGTGGAGGCTTGGCAGAACGTAACAGTCCTCGACCGGCGCCTGCGTCGCATGGAGGAAGCCGCCATCCGGCTCTCCGCCGCCGTGCAATCCTACCTCAAGACTGCAATCACTGCTGACCCCGAGGCCCGGGGCCGGGTGGAAGCTCACCTGCGAGCCCTCGAGGTGGAGCTCGGCTTACGCAATAAGCCGGAGCAGAACATTGACCGCGGAAATCTCCAGCACGCCGTCGTGAAGAGTATCGATGAGAAAAGTGGTCTCGTGGTTCTCAATGTGGGTGCGAGAGAAAATGCCCGCATCGGTATGATCTTTAACATCATGCGAGGAGACCAGCTGGTAGCCGAGGCCATGGTAGCAGACGTGCGTCCTGACATTTGCGGGGTGTTCGTGCAACGACTCCAGAACGAAGATAATCCGGTGCGCTTCAACGACACCGCGTTCCTCAAGAAGAACTAACAAAAAGCTTTCCCTCACATCATGGAAGTTCGCTCCGTATATAAGTATGCCAGAATCTCGCCCAAGAAGGCGAGGGACGTGGCACGTGAGATCCAAGGCCTGCCGGTGTCGGATGCCATCGACACCCTGAACTTCACTCCCAAAAAGGCGGCTTTCCTTATTGGAAAGACGCTTAAGAGTGCGGTGGCCAATGCCGAGAACAACCATGATCTTGCGGCTGACAGCCTTCACGTTAAGGAAGCGAATGTCTCGGAGGGTCCTTCGTTCCGGCGCTTCAAGCCGCGGGCCCGGGGATCCGCCAGTGCTATCCGGAAGAGAACCAGCCACATTTACATCATCCTGACGGACGAAGTGGAGGTCGAAGAAAAGCCCGCGCGCGATCGTAAGCCGCAGGCTAAGAAGGAGCCGGCGACTGCAGCTGAGGTAGAAGAGGTGGCAGAAGAGAGCTCACCCGCGAAAGAGCCGGAAACGCCTGCCTCCGAGGTGGCCTCCGAAGATCTGGAGGCAGCTGCCGACGAGTCCGCTGTGGATGAGGCATCCACCGGGGAATTAGAGGCCCCGGAAATGGCAGTGCCTGCTGAAGACGAAGCTACCACGGCCGAAGAGGCCAGTAAGGAAGAACCCGCCGCTGACGAGCAGGACGAGGAGAACAAAAAAGAAGACTAAGCCCCTTTCCCCAACATAAAGAATTATGGGACAAAAAGTAAACCCCGTCGGATTCCGACTCGTAGTCAACCGCGACTGGCGCTCCAAGTGGTATGCCGAGGGTGACGACTATCGTGAGAAGCTGCATGAAGACCTCCGGGTGCGAAAGTATCTGAGTGGCCGCCTTCAGTTTGCGGCTCTCTCGAAGGTTGTTGTCGAGCGAGCCTGGAACAGCGTCCGTGTGACTCTTCATACTTCCCGGCCCGGCCTTGTGATTGGCCGGAAGGGTTCTGAGATCGAGCGGATGACCAAAGATATCTCCAAGATCTGTGGTGAGGCGCAGGTGAAGATCGATATCGTGGAAGTACGCAAGCCTGAATTGGACGCTCAGCTCGTGGCAGAGAACGTGGCGGTTCAGCTTGAACGCAGAATTAGCTTCCGGCGCGCCATGAAGCGGGCCCTGCAGACGGCCATGGATTTTGGTGCGGAAGGGATCAGAATTCGCTGCGCGGGTCGTCTCGGGGGAGCGGATATTGCGCGGGCCGAGTGGTACCGGGAAGGCAAGGTGCCGTTGCAGACCCTCCGGGTACCTATCGACTATGGTTTCGCCGAGGCGAAGACCGTTTATGGCATTATTGGCGTAAAGTGTTGGATCAATCGGAAGGAAGAAAATGAAAAGGACGCTGCTGGCAGTCGGGGCGGCCGTCCGCAGAGGCGAGACGATCGACGGGGCGGGCCGGGCGGCCGGGGCCCAGGTGGTCGCGGGCCCGGGGGGCCTGGAGGTCGTGGACCGGGGGGACCGGGGGGACCGGGGGGACCGGGGGGACCGGGGGGACCGGGTAGAAATGCTCCTTCTGGAGGCAAGTAACCTGAAAGCTAAACGGAACCAGAACGATGGCACAGATTCCAAAACGAGTTAAATTTCGTAAGTCACAGCGTGGTAATAGAGGTGGAAACGCCAGCCGAGGGGTTGACGTCAGCTTTGGTGATTACGGCCTACAGGCCCTTGATCGGGGCTGGATGACCTCCCGGCAGATCGAAGCCTGTCGTGTTGCGATCAACCGTGAGCTGAAGCGAAAAGGTAAGGTCTGGATCCGAGTCTTTCCTCACAAGCCGGTAACCGCTCGCCCTCCGGAGACCAGGATGGGTAAGGGTAAGGGGCCGGTGGAAGCGTGGGTAGCCGTTATCCGCCCCGGAACCATGCTCTTCGAAATCGCCGGGGTGCCGGAAAGTGCAGCTCGCGAAGCCATGCGTCTCGCCTCCTACAAGCTTGGCATACGCACCCGCTTTGTCTCCCGCTCCCATTTCTCCGCCTAAGCAAGAAAAAGCAGCTCCTAACCACCATCGGAACGATGCCTCAAACCAAGATTTCTGAAATTCGCGAACTGAGCACAGAAGAGCTCCAGGCACGCCTGCGCGATCTCAAGCAAGAAGGGCTGAACCTCCGGCTCCAGCAATCGACCGGTCAACTGGAAAACAGTGCTCGACTGCGTCTCGTCCGGCGGGAGGCGGCCCGCGTGATGACGGTGCTCAGCGAACGCCGTCACCAGGGGGCAGAAACCGAGTAGGTCCTGGAACCAGAGAATTTAACCGGATTTTAAACAATGTCTGATACCGAGAAAAAGCAGGGCCTGCGTAAGCAGCGGGTTGGCAACGTGATTTCTACACAGATGAATAAGACCATCGTGGTTGAGTTCATTGTCCGTGTGCCCCATCCGAAATTCAAAAAGATCGTCAAGCGCTCTAAGAAATTCTATGCCCACGATGAAAAAGGAGAGGCAGCCGTCGGCGATCGGGTCAGGATCGAAGAGACCCGTCCCATATCAAAGCTTAAGCGCTGGCGTCTTACCGAAGTGCTTTCTCACTAGGGACGGCCCGGAGAGGAATCGTCAGTATCCATGATCCAACCAATAACGATTTATTTGCCATGATCCAGATGGAATCCAAAGTCGAGGTAGCTGATAACACGGGGGCCCGCGTCGCCAAGATGATCGGAGTTATCGGGAAGGGTGGCACCAAGAGTGCCAACGTGGGGGATATAATCACCGCACACGTCCGGGAGGCTATTCCCACTGCCTCGATCAAGAAGGGGTCGGTCGTGAAGGCGGTGGTGGTGCGGACGGCAGCTCCGATCCGCCGTCGGGATGGATCGGCTCTCCGGTTCGATGGAAACGCGATTGTCATCATCGACAAGGATGGCAATCCTCGCGGGACACGGATCTTCGGGCCGGTGGCTCGCGAGCTGCGCGAGAAGAACTTCATGAAAATCGTCTCTCTTGCTCCAGAGGTGCTCTGAATTCGGAGCCCAAAGCGCAGACCCCTTATCACAACAAAATCCACTCCACCATGTCCCGCATCAAGACACATGTGAAACCTGACGACCTCGTCGAGGTGATCGCCGGTAACCATAAGGGTAAACAAGGCAAGGTGCTCGAAGTTCATCCCGAACGCGAACAGGTCATCGTCGAAGGTGTCCGCGTGATGAAGAAGGCCATCCGGCGTTCGGAACAGAATCCGGACGGTGGGATCATTGAAAAGGATGGACCTATCCATATTTCCAACGTGAAGAAGATCGAAATCGGGTAACTGATCGATCTCTGAATTGCAAATGCGCTTAAGCCAAACCCCGAGCTGACCCGCTACCATGACCCCAAACCTACTGACATACTACAAGGAGCAGGCTGTCCCAGCGCTCCAGGAAAAACTCGGCCTGAAAAACATCAACCAGGTCCCCAAGCTGGAGAAGATCGTGGTGACAAGCCACGTTGGCTCTGCCCAGGCCGAGCGGAAGACTGCAACCGAGGATGTGGTCGAGGAAATTTCCCGCATCACGGGTCAGAAGCCAAGCGTAGTCTTTGCCCGCAAGAGCGTAGCGAATTTCAAGGTGCGCGCCGGCGAGGCCGTTGGCGCCCGGGTCACTCTGCGAGGCAGCCGGATGTGGGAGTTCCTGGACCGGTTCATACATATCACCGCTCCCAATGTGCGGGACTTCAGGGGCTTTTCTCCCAAGAGTTTTGACGGGCGGGGTAATTATGCGCTTGGGATTACGGACCAGTCCATTTTCCCGGAGGTAGAACTCGATAAGATCAAGCGCAACCTTGGGTTCGATATCATCTTTGTAACGACCGCAACCAGCAATGAACATGGAAAGGCCCTCCTAGATACGCTGGGCTTTCCCTTTCGTAAGCCGCAACCCCAGGAGGGCCAGGAAAACGCTGAAGCGGCAGCCTAAGAAACAACCAAACAGATTGAATCATGGCAGTCCTTTCAGACCCCATTTCCGACTTCCTGACCCGCTTCAAAAATGCGTCGCGGGCGCAGAACGAACACTTTGCAGCTCCTTTCTCGAAGACAAAGGCAGAGATTGCCCGCATCCTAAAGGAAGAAGGCTACATCTGGAGCTACGAAGTGGACACCTCCGGCGAGTTCCCCCAGCTGCGAGTGAGGACCAAGTTCGTCGACGGGACCCCGGCGCTGACCAATCTTGAGAAAGTTTCCAAGCCCGGGAGGCGCCGCTACGTAGGATCACAGGAGATCCCCCGTGTCCTGAACGGCCTCGGTATTTCGATCGTTTCTACTTCCAAGGGCATCATGACCGGGGCACAGGCAAGGCGTGATAACGTGGGCGGAGAATTGCTCGCCTTTGTGTGGTAAATCCAACCAGAAAGAAACAATGTCACGAGTTGGACAGAAAATCATCAATCTCCCAGATAAGGTCTCGGTTAACCTGACCACGGAAGGAGAAGTCACTGTGGAAGGGCCCAAGGGTAAGCTGGAATGGCAGCTCCCAGCTGGCATCTCGGTTGACCAGGAAGAGAGCAAAGTCACAGTCAAGCGGGAGAATGATCACCGCAGTCTGCGTGCTCTTCACGGTACTGCCCGAAGCCTGATCAGCAACATGGTTGAAGGAGTTTCGAGTGGCTTCGCAAAGGAACTGGAGATCCAGGGGGTCGGCTTCCGGGCAGCTGTCAAGGGCGATAAGCTGGATCTCAGCCTCGGAAAATCTCACCCCATCCTGCACCCAATTCCCGAAGGAATCACCGTCACGGTGACCGACAATACCAAGATCAAGGTTGAGGGAACCAATAAGCAGGTCGTCGGCCAATTTGCGGCAGAAGTCCGCAATTACTATCCTCCTGAGCCGTACAAGGGTAAGGGGGTCCGTTATGTTGGAGAATACGTTCGCCGCAAAGCAGGTAAGAGCGTGCAGAGTTAAGCCACCGACAGAGCAAGATCATGACTACTCTCAATCGAAAGGAATCCCGCCGCAAGATCCACCGGCGCATTCGCAAAAAGCTGTCAGGAACCGCGGGCCGTCCCCGCTTGGCTGTCCACTATTCCAATTACCACGTTTATGCTCAAGTCATCGACGACGAGGCTGGGCGAACACTGTGTGCAGCATCGAGCCTGGATAAGGAGATAGAGGGCTCGGGCTCCAACGTTGCCACGGCCGAAAAGGTCGGGGCCCTCATTGCCAGCCGGGCCGGAGCAGCCAACATCGCTTCGGTGGTCTTTGACCGCGGGGGCCATCTCTATCACGGAAAAATCAAGGCCTTGGCGGAAGCTGCGCGCGAAGGCGGACTGAAATTCTAACACTCCCATCATAATGGTAACTAGCAACGACAATCCGTCTTCTGACCAAGATACTCCGAATCCAGCTGCGGAAGCTCCTGACGAGTCCACTGCGAGTGAGGAAGCTGCCCCTGCTCAGGAAGCTGCCCCTGCTCAGGAAGCAGCCCCTGCTGAGGAAGCAGCCCCTGCTGCGGAAGCAGCCCCTGCTGCGGAAGCAGCCCCTGCTGCGGAAGCAGCCCCTGCTGCGGAAGCAGCCCCTGCTG
>MDTG01225679.1_pt1 | contig 25568 bp, 31 predicted proteins | sample 811421 | NCBI WGS metagenome assembly MDTG01 (sample SAMN05326645, study PRJNA326480) | marine metagenome | isolation source: seawater | place: Pacific Ocean: South East | collected 2011 | reverse complement strand
TTAATTGAATATTTTTCATTAATTGGCATGAGTTTAGATCTATGTTTAGAAATTGAACTATGCAAACTCCAAGCTAAATAAACATCTAATTCTTTCGCCGCCCATTCAATACTATCCATCCCATCTTTTTTAATTCCAACTCCTACAGTGCTTACCGTTATTCTGGTGCGACCATACTCAAGCCCATCTTTATTCTTAGAATTATCTATCGCAACTTTAACATTATCTAAATTTAAAAAAGGTGAACCTTCTCCCATTAAAACTTGATTGGTAATTTTTTTTTGTGTGGACCAATCATCAATATAATCCTTACATAATATGATTTGTGAAATAATTTCTCCTGGAGATAGGTTCCTCACTAATTTTTTAGAAATTTGAGCAGTTGCACAAAATTCACAAGAAAGGAAACAACCCACTGAAACAGATAAGCAAATCGTATACTTACTTTGTGTTTTATCTGGAATTAAAACTGTTTCAACATTTCTTCCATCTTTAAGTTCTAAAAGAAGTTTAATTGTCCCATCTTTAGATTTTTGAGTATCTATAATTTTTGGTTTGTCTAAACTTATTAAATCCTTAATTTTATTTCTAAGTTCTATTCCAAATGTTGTTAGTTCATCAAAATTTTTTATATTTTTTTTATAAACAGCATTAAACATCTGCTGAGTTCGCATTTTAGCTTTGTCGTAATCAACGTTGGCTTTTTCAATCAAAAAATTTTTTAGTTGACCAAAATTAAGATCATAGAAGTTTTGTTTTTGCATATTAAAGATTGTAAAGACTTGAGGAGGGTTTTAAAACCCCTCTCTATAATATATAATAGTTTTGGGATTAATAACTTTAAAAATGAATAATAAAACCCTAGGAATTATAGCAGTAGTATTTGGAAGTTTAGTCTTATATAGCGAACAAGAATATGCTTGGATAATATCTGCAGTTTTTATAGGAGCAGGTACTGGTATATGGTTTTGGAAAGATAAAAAAAGCAATACGAAAAAATAATATGTCTAAACGAATCTTTATTGTTTATGGTCACCATAATACAAAAAAATGTTTCAATCAGGAAATTAGAGATACTTTTATTTCTGAGGCTAAAAGATTAGGTCATGAAATAGACCTGGTTAATTTACATGAGGAAAAACCTATACCTTTTTATGATGGTTCTCCTCCAAGTGAACAAATCTTAAATTACAGAAAGAGACTAGAAAAATGTGATGTCATGTTAATGATTTCACCATGCTATAATTTAAGAGCAAGTGCGATACTAGAAAATTTTGTGGACATATGCTTAAGTCCAAAATGGTTTTTTGCTTTCAAAAGAGTTGTCGGTAATTGGGGATATCCTGTTGCTGGTGCGATGAAAAATAAATTAGCAATTATGTCTCTTTCGTATGGTGGAAATTGGTTTAGTATACAAACATGGTTTCAAAATATTCCTTTTAGAAGAATTAAAGCTGGAGTTTTAAAGCTTGGAGGTATGAAAACAAAATATATAAGATTTTATGAGGTGTTACCTGGAATGTCGCAGGAAAAATTTGAAAAACATATGGATAGAGTAAGAATTTTAGTACGTGACTTGTAGCAATTTATTTTAAAAATTAGTATGTATATTTAATTATATGTTAGATAAATTAAGAAATTGGATGATAGATAGTGCGAACATAATGTTTGATGACACTAAGAACGACTTAAGAAGTCTACCTAAAACAGTAAGATTACAAATTTTAATTGTTCTTTCCTTTGTTTGGTCAACTGTATTCAGTTTATACGTCTTTAGCATAACTTCTTTTTTATTTGGTTGGGCTGGAGTAGTTATGGCACATATTGGTCTAATAATTGCAGTGTATTTAACTTTTAAATTCTTCCATAAAAAAGATAAGCAACCAGTCAGTGTTTTTGAAACAGGTAATTACAACCCTGCAAAAATTTTTGTAGTTTTTTTTATAATTTTTTTCATTTTTATTTTTACAAAAGGAATAGAGGTTCTCACAAAAACCAACTCCTACAGCATCAATTACGATGGACCTGATAAATCGACATTACAAAGAATTAAGGACTTCGTAAAATAATCTTCAACATACTGGTTAATATACCTGTAGTTGCACCTTAACTGTTCTTTGCTATTATTGATAATGAGAAAAAGAAAGAAGAAAAAGAATTTTCAGCTAAAATTAAAACGAAGAAGACAAAAAAGAAATACTAAGGGTATAATAAAAATTATAAAAATGAGTGATAAAAATGTCAAAAAGATATAGTGGAAAAAGTTTTAAAGACTCAAGTGTAATGAAAAAAGCAAAACTAAGTCTTAAAGAAAAAAGAAGAATAAAGAGAAATAAGAAGAAAAGATAAATGTGCGGTAGATACGTCATTACAAAACCTGTGACTAAAACTATTGGTGTTGTGAAGTCAAATATTAAAGTAGATAATTTAGATAATTATAATGCTCACCCCAAACAAAAACTTCCTGTCATAAAAGCCTACACTAACGGCAAAGCTCTTGAGACTTATGAATGGGGCCTAGTGCCTGGTTGGTCAAAAAAACTTGAAAAATTTAAACCTCTAATTAATGCAAGAGTTGAAACTTTGATAGATAAAGTTACTTTTAAAAGTTTGATACAAACTTCAAGGTGTTTAGTTATCGCTGATGGGTATTATGAATGGAAAAGAGATGGAGAAAAAAAAACACCTTATTACTTCAAAAGAGAAGATAAAAAAATTATGTTTTTTGCAGCTATATATCAAAATAATCAATTTTGTATAATAACAAGAGAAGCTTCACCAAATGTTAATTTGGTACATCATAGAGAGCCTTTAATATTAAATCAAAGTCAAATTTCTAACTATCTTAATGTTAAAAAAGAAGCTATAGATGTTTTGAGTTCAATTAAACCTCCTAAACTTTTATACCATGAAGTGTCAAAAAATGTTAATAATCCAAGCAATAACGATCCCGAGCTAATAAAAGCTTTATAGATTAATTTATATGTTTAAAATTTTAAAATGTCAGAAAAAATAAACATAAAACCATGTGAAAATAACGTTGGGGCTTTTGTAGAGCTAGATATTAATTTAGCTGACCGTAAAATAATTGAAAAAATTAAAGAGGCAGTAAACGAGTACGGAGTTATATTTTTTAGAAACCAAAAACTTACTTCTAAAAATTATGTTAATTTTGCTAAACATTTTGGAAAATGTGCTGATTATCCGATGTTAAAAGGTTTAGAAGGATATCCAGAAATTACAGTGGTAGAAAAAAAACCAAATGAACAAGTAATGTTTGGTGAAGGATGGCACACTGACTCGACTTATACTGCTCATCCTCCAAAATTTACAATGCTATACTCAATAAAAACACCTGAAAAAGGGAAAGGTAACACAAGGTTTGCATCTCAATACTTAAGTTATGAAGGTTTAGATGAAGATTATAAAAAGAAAATTGAAAATTTAGAGGCAGTATTTAGTGCTGATGGTCCAATATCTAAAACAAGAAATAACAGAACTGCCGAAAGGGGCACGGGTATTGATCCCAAATCCTTATTTGCTGAACATAAAATAGTTAGAGTTAACGAAAATAATAAAAAAAAATCTATATACCTATCTCCTGGACATGTTACTGGTGTTGTAGGTTATGATAAAGAGGATGGTCAAAAACTTTTGGAATATCTTTTTAAACATCAGATAAAACCAGAGTTCATCTACAGCTTCGAATGGGAACCAAATTGTATAGCTTTATGGAACAATCATGCTGTTTTGCATAATCCTGTGAACGACTTTAATGGACATAGAGTAATGCATAGAATTACAATTCAATAAAACTTTATAATTTATTTAATAAATTTTTTGGTAATTTTTTAATTTTTCCTTTTTTATCGACTGTTACTAGTTCTACCTCTGACATAACTAATAATTCATTTTTTCTTTTTACCTCTTGTAGTAAATTAATCCGAACTGTTGATTTGTTCAAAACTTTTGTAAAGATAATTAATTCATCTTCAAATAATGCTGGCTTGAGATATTTTGAGTTACAAGCTCTAACAATAAAAACGATATCATAATTTTCTTTTAATTGTTTATGAGTTAAGCCAAATTCATTATAAATCATTTCGGTTCTGGCTCTTTCTATAAACTTGAGATAGTTAGCATAGTAAACTATGCCTCCAGCATCAGTATCTTCATAATAAACTTTTGTCTTATACTGATAATTTTTAGACATACAATAATCAATTTATTCTTAAAAAAAACATATTTCAATATTTGGTTTGTCCTTTATTTGGTCTCATTTAAGACAATTAAAATACAAAATTTATTAATATTTTTTTAATATGAAAATACTAAGCACTATATTATTATTATTTTTGTTAACTAGTTGCGCAGGTGGAAACGTCGCTAAAATCAAATTTGGAAAAAAATGCACTATTGCTGATTCTAAAAATTTTCAAGAGTCTTCTTATATTTGGTTTGTTAGCAAAGAAGCTGTAAGTGATTTTAACAAAAGAATAAATAAATCAAATTGTTTAAACAGTTAGTTTAGACTTCTAAGTTAATTAAATTATGATAATAAGGGGTATTTACTTACCCCTTATATTCAATTAAAGAAATTTATGCTCAAACTTATAAGTTTCTTAATCCTCATTTTTATCTATAATCCCCCGTTAATAGCCATGGATAAAAAACCTTATCATCATCTGCAGGATGGAACTTTCAGAAATCCAGAAGGATCTCCGAAAAGAGACCCTAACGTTAAATGGTCGTATAAAATATTTAATGAAGAGAAGAAAAAAATAAAAATTGATTTTCCCAAAGATCATGTTGTGCCTAGCAAAAAGGTACTGGCGGATTTGCAAAAATATAAAAACGAGGATTATATTGCTTGGATAGGACATGCAACTTTCTTGATTAAATTAGGCGATACAACAATTATTACTGATCCTTTGTTTTCAAAAAATACTGGTCCTTTATGGTTTGGTCCAAAAAGATACGTCGCTCCTGCAATACAACTTCATGAAATTCCTCAAGTAGATCTATTTTTATTAACCCACAATCACTATGATCATCTTGACGCTTCTACGATTAGAAACTTTCCTTTTAAAAAAGCTAAAGTCATTTTACCTCTAAAACTGTCAAAATATTTTAAAAATTATAAAGACGTTAATGAACTGGATTGGTATGAGGAAATTCAAGTTAGCAAGGATATTAAAGTAACGTTACTTCCTTCAGTTCACTGGTCCAAGCGAAGTTTAACAGACACCAATAAAACTTTGTGGGGAAATTTTTTGATTGAATTCAAAGGTAAAAAAATTCTTTTCGCCTGTGATACTGGAATTGGAAAAATTTATAAAGAATTAGGTAATAAGTTTGGACCGATAGATTTAACTTTTATAAATATTGGAGCGTACAATTTTTATCCTATTATGCCAGTTAAAGACAAATCTGTTTACCACACTAACCCTGAAGAAGCTTTAAGTATTGCAAAAGATTTAAAAAGTAAAAAAGTAATAGGTATGCATTGGGGTACAGTAATTTTATCTCTAGAACCAATTATGGAGCCACCGGTTCGCTTTAAAGCAAATGCAGAAAAATACGGATTTAAAAAAAGAGAGACAATAACATTCAAAATTGGTCAAGTGAGTAAATTGACTGATATCATTGATTAGATTTTCTTTTTTTTATTTCTCTATCTAAAAGATTTGTTAAACTATCTACTAAAGCATCTGAAAATTTAAATATTTCACTTGTTTTATATTCAGTAGAAATATTATTATCAAAATTAGTTTTATCTTCGACTATAATTCCAGAATCTGGATTATTATCTTTTATATAAACTAGCATCAGCCAATTTTCATCTGGTTCTTCATCGTACTTGATATAAATAGATGAGTCCTCAAATCTATAGTCCAAAACTCTTAGCAAACTCATTTTTTTAGGAATCCATTTTTTATTAAGAGCATAAACGCAGCTAACACAAGAGCGGTAATAACTCTCTAATGCAAACTCTATTTTCTGTCTATCAAGATTGTACTGTCGTTCTTTTTCTAATAAATCTGCTCGAGTATCACTATCAGTAGTTTGAATCCCAAGCTCTTCGATTCTTTCTCTAATTTTTTGATCTCTTAATGCTTGATATTTTTGTTTGATAGCATCTATTCTCTCTTGAACTCCCTCATAAGAGTCTCTTTCTTGACTTAAAACGAACTTTTCTAAATTTTTAATTTCTAGTGTCTCACGTTTTCTGAATTGATCTATCTTTTTTTCTAGCTTGATTTGTTCAAGAAATTTTCTTTGTTTTTCAGCTTGCTCTTTTCTAACAGCCAATTGTTCAAGACGGATAAAATTCTGAAGTTCTTTTTTTCTCTCTTTTTCTAATCTAATTTCTTCTTTGAATTCTTTTTCTTTTGCTTCTAGGGCTAATTGTTTTTCTATTTTTGATTTTTTGATTTTAGCAATTTTTTCTTTTTGCATCTCCTTAATTTTTAATTCCTTTTTTCGGATTTTTTCTTCCTCAACAATCGTTTTAATATTATCAATTTTATTATTTATTTTATTTGATATATTTTGAAAAAACTTTTGTAGAGCTTGGTCTATATTAAATTTAAAATTAAATTTTGATTTAATTGTATCTATAAATCTGATTGTTGTAAGAATAGTTAAATTTGTCTTATTTTTAATCTTTTTTTTACTTTTTTGAGGTTTTGTTTTTTTTTTATATTTTTTGTATTTTTTAAATTTTTTATATTTTTTAATTTTTTTAGTTTTTTTTTTTTTATAAAACTTTTTTTTTACATATTTAAATGCCTTTTTTTTTCTTTTGATCTTTTTCTTTTTGGATTTTTTTTTCATTAATATATTTTACTAAATATCAGTTTTTAGGAATATATATAGTCTCTTGTTCTATGAGCTGAATCATAGTTTTTCACAATTTGTAATTGAAATACTACAAGATCACGATACCTAAAAGCTGCAGCCGTGCTACTTAAATAAAATTCCCACATTTTAACAAATTTTTCATCAAATAGATCTTTTACTAATTCTTTTTTGGACATGAATCTTTCAAGCCAACTTTCAAGAGTTTTATCATAGTGGCGAATTAGAGTTTCTGTGTCAGCCACGATAAGACCAGTTTTTTCAATCGGTTTGATTACTTCACTAAATGATGGACAAGTGCCTCCTGGAAAAATGTACTTGTTTATAAATTTGTTTGGCGCCGTTGGTTTGTCTACAACTCCAATAGTGTGGAGTAAAAAAGTTCCGTTTTCTTTTAACAATTTGTTCATAGATTTAAAAAAAGTCTTATAAAATTTTTTACCAACGTGTTCGAACATTCCGACTGAATAGATTTTATCAAACTTGCCATTTATTTTTCTATAATCTTTTAATTCAAAATGTACTTGATTTGACAAATTAAGATCTTTAGATTTTTTTATGCAATAGTCTATTTGGTTTTTACTAAGAGAGATGCCTGTTACCTCACAGTTTTTTTGTTTTGCTATTTCTAATGCCATTCCACCCCATCCACATCCTACGTCAAGAATTTTTTCCCCTTTTTTAATATCTAATTTTTTAATTATATGATTTATTTTATTTTGTTGGGCTTCCTCTAAAGTTTTTGTATCATTTTTCCAATATGCACAAGAATATTGCCTGTGTATTTTATCTAAAAAAATATCATAAAGTTTTTCACCTTTTTCACCACCAATATCATAATGATGTTCGATATTTTTTTGGGATTTACCAGGAAGATTGTAATTAGAAATATATCTCCAAATATGATAAATTTTTTTTGAAATATAACTTGCGGGAGTTATTTCGCCTCTACCTAAATTCTTAATTAATTCCATTAAAAAATCTTTTAGTGAAGCATTTTCAATTATTATATCTCCTCTCATGTAGGCTTCGGGAAACTCTAATTCTGGATTTAACAATATTTTCCAATTTAAATTTTTTTTTAAAAACTTAATTGTAATGGGTTTGTTTTTATCTGGATTTCCACAAATATATTTTTGCCCGCTATAATCAACTAATATAATTCCATCTTCTTTATAAATTTTAGATAGTGTTCTAGCAATCAACATAAATTTTACGCAGCAATATCTTTTTCAGGAGTAAATTTTAGTTCGTTTAGTTTTATTAAAAGTTCCTTATGCTTTTCTTCAGAAAGTTGAACAAGTGGAGGGAGTAAATTATTAAATTTTTTATCAGTAATTGACATAAAGCTATGTATGCTTGAAATTAAATTGTAATCATCAAATGTTTTTCTAACTAAAATAAGTTTATCATTCATGGTTTGCGGTGTTTTATTTTCAAAATCATCAAACACTTTTCTAGCCAAAGAGTGAGTGCAGTTAGTAATAGCTGATATTATTCCACTACAACCAATTTCTAATCCTTTTAAAAGTTTAGTTTCTGATCCAGGAAATATTAAAAAGTTTGGAAGTTTTAACTCTTCATATAAATTATAACTTGAGTCTTTACAGCCAATTATATTCTTAGGAAAAATTTTAACTAAATTCCTTACCGCTTCTGGAGAGAATTTATAGCCGCTTAATTTTTCAAAATTATATAAAATAATTTTAACTTTTGGCATAGAAGAAATTATTTTTGAATAAAATTCAAATACTCCTTTGTCTGTATTTTTCTTGTAATAAGCTGGAGGCATTATTAAAAAATCGTTAAAACCATACTCCATTGCATATTTTATTAGATCGATGTTTTCTTTTAATGAATTACACCCAGTGCCTAAAAAGAATTGTTTTCTTAATTTGTGGGATGCTATTCTACTAATAAATTCTTTTTTTTCAGAGATTGAAATTAGTTGACTTTGCCCTGTAGAACCAAAGAAAAACACTCCGTGTAATCCTTTGCTAATAGAAGAAGCTGCATGAGATATGGTCGCCTCGATATTTAAAGATAGATTATCGTTCAAAATGCTTAGGCTTGCAGCATAGATACCCTTTTTAATCATAATCTTACCCAATTTATTTTATCTAAGTTATAATAATATAATTAAAGATGAAAATTCTAGTAATAAATTCTAAAATCGGTGTGGGGGATATGGTTATTTATCTGCCTTATATTCATGCTATTTCTAGAAAAAACAATGTGAAAGTTTCTATTCTGGTTAAAGAGAATTCCCGTGCTAGTAGTCTTTTATTGCATGACGACCACATCAATGAGGTTATTTCTTTAGATAGAGCTAAAAATAACTCTGGCTCACATGATGGATTAAAAGGTTTCATTAAATTGACAAAAGAAATTAAAGCAAAAAAATTTGATAAAATTTATATTTTTAACAGTTCATTAAGATATTATTTAATTGCTCGATTTGCAGGGATTAAAAATATTTATCAATATCCATTATTTAGAAAAAAAGACAATATTGTTTTTTCAGCCAAAATATTTACAGAAACTGAATTGAATGCTGTAGTTTCGACTCAGCCAAAATTATATGTTAAAAAAAGTGAGTTTGATCAAGCCAAAAAAAAAATTGACCCTAGCTACAAACATATTTGTTTAGGAGTATCTGCTAGTGGACACACAAAAAGATGGGATATTAATCATTATATAAGGTTGGGCGAACAACTTAACAAAAAATTTCCTTGTAAATTTTATTTAGCTGGTGGAAAAAATGATCAACAATTGGTTGATAAAATATTAAGTTCCAGCATAGGTCAAAACTCTTTTTCATTTATTAATTTAAAAATTCACGAAACAATGCCAATAATTAAAAATTGTAATTTGTACATTGGGAATGATACTGGTTGGCTTCATATTTCATCAGGTTTAGGCTTGAAATGCTTAGCATTATTTATGGATAGTCCTGTTATGGCCTATGGAAAATATTCAAAAAATATATCTGTTGTTATACCTGAGGGAGAAAAAGAGGAAACGACTACGCACGACACTTTAGGTAAAGATAAAATATCTTTTGAAAAAGTTTTTACAAGAGCAATTGAGTTATTAAATTAACTAAAGTCTGTATTGATAATTTTATCTCTTGCCTCATTTACAAGTTGACTTAATCTTTCAGTTTTTACTTCTCTATTTATATCTGGATGAATTTTTTTTTGCAGCTTCATTGCAGCTTGAAGCACTTCCTCTTTTGAACAACCTTTTGTTAATCCCAACAATTTATAAGCTTCATCATTGCTTACACTTGAGGAACTTGCAGATTTTCCAAATTGACTTTGGTTAAATCTTCCAGAATTTTTTAAAAATTGAATTAATCTCCAAAGTTGAAAAACTTGAAGAGCAGTGAGGCCTTTAATTTTTAAACCACTTAAAATTATAAATAAAAATGGTAAAGAAAAAATAAATTTACCACCAATAGTTAATATTGCAGCTATAATCAAAGACAAGTAAACGGCAATTTTTTTAATTGTTAATGCAATTTTCTTAGAACTGCTTTGAGCAAACCAGTTTAAAAACAAATAAATAATGACAAATATACCAATTCCTAATAGAAACAAATTCATATAATTTCCTCATTATGAATATACCAAAATTAAAAAAATTACAGAGTAAAAAAAAATATCATGGTATTGAGTTAAAAGACGAATATTCTTGGGTTGATCAATCTAATATTTTAGAGGTTTTAAAAGACCCAAAAAAATTACTCCCTGAAGTAAGAACGTATATAGAAAAGAATAATGAAATAACTGAATCTTATTTTGAAAATGTTAAGGACTTACAAAAAAAACTTTTTGATGAAATTAAATCTAAAATTAAATTAGATGACACATCATTAAAGTTCAAAGATAAGAAATATTATTACTGGACAAAAACAGAAGCAAAGGGCAATTATGGTAAGCAACTAAGACAACTAATTGACGGGTCAAAACCAGAAGAAGTTTATTTTGATGGAGATCAAGAAAAAAAAAAGTGTGGTTCTGAATATTTTGGTCTAGGTACGGTAAGTGTTTCTCACTGCGATAAATTTTTAGGTTACTCTCTAGACCTTAAAGGATCAGAATATTATACAATATATATAAGAAATCTTGATAATAACAAAAACGAAATAGATCAAATTGAAAACACAAGTGGTGGAATAGTTTGGGCCCTAGATAGTAAAAGTTTTTTTTATTCTAAACTTGATAAATATCATAGGCCTAGAAAGATTTTTAATCATGTTTTGGGAGATTCTATAAATAATGATCAACTTATTTTTGAGGAAAAAGATGATACTTTTACCTGCAGTATAAATCTTACTTCGGATGAGAGATTTTTTGTAATTTCAACCTCAGATCATATTACTACTGAAGAATATTTTTTTTCTTCAAAACAAAAAGAAATTAAACCAAAATTATTTAGGAAAAGAGAAAAAGATGTAAGATATTCGCTAGATTCATGGAAAGGATATTTTTATGTACATACAAATAAAAATGCAAGAGATTATAAGGTATTGCGTTGCAAGGAAGATGCTACGGATAAATTAGAGGAGTTTATACCTGCAAAAAAAGAAACCGTAATTGGAGATTTAAATTTTTTAGATGACTATATAATAAGAGGAGAAAAGTCAGATGCTATTCTTAAATTATTTGTTCGAAATATTGCAACTAATAATGAAGAAGAGATTAAAATTTCTGATGAGGCCATAGGGTCCCCAAGTTTTTCTCTGATGCAAAAAAATACTAACACTTCTAAAATAAGAGTTGGCTGGGAAAGTATGGCAACTCCTGGAAGAGTTTATGAATATGATATTTTAACAAAAAAGAAAAAACTTGTTAAAGAAATAGAAATTCCTTCAGGTCATAACCCAAATAAGTATGTGGTTGAAAGAATAAAAGCCAAATCTCATGACGGAAGAATGATCCCTATAAGTTTAGTAAGATTAAAAGATGCTAAGCAAGATGCAAAATCTAAGGTATTGCTCTATGCTTACGGTGCTTACAAACATAGTATAACACCATCTTTTAGCGCATCTCGATTTTGTTTAGTTGATAGGGGAATTACTTTTGCTATCGCACATATTAGAGGAGGTGGAGATCTAGGGGATATATGGCATGAAGAAGGGAAAAAGAAATTAAAAAAGAATACTTTTTTTGATTATATTGCCTGTGCAAATCATTTAATAGAACAAAGATATACTCATAAAGGTGGGATATGTTTTTATGGAGGTTCAGCAGGAGGACTGACGGGAGGTGCTGTTGCAAATATGGCTCCTGAATTATTCTTCGCAATGTTATTGTTAGTACCTTTCGTTGATACAATGACTACAATGTTAAATGACAAATTGCCTTTAACTCCTGCTGAGTGGGAATTATGGGGCAATCCTATTAAAAGCAAAGAATATTTTGAGTACATTTTATCTTACTCACCTTACAATAACTTGAAGAATGTAACTTATCCGCCAATGTTAGTCACAACTTCTCTATTTGATAATCGAGTTCTTTATTCTGAACCAATTAAATATGTTGCTAAATTAAGAGAAGTTAAAAGTGATAATAATTTACAATTATTAAAATGCAAAGTCGAAGCTGCAGGTCATGGTGGAATGAGTGGAAGAGATAATTCGATAACTGAACTAGCTGAAGAATATAGCTTTATTTTGAAAAATGCTAAGACTCAGTAATTTTAAATAAATTTTATTTATGAATTATTTTAAAGATATAGATTGGTCTTGTAAGAAAACATGGTCTGTAAGTGCTAAAAATACTTTTTACTGTTTAGTTGGATGCTCAATAGGCGACTTTGGAACAATTCTTTTTTTTCAAATAAATCCAATTATTACATCAACTATATTGATAATGTCATTAGCTATAATTAATGGGATTATTACCTCCATTATTTTAGAAACAATTATTTTGCTTAAACAAAAATTAAATTTCCTGGCTGCATTTAAAACAGCTTGCGGTATGTCTTTGATTAGTATGATTTCAATGGAAGTAGCAATGAATTTAACAGACTACTTGCTTGTAGGCTCAGCTAGACTTGTGTGGTGGGTTATACCTTTAATGCTGATAGTAGGATTTATTACTCCTTGGCCATACAACTATTATAGACTTAAAAGATTTAATGAGTCTTGTCATTAAAGTAATCGTAAACACATTTTAGAAACAATTTTTGCTACTGAAACCTATAATCATGTTGTTTGAGTTAATTTCAAATTTTCTCTCACATTTGATTTTTAATTTTTCTTTTATGTAAACATAATATCTGGTTCTATTATCAGTGAACTCGATTTTATCAGGAACCCCAAACACAATTTTTAATTCAGACTCTGGTTGATTTAACCATTTGCTTAACTCCTTTTCTTCAAGAGCAGTTTTTTCATCTATTTTCGATATTACTGTTTGACAAGACAAACAGAATATTCCAGCAAAAATTATAATTAATATTCGAACAAAATTTTTCATACCTTTTTTAAGACTACACCTAAAACTTATAAACAGAAATGTTACCTGTAGGTTGTAAACATAGATGATATGTTAAAATTTTATTCGATTTTATTAAAGAACGAGAGTATTGAATATCAGGAGGTTCCTTTATGATGGAAAAATATTTTGAGTACAAAAAACATAAAACTAATTTTAAAACTGAAGTAATAGCCGGTGTAACTACGTTCCTTACGATGGCATATATAATGTTTTTAAATCCTTTCATTCTGTCTGGCGAATTTGCTGGACCAGAAAAGGGTTTTTTTGATTTCGGAGCGGTATTTACGGCAACAATTGTAGCGACTGCGATAGCATGTTTCATAATGGCATTTTATGGAAAGACTTGGCCAATAGGACTAGCTCCGGGAATGGGAATAAATGCATTTGTAGCATTCGGAGTAGTTGCAGGAATGGGTTATACTCCACAAGCTGCTTTGGGCGCATGTTTAGTGGCTGGAGTATTATTTTTAATAATATCTTTAACTCCACTAAGAGCATGGATTGTCAATTCTATTCCTAAAAGTCTTAAACTAGGTATCGGAGCTGGTATTGGGTTGTTTTTAGCTATCATTGGTTTAGAAATAATGGGAGTAGTAGGAGATCATCCGGTAACACTTGTTACACTTGGTGATATAAAAAATCCTTTAGTTCTTCTAGGCTGTCTAGCGTTCGTGGTAATGATAGTTTTGGAAAAAATGAAAGTAAGAGGAAACATTATAATTGGTATACTTGTTTTCAGTATAATTGCTTGGGTAACAGGATTGGCTAAATTTAATGGAGTAGTTAGCACACCTCCTCCTATGACCTACTTATTTGAGTTTGATCTATCTGCTGCTTTTACAGCAGGAATGACAACTGTCATATTTACTTTATTATTTATTGACTTTTTTGATACCGCTGGAACTTTAACTTCTGTAGCTAATGTTGCAGGAAAAGTTGATAAAGATGGCAAGGTAAAAGATATTAATAAAGCAATGTTATCAGACAGTGTTGGAACAGTAGCTGGAGCATTAATGGGAACTACTACAGTTACAAGTTATGTAGAGTCAGGAGCGGGAGTAAAAGCTGGCGGTCGAACAGGAATGACTTCGCTTGTTATCGGAGTTTTATTTTTATCTTGTTTATTCTTTTCACCTTTAGCAACTAGCTTACCTAAAGAAATAGATGGAGCAGCATTATTGTATGTTGCGATACTTTTCGTGAGAAACATAACTAATATTGATTGGAATGATATTGCAGAGTCTGGTCCTGCAGTATTGGCTATGATTACTATGCCGCTAACATATAGTATAAGTAATGGTATAGCTCTTGCATTTATTTCTTACGCATTAATTAAAATTTTGACAGGCAAATTTGGATCTACATCACCTGCTATTTGGGTAATTGCAGCTTGTAGTGTTCTAAGTTTTGCAATAGCTTAAAAAATATTAAGGGCTAGTTATATAATAACTAGCCCTTTTAATTATTTTTTATGTTTTTTAATTAAGTCCTGAATTCTAACTTCTTCATAGTGTTCGAAAGGTTGAACAATCCATGGATTACTATTTAATCTCTGTGCACAATAATCAGGTTCAAATTTAGAGTCCTTTTTTTTCCATAAAACTGCTGTCTTTATGCTTTCAATGTCTTTGATTAAAGGGTAGCTATACAGCCAATTTATACTTTTTTTTAAAGTAACTCCTGTGTCAGAAAGATCGTCGCAAAGAAGAAGTCTTCCTCCCATGTCTTGAACTGTTGAGCTCATTTCTCTAGAAAAAACTAATTCACCTTGTTTGTCTTCTATACCAGTGCCAGAGTAAGACTCTACTGCAAGATAGGCACATTTTAATTTAAACACTCTGCTTAAAACATCTATTATTGGAGCCCCACCTCGCATAATTCCGATTAACATAGTTGGCTTATATCCACTTTCGTGAATTTGTATTGCAAGTTTTTCTACTATTAGATTATACTCTTTCCAATCTATGATTAATTTCTCAGCCATAGAAAAAACTAAATTATTTTTAAGAGATTGTAAATGAGCAAAGGGTATTGGATAGCCAGAGTAAATATTGATAATAGCGAAGCTTTTAAGGAATATGCAAGTAGAGCAGAATTAGCGATTAAAAAATATGGAGGTAAATATCTTGCTAGAGGAGGAGAATTTTCTATTATGGAGGGAAAACATGGTTTCGAAAGAAATGTTGTAGTTGAATTTGAAAGTGTTGAAAAAGCTAAAGAGTGCTATAACTCCAATGAATACCAAGAAGCAAAATCATTTAGAGAAGGTAAGGCAGATTTTAACGCTATAGTGATTAAAGGTTACTAGTATTGAATTGGTTCATCGTCAATTGATCTCCACAGATACCATGTAGCTACTGAGCAATAAGGGCTAAATTTTTTATAAAGTTTTTTTACAAAACTTTTTGGAGGAATATATCTTTTTTTATAATTATTAGATATTGCTCTAAGAAGGCCAATGTCCTGTAACGGCCAAATATTAGATCTGTTAAAAGTAAATAATAAAATCATTTCAGCGGACCATCTGCCAATTTGCTTAAGTTCAGACAAATACTCGATAGCCTCTTCATCTTCCATTTTTTTTATCAAATGAGGCTTGAAGCTATTATTGATAATTTTTTTGGCTAGATCTTTTATTCCTCTGACCTTTTGTTTGCTCAAACCACATCTTTTTAAGCTAGTAAAAGATAAATTATTTACAACTTTTGGGGTGATCTTATTTTTACATTTTTTTTTAAATTTTAAAAAAACAGAATTTGCCGCAGCTACACTAATTTGTTGTCCTATTATACTTTTACATAAAGAAAAAAAAATATCGTTTCTTGTTATTAATGTTTTATCTTTATAATTTAGAATTAGTTTTTTCATTACTTTATCTTTTTTAGATAAAAACTTTTTAGCTTTAATCCAATATTTTGGTGCACTGCTCATGTTCGAGGAATATCAATTTCTTTTTTTAAGCGATTTTCTCTAACAAAAATAATTAAAGAGCTTAGGATAACCAATCCTGCACCTAATAAAGTTAAAACTTTTGGCACTTCACTCCATATTAAAAAACCAAAAATTATTGCGAAAACTAAACTTAAATATTTTATTGGTGTAACTAGAGATGCCTCTGCTAGTCTATAGCTTTGGGTTAAAAGTAAATTTGCAATACTTCCGCTAAGTCCAATAATTAAGAAAATTAAAAAATCAACTTTTGTCGGCATAATCCATTCGACAAAAAAAATGGATCCTAATCCTAATACTGTGCATAAAAAGGTAAAGTAAAATGCTATCGTATAATTTTCCTCAGTTTTAGAAAGAGATCTAACGCTAATTGCAACGCATGCAAAGAAAATACAAAAAATAATTGGAGCGATGTAAAAATAATTTACCTCCTTAAAAGCTGGCTGAACGATTAGCAACATGCCAAAGAACCCCAAAAAAACTGCAGACCACCTTTTAATTCCAACTCTTTCAGAAAGAAAAAAAATAGATGCTATGGTAACGAATATAGGACCACCAAATGTTAATGAAATAACGTCTGCTAAAGGCAATTCTCTTAAACCATAAAACAAAGCAATTATTGCTAAAGCTCCACATATTGCTCTAAATGCATGAAGCCCTGGACGTGAAGTTTTGTAAAAATTAAAAATTTTATCTCTCGGTATAATAAAAAAAATTGGAATAAAACCAATAAAAAACCTAAAAAATAAAACTTGCCCTACTGGGTAGTAATCTAACCACTTAACGCAGATATCCATTATAGAAAAGCAAGTTACACTTGCTATCATGTACAATACGCCTATTTGATTTTGTGTTAACAATTTAATATCCTCATGTGTTTTAAAACATATTAAATAACTTATGCAGAAATGTACACTTGCACTTGGCTGTTTTTGGAAGCCTGAGGAAAGCTTTAAAAATAAGCCTGGTATTATTGAAACAGAAGTAGGCTACGCTGGAGGCAATAATCCAAATGTAACTTACGAAGAGGTGTGTCAAGGGAACACTGGTCACGCGGAAGTTGTGAGGCTTGTTTTTGATGAAAAGGAAATTACTTTTAAAGAAATAATAGAATTATTTTTTACACTACATGATCCAACACAAAAAGATATGCAATATCCAGACATAGGCACTCAGTATAGAAGCGAAATATTTTATGAAAATGAAAATCAAAAAAAAGAAGCTGAAGAAGTTTTTAATAAGTCAAAGAAAATTTTTGAAAAAAAAATTCAAACTAATATTTCAAAGATAAAGAATTATTGCAAAGCAGAAGAATATCATCAAAAATATATGGAGAAAAATAAAAGATGAAACATTTAGTTTCTACAGATTGGTTAGAAAAAAATATTAACAATGTAAGAATATTAGATGCAAGCTGGCATTTGCCAATTTCTAATAGAAATAGTAGAGAAGAATTTGACAATACTCACATCAAAAACTCTCTTTTCTTTGACATAGACAAAAACTCTAATCAAAAATCTAATTTACCCCACATGCTGCCTTCGAAAGATAATTGGGAAAAAATTTTAAGTAATCTTGGAATAAAAAATTCTGACCATGTAATTATTTATGATAACTCTGATGTAATAAGTTCTTGTCGAGTTTGGTATAATTTTTTATATTTTAATCACGATCCAAATCTTATATCTATTTTGGATGGTGGTCTTAAGAAATGGTTAAAAGAGTCAAGATTAACAACAAACGAAATTAAAAAATTTGAAAAAACCTCTTATTTGGCGAAAGAAAATCTATCTTTAGTTTTAAACAAAGAACAAATAAACACTAATATACAAAATAAAGTCTTTCAACTAATTGATGCTAGAAGCAAAGAAAGATTTTTAGGTTTAGAACCTGAAGCTAGAAAAGAATTAAGAGGCGGCAATATAGAAGGTTCTAAGAATATGCCCTTCACACTATTAATAAACAATGAAGATCATACATTTAAAAATAAAAAGGAATTAAGTTTGATTTTTAAAAAAAATAAAATTGATACGAATAAACAGCTAGCATTTACATGTGGTTCTGGAATAACTGCTTGTATTTTAGGTCTGGCTAATTCTATTATAAGTGGTAAAAAACCAGTTGTCTATGATGGATCATGGGCAGAGTATGGAATCAAATAAAAAATGAAAACATCTACAAAATTTAAGAGCATACTAATAATTTTTTTTATCATAATTTTTTCCGTAATAATTGGAAGACATTTTATTGGGTTACATTTTAAAAAAAAATTTAGCGTTAGGCCTGCTCCAGGAGTAATTGTAACAATCGTCGAAAAATCTTTATTTTATAAAAGCATTGAGACATTTGGAACTGCAATTGCTCAAAATTCTAAAACCTACAGAGTTACTAGAGAAAATATAGTAGGCAATCTTAAAATAGAAAATAGGTTTGTAAAAAAAGGTGAAACTATAATTGCCTTGAGAAATGGCGAGAATGTTATCGCCGATTTTGAGGGAAAACTAGGCAAAAGGGAAATAGCTCAAGGTGTTTTGGGGTCAAATAGTTTAATTGTTACTTTAGATGATTTAAAAAAAATTGTTATAGATATTAAAGTTCCTGAAAATTATGTTGGAGTACTTAGACCTGGGCTGAAAGCAGAAATTACAAATTCAGCGTTTAATAGAATTTTCAAAGGAAAGGTTGAGTCTATCAGTTCAAGAATTGACCCGTCTACAAGATCGATCTTAGCGAGAATTATTGTTGATAATTCTAATTTTGAAATCATACCTGGTCAATTAATGACCGTTAAGATTATTTACGATGAAATAAATCAAATTGGTGTTCCGGAAAGTTCGGTGACCATCCAAGGTGACACTGCTTTTGTTTATGTTGTTAATGACAACATTGTTGAAAAGAAAAATATAAAAATAGGTAAAAGAAATTTTGGTAAAGTATCTATTACATTAGGGTTAAAAGAAGGCGATATAGTTGTTAGTGAAGGAGTATCAAAAGTAAGAAATAAAGCTAAAGTTAAGATCGTAAACACTCAAAAATAAATATGTTTTTAACTGACTTATCTATTAAAAGACCCGTCGTAGCATCGGTTATGAGTTTGGTGTTAGTCATATTTGGACTAGTGACTTTTCAAGAAATTCCAACTGATGAATTACCAGACGTGCAACCACCAGTGGTCACAATTCAAACTGAATATCGAGGCGCCTCTGCAGAAATAGTAGACACCCAAATTACACAAAAAATAGAAGATTTTGTTGGGGGTACTCCTGGATTAGAAACAATTGACTCTTTTAGTGAGGATGAAAGTTCGAGAATAACACTAACCTTTGAAACTGATCTTGATTTAGATGATGTAGCAAATGATGTAAGGAGTTCAGTATCTAGAGTGCTTGATAATTTACCAGATGGGGCGGAACAACCTGAAATATTCAAACAAAGTGCAGGAATGAGAACCACAATGTGGTTATCTTTTAACTCAGAGACAATGACAGATTTAGAATTAACTGATTACGCAGATAGATATTTGACAGATGTTTTTTCTACAGTTGATGGGGTTGGAAGAGTTCGTTTAGGAGGACAAAGAGAATTATCATTAAGAGTTTGGTTAGATCCAATTGCTTTAGCTGCTAGAAATATAACTACCCAAGAGGTAGAGGGGGTTTTAAGAAAAGAAAATGTTGAATTTCCGGCTGGTAGAATTGAGTCAAAAGATATTGATCTAACAATCAAACTAGATAAAGCTTATAAAAATTTAGAAAATTACAAGAAATTACCTCTCAAAAGAGCTAAGGATGGTTCAATAATAACTCTTTCTGATGTTGCTCGAGTAGAACTGGGTGCAGAGTCAACTAGAACTCTTTTTAAAGGAAATGGTAAACAAGTTGTAGGAATTGGAATTTATCAACAATCAGATGCAAATACTATTGAGGTAGCTAATGGAGTAAAGACAAAAATTAAAGAGATAAGACAATCGTTACCACCGGGAACGACTTTGGAAGTTTCGTTTGATAGAAGTAACTATATTAAATCAGCCATTAATGAAGTTTATAAAACTTTGGTTATTGCTCTGGTATTAGTCACAATAATTATTTATTTATTCCTTGGCAACATCAGGGCTCTTATAGTTCCTTTGATAGCATTACCAGTGTCTTTAATTTCAACTTTTTTATCGATATACATATTTGATTTTTCAATTAATCTTTTCACTTTAATGGCGCTTGTATTAGCAATTGGAATAGTAGTAGACGATGCAATTGTTATGTTAGAAAATATTGTAAGAAGAATTGAGTTAGGTGATAGTCCTCTTGTTGCAGCTTACAAAGGAGCAAAACAAGTATCATTCGCAATTATTGCTACAACTGTCGTACTAGTAGCAGTGTTTGTTCCATTAATCTTTATTAAAGGCATTACAGGAGTCTTGTTCACTCAAACAGCAATAACTCTTGCTTCTGCTGTGGTAATTTCTAGTTTCGTTGCTCTTTCTTTAAGTCCTATGTTAGGAAGTAAATTTCTCAATAAAAATATGAACAAGTCGAAAATTGTAACTAAGTTTGAAAAATTTTTAAAAAGTATTAATGTTCTATACAAACAGTCCCTGATAACTTGGATTAATAAAAGAAAAATCATATTTTCTTTTTTAGCCGGGACATTGATTCTAACTATTTTTTTATTTAATTATGCTCCAAAAGAGCTAATTGCCCCTGAAGATCGAGGAGCATTTTTTGTAATAGTAAAAGCTCCACAGGGATCAGGTTTTAACTTTACTAAAAATAAAGCAGAGGACATTGAAAAGCTTCTACTTCCGAAAGTAGGGCAAGGTGAATATAGAAAATTAATTATGAGAGTACCAGGATTTGGAAAATCAGCTAAACAAGTAAATAGTGGTTTTATTATAGTCCTCTTAGAACCTTGGTCAAAAAGAGATCGTCATGGAGTGAAAATTATGAGAGAGTCTTTTGGACAAATATCAAAAGTTCCAGGAGTTCTTGCTTTTCCAATTATGCCTCAAGGAATTAGAACAGGAGGGGTTGAAAATCCTGTGCAGTTTGTCTTATTAGGAAATACATATGACGAACTTATAAAATGGAAAGAAATTTTAAAAAAAGAGGCTAGAAAAAATCCTGGTCTTACTTCAGTTCAAGATGATTTTGATTTGAATAAACCTCAATTAAATGTCCAAATTGATCAAAAAAAAGCTGCAGATCTGGGAGTATCAACTGAAGATATTGGAAGAACAATAGAAACTATTTTTGGGTCAAAAAGAGTTACCAATTTTACTAAAGATGGAAAAGAATATTCAATTATTCTTCAAGGTGATATCAAAGATAGACAGGAGCCCGACAGCATAAGTAAAGTATTTGTTAGATCGCAAAATAATGGCAAACTTGTATCAATTTCGAATTTAGTTCAATACAACGAACAAGGACAATCACCATTTTTAGCAAGATATAATAGACAGAAAGCAGTAACTATTTCAGCGAGACTTGTTGGAGATTATTCTTTAGATGAAGCACTTAAATTTTTAGCAAATGTTGTTGATGAAAACACTCCTCAAGCAAAAATAGCGTATAAGGGTGAAAGCGAAGAATATAAAAAAACTAATAATGAATTATACGTAATATTTGCTTTAGCATTAATAACCGCTTACTTAGCTATGTGTGCTCAGTTTGAAAGTTGGAGACATCCTCTTACAATCATGTTGACTGTTCCTATGGCAATACTAGGTGGTCTCTTAGGTATTTTAGTAGTTGGTTCATCTTTAAACGTATACAGTCAAATTGCTTTAATAATTCTTATAGGGCTATCCGCTAAAAATGGAATTTTAATAGTGGAGTTTGCTAATCAGCTTAGAAAAGAGGGAAAAAATATTCAAAGTGCAATTGTAGAGGCCTCTGCAATTAGATTAAGACCAATTTTAATGACAAGTCTTTCAACTATATTCGGCGTTTTACCTCTAATAATTGGAACCGGACCAGGCGCAGCAAGTAGGCTAACAGTTGGAATAACTATTTTTGGAGGTATGTTGTTTTCAACTTTCTTTACACTTTATGTAATACCTACGATCTACACTATAATTGGAAAAAATACTCAAAGAATTGACGCTGTTGAAATCGAATTAAATAAACAACTTAAAAAATAATATATTTATTTTTATCTAAATTTTTTTGGCATTGTTTGAGTTGTTTTCTATATTTTTTTGCCATTTCTCTAACAGACCTCGCATAACTAATGGCTTTTTTATCCCTAGAATAATTTTTGTAATCGCCCCATCCTTTATAATAAGCTAAGTATTGCTTGTAAGGATCTTTTTTAGAAATTTTTAATATTTTAGTTGTTTTATTCACATACCAACCAATAAAATCTACAGAATCTTTGAACCTAGCTCTTGTTGCTAAAGGATTTTCAGTTTCTTTTTTATATTGTTCCCAAGTTCCTTTTACTGCTTGAGAATAACCAAAAGAACTTGAAGGTCTTTTGAAAGGTATTACCTTAAATAGTTTTTGTCTAGGAGGTTTAGCCAACCAATTAAAATCACTTTCTTTTTTTATAAATGCTAATTGTATATGAATTGGCACTCCCCACTTCTCATAGGTAGCTTTAGAATATTTGTACCATAAATACCTTTCTTCAAATATAGCACAGCTATCTTGAGTATTTTTCGGAATTGAAGAACAAGCAGAAATCGCCAGAAATATTAATATAATAAAAAAATTTTTTAAATGAATCACTTCATAATTTATATAAGAAATTAATTTAGCTTTCTCCATTTTTCTGGAGAGATAAATGAGCCAGCCCATAGACCTAGATTGTTGTCTTTTGCAAAATTTTCATCTGCTACGTAACTTTTTGAATATCTTCTGTATGCAACTGCAAATCCATTTTTAACCATCCACTTATTTAGATTAATATTTCCTCTAAAACAGGTTGCTAAATATCTATTATATCTATCTTTGCCTGATGAAATACATTTAATTTTAGACTTATCAATTTTTTTCTTAAGTTGATTTTTTGACTCTACTCCGCAAAAATAATCCACTTTGTTCCTTTTACATTTTTGTTTCATCTCTGGGGCATCGATATCTTTAAGTCTTATTTTAATTGAGTAAATGTAGATAGTGTCTCCATCAATTATTTTTGGAATTCCAATAAACTCATCAGCTTGGATTGAATGAAAAAAAAATATTGATAAAAATATTATTAACTTTTTCATCTAAATTTTTTTTTTATTGAAAATACAACTATTACTCCTGCCATATTGGCTATCAAATCATAAATTTCAAATGCTCTATTAGGAATAAAAAAATGAGAAATTTCTAAAAGAATAGAAATTAATAAAATAAAATAAAAACTATTGTAAAATTGAATTTTTTTTAGATTAAAAATTACAGCTAAAATAGATAGGTATAAGAAAAAAAAGAAATGATTAATTGAAGTTCCTATAGGATTATTGATTAAATAAGGTTGTTTTCCTAAGTCTCCATATAATAATAACCCGATTAGACTGCCTGGAAATAGATATATAGTGAACAATGCAACTAAAGAGAAATAATAAAGATATTCTAATAATTTAAATAAATTATTTTTCATTATAGATTTAATATAATACATAATATCTGATATTTATCTATTATGAGTAAACTAATTCTTATAAGACATGGTCAAAGTGTGTGGAATGCAGAAAACAGATTTACAGGCTGGGTAGACGTAGATTTATCTAAAAAGGGAATTTTAGAAGCTCAAAAGTCAGGGCATTTGTTAAAAAAATTAAATATAAGTATAGACGTTTCGTATACATCATATTTAAAGAGGGCAATCAAAACTCTTACGACAATACTCCAAGAAAATAATTTGGAACTTAAATTTAATACCTCTTGGGAAATTAATGAAAGACATTATGGATCCTTAACAGGATTAAATAAGGAAGAAACTAAAAATAAAATCGGCGAAGAACAGTTTAAAAAATATAGAAGATCATGGGATATAGCTCCGCCACCTATGTCTGAGGATGATCATCAACAATCTTTATTTAGTCCTCTCAATGCAGGAATTCCTATAGGAATGATTCCTTTCACCGAGTCTTTGAAGGATACGTACAACCGAGTGATTCCTTTCTATGAAAAGGAAATAAAAAAACAAATTAAAGATAATAAAAATGTTTTAGTATCTGCTCATGGAAATTCTTTAAGAGCTCTCTGTAAATATTTATTTAATATTTCTGATCAAAAGATTAATGAATTAGAAATTCCGACCGGGAATCCTTTGCTAATTGAATTTGATAATAACCTAAAAATAAAAAAATACTACTATCTAGACAAATCTAGAGCAAAAAATATTATCTTTAATCAATAAGATTTAAATTAGATATTTTATCATAAATTTCTTTAGTATTTATGTGGTAAAATTTTTGCTTACTCTTATATCCAATTAAAGAACCATCTTTAATTAAAAAGTCCCAAATTTTATTCATAGAAAATATTTTATCATTTATGGAACTAAACACGCTTTGATCTAAAATTTGTAAACCAGTAAAAATAAATTCGTTTTTATTGTCTCTTCTAATCACGCCATCATGGAGATTAAAGTCTCCCTTAAAAGAATTGTCAAAACTCAAATCTTTATTTGCTAATAATAAACAGGGTTTTTTTTGTTTAAAATAAAGCTCCTCTAAATCTTTTAATTCATTACTGTAAGCAACGCTCCACAACGTATCTGGATTAATTGCAATAAAAGGTTTTTTAAAAGATTTGGTTGCTTGAAATATTCCTCCTCCAGTATCAAGTAACGCATTCTGCTCTTCAGAAATTGAAATTTTTAATTTATATTTTTTTTTATCAATAAAGTCTATTATTTGATCAGCCAGATGATGAACATTAATTGCAATTTCTTCTACGCCATGGTTGATTAACAATTCGATAGCCCTCTCTAACAAATTTTTATTGCCTATCTGGATTAATGGCTTAGGAGTATTTAGAGTTATTGGCAGCATTCGTTTTCCTAAACCAGCAGCTAGAATCATGCCTTGTTTTATTTTCATATTTTAAACCTTTTTAAATTTTTTATAGATAAATTTTTTTTAAATAATATATTTAACTTATGAAATATAGGATTTTTCATTCTCCTTTCAATAAGATACCAGGTGTAAGGTAAATATTTAATGTAATTTGGTTTATCATCTCTTTTATAAAGACGTACAAAAATTCCAAGTATTTTTAAATTTCTTTGAACAGATAAAATATCAAAATCATTTTTTAA
>MDTG01353363.1_pt1 | contig 25570 bp, 14 predicted proteins | sample 811421 | NCBI WGS metagenome assembly MDTG01 (sample SAMN05326645, study PRJNA326480) | marine metagenome | isolation source: seawater | place: Pacific Ocean: South East | collected 2011 | reverse complement strand
GTCGAGATAGGCCGCGTTCAGCTCCAGCGTATGCGCGGAGAACCCGAGCTTCTGCCCCAGAAATACCGTGCAAAGCTCAGCCACGATTTCTTCCCGTGCATAGGCCGTGTTTCCAAAACGAGCGTCGCCATAGCTCCGGTTCAGCCGATGCCTGGGTTTCGTCCAGTGACCCAGCTCGTGACCCCAGACGGCGTAGAAATTCCGCGGATTCTCGAAGAGCTCGATCGGGGGCATGTAAATCTTGTCGAGGTTCGGGACGTAACATGCTTCCCGACCAGAGAAGCTAACATTGGCACCGATTGCCTCGAAGAAGCTCTGCATATGCGGGATCGGTGCGCGTTCGGGATAAACTTCCGGTTCGGCCGCTGCGGGATGGAAGCGAGGGTCTAACCCCTCGATCTGATCGGCGTTAAAGACGCGGTAGGATTTCATGAAGGGGATGGTTTTGGGGTCTTCGGTTTCCGCCTCCCCGCCGTGGGCGCTTTCGACCTGTTCGCGCTCGGCCGTTCCGTAATAGACGACCACCGACGATTTCGAGCCCTTGATGACTTTCGCATCGAGCTCGTTCGCCTGCCTCAGCGTCATCCAGTAAGGCGAGGAATATCCTGCCATCATGGTGCGCATGGTCAGCAAGAAGTTGTTGACGCCTTGGTAGGGTTCGCCGTTCTGGCGAAGCGGCACGGAACTGCCGCCGACCGTCCATGGCTTGCGCCAGGGCAGCACGCCCCGGTCGATGATCTTAATGAGTTCGTTGGTGATCGATGCCGCGGCGTCGAACTTTGGTTTGCTGGATTTGGCCATGATGATCTCCGATGTCTGGTAAGTGTGCAGACCCGGAGGTACCGTCAGGGAAACACCCTTGGAGGGGACGGCAGGGTCCGTCCAGAACTGCTGTGCCTCCTGAAAACGTCCTCGTTTGAGGTTAGAGTTTTCCGCTAGATTTCCCTTGGCTGGGAGAGGAGCGGATTGCGATGAAAGCATCCAAATTCACGGACGCGCAGAAGGCGTTCATCATCAAGCAAGGCGAAGAAGGAACGCTTGTTGCTGAGATTTGTCGAAAGGCTGGGATTAGCCAGGCGACGTACTTCAACTGGAAGAAGAAATACGCCGGAATGTTGCCGACGGACATGAAGAAGCTGCGTGAGCTGGAAGACGAGAACAGGCGGCTGAAGAAGATCGTCGCGGACTTGTCGTTGGACAAAGAGATGCTTCAGGATGTCATCAAACGAAAGCTCTGAGGCCTGCTCGCAAGAGAGTGCTGGTTGACGAGATCAGAACCGACTGGCGGGTGTCGATCCGGAGGGCGTGTGGGCTCATCCGGTTCGATCCGCGGACATATCGGTACAAATTTCGTCGGCGCGACCAGGCCGCGTTGGAGCAGCGGATCAAGGAGATTTGTGAGACACGTGTGCGGTTTGGCTATCGGCGCGTCCATGTGCTTTTGCGCCGGGAGGGTTGGGAGATCAATGCGAAGAAGACATATCGTGTTTACAAGGAGTTGGGCATGCAACTGCGGAACAAAACACCGAAACGACGTGTGAAGGCGAAGCTGCGCGAAGACCGCAAAGAGGCTGTTGCCGCAAACGATGTCTGGGCGATGGACTTTGTACATGACCAACTGGCAACGGGCCGAAAGATCCGCATCCTGACAGTCGTTGACACCTTCTCCCGCTACGTGCCTGTGCTGGATGCCAGGTTCAGCTACAAAGGCGAGGATGTCGTCTCGACCCTAGATCGGGTGTGCCGTCAGACCGGCTATCCGAAGACGATCAGGGTCGACAACGGAAGCGAGTTTGTGTCCCGAGACATGGACCTCTGGGCATACCAGCGAGGCGTCACACTGGACTTCTCGAGGCCAGGAAAGCCCACTGACAATGCCTACATCGAGGCGTTCAACAGCAAACTTCGATCCGAATGCCTGAACGCTCATTGGTTCATGGGCCTTGAAGATACGGCCGAAAAGTTGGAGGCTTGGCGTAGAGACTACAACGAAGAAAGACCGCACAGCGCAATCGGGAACAAGGTCCCTGCTGCGCTGATGAAATTGCCAGACGCATCCAGCCCGTCTGTGTAATCAAACGGCGGAAAATCTAACCCCGAGCGGGGACACTTCCGGTAGCACAGCAGAACCCTGCCAGACCCCCACTCCGTGACTCTGGATCCGGCAAAACCCAAAGCTTGCTTTTACTTTTTTCATATCACTGACACGAAGTGCATTTCGGCATCCGTCCAGCGGAAGCCCAGAAATCTCGCAACTCTGAGTTCAAATATGGTATTTGCAAACGTCAACAACCTCGCATCTTTGCTAGTGGACGCGGGTCTAAGCCAAGTGAGTGTCTATTATTTTGTCAAATTGAGTTAAACCGTATGGCAGTTACACAAAGAACGCCTTCCCTACACAGTTATCTCTTCCCTCATTCAGGGCGCGTATTGGACTGATCTAAAAGGTCAATTAAACGAGCCATCTAATCCAGCGAAAGAGATGGCGTCTGACCGAAGTAGCTCCGCTTCCTGCATTTTCTGGTAATCTTGGGCCAATGCCTCTTGTACCTCACTCACGGGGAGCGGCCGCAGAACGCTTCGCCCGCACTGAGACAGCCATGAGCGATAATTACCAGTCAAAGTTTGCACCACCCCCGCCACGTTGCATAGAGCTTAAAACTCCACAGAAAGTTCTTTCGTGAGCATGTTAACCGCTGCGTCAACTTGCGCCTCAGTCGAGAAGCGACCTAGACTAAAACGGATACACTCGGCAGCGTAGCTGTCTGCCTTTCCCATCGCCCGAAGGACGTGCGACGGCTCTATTGACCCAGATGAGCACGCGGATTGTGACGAAGCGGCAATCCATGGCTGAACACGAGCCAAGAGGTCAGCCGCATCACATCCAGGAAAGTGCATCAAAGCATTCCCAGGATGCCTCCCCTCAACCCCACCAACCAAATAGCCGACAGAGCGCATTTCCAAAAGTTGAACAAATCTATCGCGCAATCCTTGGACTGCTTCGCGCTCAGCCCTTCCCGATTCCGCCAAGATTTGGCAGGCCTCACCGAAACCGACAATTAGCTCTGTAGGCATAGTTCCGCCACGCATCCCGCCCTGCTGCCCTGCCCCGAATATGATTGGCCTTACCGCGGAAGCAATGCCCGGACCCATCAAGAGTGCGCCTACCCCCTTAGGCCCATAAAGTTTGTGAGCGGAAACAGTGGCTAAGTCGATTTCAAGATTAAGTAGATCCAAGTCCATCGCCAGCGGTGCCTGCGAAAGATCAACATGAAGCAACGCGCCAGTCGCCCTGCAAAGTCCGGCAATCGCTTCTAGATCAGCGATTGCTCCATTTTCGTTGTTAACCCCAACCACGGACACAAGTGCAGTTCCGCCGTTAAGCAGTGCTTTAAGGTGACCCGGGTCAGGAGCTCCACGGTGATCAAGTGAGATATGCCTTACCAGCAGACCGCTTCTTGCAGCCTCGTTTAGAACGGAACTATGGTCGGCTGCGCCGATCAAGATTTCAGCCCGACCAGAGGCGTCCCTGATCGCCTCAGCCGCCCGGAAGGCCATTGCGTTCGCCTCACTCGCCCCGGAGGTGAAAATCATGTCATCCTGTTGCAAACCAAAGAAGTTTCCAACCTTTGCAGCAGCCTTTTCGATTGCTGCTGCGGCCTTCCAACCAAGCGCATGATTGGCCGCGTGAGGATTGGCAAAGAGCGTTGTCGATGCATGATGCATTGCACGCAGCACGCGCTCGTCAATGGGCGTGGAGGCGTGATAGTCGAGATAGATGGTTTCACCAATCTGCATGCTGCCCTCAGTACTGGACGAATAGTCCAGAACATGTATAAGTCAGAAGGTTACTGGATGACACCCCCAGACGATCAGGTTCACATGCAAATATTGAAGTCAGATGATTATCGCCCAACGTTCTCGGGGCACGAAACCTTCCCGTTGCGCTACGGATGGCTTCAGAAAGCGTATCGTGCGGCAAGTGAAGCTTCGTCGCCCAAAGCAGCCGTGCATGTCTTCAGAGACCCCGATTCAATCGCACGATTTGGTGTGGGCCGAAACATGGTTGGAGCCATCCGGTATTGGGCCACTGCTGCGGGCGTAATTGAAGAATGCGACGACGGACTCACGACAGCTTGGCTTGGGGATATGCTCTTCGGCAAAGACGGTCTCGATCCATATCTAGAGGAAGATGCCTCGCTTTGGCTCCTTCATTGGCACATTGCGGCACGCCCGCGCTTAACGTCAGCCTATTGGATCTTTAATGAATACAGAGGCGGGAGTTTCGTTCGGAAAGACCTTGAAGAAAGCCTTCTGAGGCTTGCTCAAGAATACGGTTGGAGCCGAGTTGCTACAACTACGGTTGACCGAGATCTACAGTGTCTGCTCCGAACCTACATTGGCGCTCGCGGCTCAAGTGAAGCGGGGGAGTCCATACTCGCCGAACTTGGGCTGATCCGACCAATGGACAAGGCGCGCTCGCGCCTTTCGCGAGGCCTCAAGCCTGGCCTGCCAGACTCCGTATTTCTCTATTGCATCAATGAGTTTTGGGATATTTTTGCACCCGATCAGACAACTATGTCGTTCGAGAACATCGCATACGCGGCTGGGTCACCGGGCCGCGTGTTCCTTTTGGACGAAAGTGATATTGTGGAGCGATTGGAGCGATTGGAGAGCTGCTCTTCGGGCACCTTGGTATGGTCAGAAACCGCAGGCTTGCGCCAGATCATCCGTCTAAAAGCAAACTCACCAAAAACAAACCGTCAAGCGCTGAGAGAAGCGCTGACAGTCAAATTTTCGATGGTGGCGGCATGAGCGAGCTTGCAGAAATCAGACCAAGGTTTCGCAGGTCGGTACGTCTAGATAAAGACTTCACCTCAGCGACAGCGATAGATGGATTTCATTGCCCGACCTCGTTCCAAGCGGCAATCAAATTTATGGCAGCGCATATCGCTGACACGGAACAAAGCGCATTCACCTGGACCGGACCTTATGGAGGCGGAAAGTCGAGTCTGGCTGTCGCTCTGGCCTGTCTTTTTGGTGCCCCAGAAGATACCCGCGAAAAAGCAGCTTCGCTGTTTGGAGAGGACGTCGTATCCTCACTCTCGTCGGCACTTCCATGCTTTCCTTCAGGCTGGGATGTCCTCCCGCTTGTGACTGAACGGCGCTCAATTGCGGCCCAAATCTCAGAGCTTTTGGACCTTCCTTCCTCTGCAACTCCCTCGAATATCCTGAAGGCAATCGAGGGCAGAACGACTGAACGCGGCTTGCTATTGATAATGGATGAGCTGGGTCGTGGCTTGGAGGCGGCGGCGGATGGCGACGGAGATCTTCATTTGCTGCAGGATATCGCAGAGCTTGCGGCTCGCAGTCAGGGCAAGTTCATTTTCCTCGGCATTCTGCATCAAGCCTTCGAAGAATATGCCGAACGGCTTGGACGTACGGCCAAGGACTCGTGGGCAAAAATTCAAGGGCGTTTTGTCGACATCTCGATTTCGGTGTCGCTAGAGGAAACCATTGAGCTGATTGGCGAGGCTTTGGGTCACGAGCGTGCGGTCCGCAAAGCAATACCTTTAGCGGAACAATGTGTCCCGCAACTGAAGCCGCTTCGGAAAAAAACAGAAGCCAAGCGATTGGCTGGGAAACTTGCGCGTACTGCGCCGCTTCACCCATTTACGGCATGCCTTCTCGGGCCACTCTCCAGACGACGCTTTGGACAAAACCAGCGTAGCGTGTTTTCGTTCCTGAACTCTGCTGAACCATTCGGGCTGCAGGACGCTCTCTCGAGAGGCGCCATCGAAGGGCAATATCCTCCGTATTTGCTGTGGAATTATCTTCATGCAAATTTTGACGCAGCCATTTTGTCGTCTCCCGATGGACGACGTTGGGCATTGGCACATGACGTACTTGAAAGATGTGTCGCCCGTGGTGCGTCGGAACTGGAGCAATCAGTTCTGAAGACTATTGCCATTTTTGAGCTGCTGAAGGAGCGGTCAGGCCTGATCGCCGACCTACAGACCTTGGTCTTGGCCCTTGACGATGCCGATCGTAGCGAGATCGTATCGGCACTCTCCAATCTCGATAAACAATCCGAGATCGTGTATCGAAAGCACGCTGGCATCTACGTTCTTTATTCTGGATCCGATTTCGACGTTGAAGCACGCCTTGGGGAGGTACTTTCCGAACGATCAGAGATCGATCTCGACCAGGTTCGCATCCTCGCAGATCTTCAACCGATGCTTGCTAAGCGGCATCATGAAGAAACGGGGGCAATGCGTTGGTTCGAAATGACGATCGATCCTGTCACCGAGCTGGGGAACACCCATCCTCCTAAGGGAAGCCAGGACATCATTGGGCGTATTGTCTTTGCTCTTCCGACCAACGGAGAGAGCAGTGACAATGTGCGAAAAGCCTGCGCAGCCGCGGCTAACGCCCAATCCTTGTTTCCGTTGATCATTGGACACCACGCTGATGCAGCCAAACTTCTGGACCTAGTCAAGGAACTTGCCGGACTAAATGGTCTTGAACGCCGGTTTCCCGAACTTCAAGGTGACCCGGTTGCAAGACGGGAGATTGACGCACGCGCATCAGAGGTCCGACAGCAAATCGAAGCATTTCTTCATGGTCTGATTGATGAATGCGATTGGTATGTAAACGATGCGAATGCACAAAGTCTCAACAAGAGACGCTTGAACGAGCATTTGTCAACTCTAGCAGATAGCATCTACATCGACGGGCCTTTGATCCGCAACGAACTCCTGAACTGCAGCAATCCATCCTCCAACGCGGTTAGCGCACGCACGAAGCTCATGAAGCGAATGGCAATGAGGGCCGCAGATTCAGATCTGGGCTTTGGAGGAAGAAATTATCCGGCCGAGCGCGGTCTCTACATCTCTCTTTTGAAGGAAACGTGCGTCCATATTGATGCTTCTTTCGCTGCACCTGACAAGGGCAATACACTCTACCCCTTGTGGCGAAGGGCCGATGAACTCCTTTCCTCCATCCAGGGCACTGTCGGGGCAGATGAGATCATAAAGGCATGGGGAAGAGCGCCGATTGGGCTTAAATCTGGCTTGGGACCTGTTTTCTTGTCAGCTTACATTCTATCACGTCGTGATCGCGTAGCTGTCTATGGCGAAGGTGTTTTTCAGGCGAGTTTCAATGAGCTTTGTGTCGAGTTCTTAGCACGCGATCCTAAAGACATTCAGCTGCGCCGAGTTGAAATGGAAGGCTTTGTCGGTGAAACATTGGAGACTTTGGGTGACCTCCTCAAAGTCAAAGGTAAGGTCGAGCCGCTTTCCGTGGCACGGACGATCATCGGCGATTTTGATGCACTTGTTCCCTGGACATCCAGAACACAGTCTTTGTCTCCAGAAACCCTCAAAGTGAGAGAAATTCTCAAACGGGCAAGCGATCCAAACAAGCTCTTGTTTGATGATTTGCCACGGTTGACCGAGCCCCGTGAAGACGGCAGTTTCGATGCAAGTAAGACCGCTGTGTTGCTTAGAGATGCGCTTGCAGAAATGCGCGCAGCCTACCCCAAAGTGCTTGAAGACCTCAAAGATCTCATGCTCCGCGAGTTGGATGTTCGAAGCCAAAGCGAAGATGCTTTCAAGTCACTTCGCGACCGGGCAGACAATATCCGACACGTTGGAGGAGACTTACGCCTCGAAGCATTTGTAGGTAGACTGACACAGTTTCACGGCACTCGGGAAGACATGGAGGGTCTTGCGGGCGTGGCCGTCAATAAGCTGCCAAGAGATTGGAACGATGGGGACCGTGAGCGCGCAGCCGTCGGATTAACCGAACTTGCGACCGAATTCTTAAAGGCCGAGACAATGGCGCGGGTAAAAGGTCGAAAAGATGGCCGCCATGCTATGGCTGTCGTTGTCGGCAAAGAGAATATGCCTCATTCCCTCTTCCAAGAAATCCAAGTTTCGGATGTTGATTGGAGTGATGTAGAGGCACTTGCGGAGAACCTTGATCGAGCGCTGAACGAAGCAGATCACCAACGCCGGGAGGTCATCTTGGCTGCTTTGATCGAGGTCACCTCAAAGTATCTAAATACCCCCGGAGAAGACCGAGTGGGAGAACACATATGAGTACCACACGGCATGTCTTGGGGTTATCTGGAGGTCGCGACAGCGCGGCTTTAGCGATCTTCATGCGCCAGCGACATCCTGAAATAGATATTGATTACTTCTTCACAGATACGGGCAAAGAACTCCCGGAAGTCTACGAGTATCTCACCCGTCTAGAAGGATATCTTGGCAAACCCATAGAGCGCCTGAACCCGGATCGGGATTTCGACTTCTGGCTTAAGAGCTACAAGAACTACCTACCGTCAGCCCAATCGCGGTGGTGCACGCGTCAGCTCAAACTTCGCCCCTTCGAGAGATGGGTCCGGGAGTTCCTGGATGCTGGAGACACAGTGGTCTCCTACGTCGCGATCCGCAGTGATGAAGAGTATCGCGAAGGCTATCAGTCAAAGAAAGACAAACTGCTTGTTCGTCTCCCATTCAAAGAAGCCGGTATCGACAAGCCAGGTGTCATTGAGATTCTGGAGGGTTCGGGACTAGGTCTTCCCGAGTACTATGGTTGGCGCAGCCGCAGCGGGTGCACATTTTGTTTCTTTCAGCAGAAGATTGAATGGGTCCGCCTGAAAGAGGAGCATCCAGAGGCGTTTGAAGAGGCAAAGCGCTACGAGAAGACGGCTCTTGAGCACGGCTCGCCTTTCACTTGGAGCCAAGGAGAATCTCTGGCCGAGCTGGAGCACCCAAAACGGCAAGCGAGGATAAGGGAGGAGCACGAAAAACGGCTCGAACGAGCTCGGGCGAAGCTTCAATCCAATCCACTTCGACCTAGCGAAGCGATAGACCTTGATGATGTTTATGGAGGCGCAGCCAAGGCCTGTCTCACATGCCACAAGTAGAGATTCTATGGGATGCAGCCCCGTTTTTAGCGCACATTGGCTATGAAAAGGCCGCAACCAAAGGTTAGAAATAGTTGATTTTTCTGAGGCTTAAGGGTCAAGTCGAACCAACGCGCATCAAGCACACAATGGGGCAGATTAGTTATACGTCATGTTCACAGTTACGGCGAGAACGGTACTAGAGCTCGGCTCAGAGCTAATATCCTCAGACGTGATCGCCTTTTATGAGTTGATCAAGAATGGGTTTGATGCCCAATCCTCGTCTGGCGTTAGAATAAAATTTGACATTTTACTAACGCAAAGGTCCGCTCAAACGGTTTTGCGTTCATCGGTTCAAGATCCGGAAGAGTTCAGGGCATTGATCGAAAGGCACATAGAACGCGATATCGATCCGTCCATCAAGACAGCGTTTGAATCTGAGCTCGACGAAGCAACCTCGACAAAAGAGCTTAGGGAGATTGTTGCAAACGCTCCCGAGAAGCATAACCGAATCGTCGTTGAAGACACCGGCGATGGCATGTCAGCAAAAAGCCTGAAAGAGGCTTTCCTGGTCATTGGAACATCATCACGCCGAGATGCAGTTTCCGAAGCCCTAAAAACGGGAAAGGCAGCCACACCTTATTTGGGTGAAAAAGGGATAGGCCGTCTTAGTGCGATGCGCCTTGGGGACACTCTGGAAGTCGTCAGCGCCAGTGAAACGGACACTCATCTAAACATTCTGAAAATTGATTGGAGTGACTTCTCTGAGCCGGGCCTCATGCTTGACGACATAGATGTCAAGCCACGCAAGGGTCGCAAAAAGCCCACCCCTGACTACCATGGAACAAAGCTCTTCATTGGGCGGCTTGAACAGTCTTGGTCACGTGAAAAGGTAGCCGAACTCGGAAAGTATGACTTCGCCAGGCTTATCGATCCACGCATGCCTCAGAAGAAGCGCCCCAAGGTTACCGTGTATTTCAACGAAGAGCGGATAGCGATTCCGAGACTGCCTTCCTCGATCTTGGAAGCAGCTCATGCTTCGATGAAAGGCCGGTTCGAGTACGTCGACGGCGAACCAATCCTGACGTGCAATGCGGAAGTGAAGGACCTTGGGTTTGATCATCCACCGGAGACCCATACTTACGTACTCGATGCCCAAGAAATGCAGGGAGCCTTCGGTGAGGAGCTTGGGGAGGTGCTTGATGAAGCCCTGCAAGAGCTCGGTCCATTTCAATTTGAACTCTATTGGTACAACAGACGCCGACTAAGCCGCGTCGATAGCACAGGGCAGAACAAGTCTCTTCGTGAACTCCAAGATCAATGGTCTGGAATCATGCTCTTTCGCGATGGCTTTAGAGTCTTCCCTTACGGGGAGGATCGTGATGATTGGTTGGACCTAGATCGCAAGGCTCTCAGACGTAGCGGGTATCTCCTGAACAAAACCCAGTTTATTGGCAGGATTTCGATCTCGCGCATACAAAACCCACAACTAATCGACCAAACAAACCGAGAAGGGTTGCGTGAGAACGACTCCCAGCAGGCGTTCTTGAACATTGTGAAATGGGCTACCCAAGAAGCACTCGGCGACGCGATCGGAACGACGGAACGGGAACATAAGCCGCAGAAAACCCGAATTGTAGGAGCCGCAGATCGTCTCAAGACGCTCGAGCGCCGTGTCAAGTCAGCGGTGGGAGGATTGAGAGAGGTCGTTCCGCCTGACGATCGCCAACCTGTCGATGAAGTTCAGCACACTCTACAAGAATTGCTCGCGTTTGCCGAAGCCTTAAGAGGAAGAATTGATGAGGCCGAAAAAGAAGGGCGCCAACTTCTTGATATGGCAGGCGTGGGCTTGATGGTTGAGGTCGTGGCTCACGAGTTGGCACGATCCTCGGAGAATGCACTTAATGTCCTGGGCTCGTTGAAGGATGCCGATGTATCCGACGAAGTTCGTTCCCAACTGTCTACGTTGCAAGCAGCACTTAAGTCACTTGGAAAGCGTATCCGAATTCTGGATCCGATGAGTGTTTCCGGACGCCAAACGAAGGAGACCTTCGACTTGAAGAAGGTCGTCGGCGAGGTTCTAGAGGCGCATCAATCGCAATTTGACCGCGAAAACATTCGAGTGTTGCGAGACGACGATATGGGCCCCGTCAGGGTCACCGCCGTTCGAGGCATGGTCATCCAGGTGCTAGAAAACCTCATCTCAAATTCGGTCCATTGGCTTGATGTGCGAGGCAAGCGGGACGTGAGCCTCACGCCAACTATCCGCATTTCCGTGGAAGCCAATCCGCCGCTGATAACCTTCGAAGATAATGGGTCTGGGATCAGCCGAGAGAATGCAGAGAAAGTGTTTCATCCCTTCTTCTCATTGAAAGAGAAACGAAAACGACGAGGCCTTGGGCTATACATCGCCCGCGAAATTGCAAACTATCACCAGGGATCACTAGAACTTTCAAATCACATTGATGACGAGACAGGCCGCCTCCACAGATTCCTTTTTGAGTTACCTGAAGAAGCAAAAAGATGACACTTGAAGAAGCTTTAAAAGACCGCGGAATCGCTAATGTACTCGTGGTCGATGATTGCTTTGATGAGGTTCCGCTCGCCAACGACCTCGCGGACGTAGAGGAAGCGTGGTCGAACTTCCATGATGACTGGAATGACGAGATCGAAGCGATCCTGGCAAAGCGATACCAGGGTGATTTGGAAGAGCCCCATCAACTTCGACAAGATGACGCATATATTGCAGCCCTCTGGCATTCTAGGGATGAGATTGGAGCTGAACCACTCTTTGATACCTACGAAGCGACACAACGTGTAGACATTGAAATCGCCGCAAACCTGGAAAAATACCTGACTGAACTGGGTTTAAACTGCACTCGAGCCGGCCGTTCATTTGCGGACGCGGAAGTAAACACGGACTTGATCGTCATTGACCTATTTTTGGGTGCTGCTCAGGATCCGAATGCCGCTGAACTTTCAAAGCAGGGCTTAAGAAAGATCGCAGAGCAGTACGGCGCTGAGATGCCGCCTGCGATATTGTTTTCGAATAGTTCCCGACTGGCTAGCAATGCGGATGAGTACCGTGATCATGTGGGTCTTCTCGAATCCGGGTTTAGGATCCTGGCTAAGTCGGAGCTCAAGACCGACGGAGCTCTCAAGAGGCAACTCCAGCGCCTGCTGTCCAATCGCAACGAAACTGTCGTTCTGGCTAGGTTTCTTTCAGCGCTTGAGGCAGGCATGGCAGATGCTTCGAAAAGAACAATCTCAATAATGCGAGGGATGAATCTCTCTGATTTGGCGCAGCTGAGACAGCTTTTACTGGAGTTTGAAGGAAAAGCACTTGGCGCTTACTTGGTTGATGTATTTGATAGAGTTCTTCAACACGAGATTGAGAACCAAGAACTTATCATCACTACAGCGAACGAAGTCAGCAAGATAGACGATTTCAATCCCGGTCCACCCTATCTTGCCGGTGCCTTCAAAACCCAGGAGTTGGTAGCCCGCATGATCTCACAAGCGGAGGCAAGGCTTCCACTGGGTGGCAGCGATGAGTTCCCCGTCGCGTTCGGTGACGTCTATGTCAAGTCTACCGACGTGGTTGCCCCCCCCAAAGCCGCAGATGTCGAAATAGCCATTGCGGCTGCTGAAGTTGACGCTCCTTCCCAGCCTGAAAAAAAAGACGATGTATTCGAGGTGTTCCTTGTTGTGACACCAGCCTGCGATCTTATTCGAGGTGCAGCGGAATCCGCTCTTTTTCTAAAGGGTCAGTCAAGACCAATTTCCGACCAAAGCTGGCTTTACAAAGGCGACAAGAGCCCAGCAGTCAGGATAGATGGAACACTTTGCAGAATTGACTGGGATTTACAAAAGTATGCCACAATTCCACTCGCAGAGCTGCAGACTGCGATCGACGAAGGCAACATGAAAAGGGTATCTCGCCTACGCCAACCACACGCATTGGAGCTGCAGCAGAAGCTTTTGACCTCAATGGGGCGTGTAGGCTTACCTGCGCCAATGCCAGCACGCATTGAAACAACAATCGACGCTTACTACTACGGATCTGACCTAAGGAGGAAGAATTTGGATGTGCTCAATCTTTCCGAAGGAAGCGCTTGCTTCGTGGGTCGGGACAAAGATGCAAATCGGGTAGTTAGTTTGGTTTTGACCGAGACTGCCTGCGAAAACCTTGTGAAAGCGTTGGATCGTCTTTCCGAAGAAGATGTTCACGAAAAAGGGCGGGATTCCTTAAAGGCTATAACGGCCTCTACGGAACTGCTACAACATCTTGAAAAGGGGATACTGCTTAGTAGCCCTAGCGAAGACAGCCCAAAAGAAATCAAGATTTCAACTAAGGCAGGTCAGTTACCCGTGCTTCATATTGTTTGGAATGGAGATGGTCCTGTTGAAGAGCAAAACGCAAAGCATAAGCACGTCAGGGGAATTATCTTCCACATTCAGACACAAAACCTCCAATCGGAAGAAGCGCTCGCATTGGAGCCTGAGCAAGCCTAATAACAGTGCAACTACTAAGACCCGGCAATCTCAAGGGATTCATCTCATCTATTTCGACGCAATACATAGATGATAATGTCCTATGAGCACGTCTAGGTCTTTGAATTGAGCGTCGGTTTTATTGGTAGAACGGAGAGGTCTTGGGACAAAACTCACTTATAAGCTTTCTAGCAGCTTACGGACCAACGTCAGATGGAAACAACATGTACGATGAGTTCGTCGTGGCGGCGGCGGCGGCGGTGGGTGTTAACCCTATTGCAATTCCCGAGAATCGTTCAGACGCAATCCTGAAAGACCTGACCGCGGAGCAGCCGCGCTCGGTCATCCTCACCGGCACAGCGGGCGACGGCAAGACCTACACCGCACGTAAAGTCCTCGAGGCGTTGTCGGGTAACGCCGCGACTTGGGGGAATACGCAGGAAACATATGAGTGGGTCGATCCTAAGGCTGAACGGCGCATTGTCTTCGTCAAGGACCTTAGCGAACTGGAACCGACGAGTAAGGGATCGATCATCGCTCGAATGGTGGCGGCCTTCTCAGAACCCGCGTCGACTGAACACTTTGTGCTCTGTGTGAATGATGGTCACCTGCTGCGCACGTGGCAAGAGCACATCAAAGGCGATCCTCGGGGCGAACGGATACTTGCAATCTTTCGGGAGCTCTTGAAGGACGATCAGGACACACCGCCTGACGACCTGGCTTTTCGGCTCATCAACATGTCCCGCACTTCGCATGCGGCTACGATTGACGCGATCATTGAGCAGGTCTGCAATCATCCTGGCTGGAACGGCTGTGCAGAGGGATGTTCGAGGCAAGCTGCCGACACTTGCCCAATTTTAATCAATCGAAACATCCTGTTGAAGCAGGAGAGCGCCAGTTTACGGAACCGCCTGCGTGCTCTTGTCGAGATAGCGGCGGCGGACGAAAGGCATCTCTCGATCCGTCAGATAATCATTCTGATCGTCAACGCGCTCTTGGGCGATTCCAAGAACCCTTATCAGACGCCGCTAATGAATTGTGCTCGCGCCAAACAGCGCGCTGCAGCCGAAGAGTACCAATATACTAATCCCTACAATAACATCTTCGGAGAGAACCACCCCGTTTCCCGCCGTCTGCAGCACGCGGCATTTGCGGCCCTTTCCGAGTTCAGCATCGGTTTTGAAACGAATAACTTCTTTGATGACCAGCTACTCGATGTCGATCACAATCCCATGCCAATCGACCACCCGCATTACGGCGCGGCGAGCTATCAGAAGTTGCGAGCTAACTATCGTGAGAACCCCAGTGCCCATATCCAAGACCTACGCAGTGCGCTTACGGCTCAGCGTCGGCGCTTGTTCTTCGAATGGCCCGAACCAAGCAATGATGTGAGAGAGAAAAGTCCGTGGCAGCTTACGGTCCACAGCTATGGGAACCTCTATCTCAACCTACTGAGGATGGAAGGTGCCCGCGACGGCGAGCTATTTTCACTCACACGACCCAAAATTATCAAAGGCCTCAACCGAGCGCTGACAGGATCTCTCACCGAGACTGCGGATCGGCTTTGGTTGACGCAGCCATCTGGCGTCTACAAGGGCGCCGACATCCCGATCCTCGTTGCCAACCCGATAGGTTGGAAGAGTAAGCCCTATTGCCTGAACCTTGAGGCACCGAACCATCCAGGACGGCCGCCGAGCTTGGAACTCATAGCGGCGTATCCAACTAGACGGGTGCTCACGAAATTACCTCTGACGCCGACGCTCTTCGAATATCTCATGCGCGTCCATGACGGTGCCCTTCCCATGAGCTTCTCAAACCAATGCTTTCAAGATGTCAGGAGCTTCCAGATTCGGTGTGTCGGCGCGATTCTGCATAATGAGGGAGAAGACACCCTCGATTTCAAAGCGGTCGATACCAGTGGAGAGTCTCTTGGCGAGCGTGTCATAGGTTCGTTGGGGGAAGAAGTCTGATGCTCGATACCATTGTGCAGGACACTCCGTCGCTCAAATCGAATCTAGGAGAGGATGGTAAAGGTGCCGACACCCTGATGTGGGTGCAGGAAGCCATTTTCGGACATCGGTTCGTCGAAGAGCAATTGCCATACATCTTGGTTCTCGAAGTCCTCGCTATCTGCCGGGTTCTTCAACTAGGGGACGATGGGCGGCACTACGAAGAAACCAGGATCTTTAATCATCCGGTATCTGCCCCAGACGAGCATGAGAACGTTACGATTCCCATCGTAAAATCAGTTGCTCTGAGGTATGTCCTCTTCAAGGATCGCTCGCTCGACATCGTCGCAAACGACGCGCAGCTATCGCCAGAGGAGCGGTTAGGGGCCTGGATCGAAGCCTTGAACAAGGGATTTGCCAACGAGGTCAGGTCGGGCAATCCGGTGAATTTCGAGTGCCTGCGCGCCCGATTTGGCAACCGCTTCGACGATGCGCGCCAAGCGGTAAAAATTCTGCAGGGGCTCGAGATCGATGTCCTCAACAACCGGCGTTACACATCGCGGTTTCTTGCACCGCGCGGTGCTAACCTCATTCTGAACGACGTAGACCAGAAATTTGTTGCTGACCGGATGTTTTTTGGCCGTGGCGGCGAGATGGTCTACCTTATGCTCAGCCGGTCGTCCCTGGCAACCGACCTGGCTCCCGTAATTGCAGAGCAGTTCTTGTCCAGTAAGGATCCGCTCGATCGGATCGCGGCCAAGTTTGTTCCGGACGCACCCGATCGCACTGCAGGTGGCTCTATCGGCTATCTTCCCAAACGCGAACATGCCGCGTACGAGCGGATGGCCGAAGACTGGCATGCAATACTGACACTGAAGGAACTTCCCCCGCCACAGAAATTCGAGCCGCTGTTTCGCATGACGGCGCTCAACCTGATGCGCTATTTCGCTGAGCGCGCGCAGGTCGTTGCGGGCAACAGTTTCGTTGATCCCATACCGCTCGACATGCTCGGAGGTCGAGATGCCAACCTCCGAGACGTCTCAAAGGCATTTCTTCGCCGTCACCGTCAGGTCATCGAAGACGCCGTTGAAAGCTATATCCGCGGGAAGATCGAACCGACACCGGCCTGGGAAGCGGCACTGAAACAACCGGACAATGCGATACAATCGACCCAAGCTCTTGAGGTCATTCAGCGTATGTTCGACGCGCATCGGTGGAGCTCAAAGACCGAAAGCATTCGGCCACCGGAGGCATGGTTAGCGGCGTTCATTCATGACGCGAAGCGCCGCAGTCGGAACAACATCTCCACGATGATAACGCCGCTCGGAACCAATTCCGGGTTTGTGGTTGCCCGGCGCGGTGCCGGGACGTGGTTTGCGTCGTCCGATGATTTTCTCGAAGCATTGGTGCTTGCCGTCGTCAAACGGCCGATCACAATCTCGGATTTCCTTCAGCAATTATACGAGCGGTACGGAATCGTCGTCGGGCCAGAAGAATCGCGCAGAGCGTTCTCGGTTCCGCCGTGTGATATCTCCTCGTTTGAGGAGAATATCAGAGCCTTTGAGCGCCGGCTGACCGGTTTGGGCTACGTCAAACGCCTTTCCGACGACTGCGCCTTTGTCTCCAACGTTTATATTGGGTCCGAGTAGGTCAACAATGAAAACTGCCACTACGACAAACAAAGTCGACTTTGATCCGATCTGCGAGCGTGCGGACCTTGTCGGTCGAGTCGTTTGGGGAATGGTCCATCAAGAAGCTGATCGCAAAGCAGGAAGGGTGCTGCTTCAATTGGTCGGCATGCGGCCTGAACACCTTCTTGGCGTTGCCTCAAACTTTGCTGAGATCGAAGGTAAATCCGTCAAGCTTGCAATCTCGACTGACATCGATGGCGATCTGACCAACCGACTTGAAGACCGCTTCAAGACCACGAAGCCAGCCGTACACTTCCGCCATCTCAATGAAGCCGAGGTTATCCTTTTTGCCGTTACGGACAGTCAGCGAGATACGGTTGGATCGAGTTTGGGACAGGTCACGCGACTTGATCGCAACGCCATTCAAGACAAGAGCGAACTTTGGCTTGATACCATCCTCGACACCCTAGGGGCGGCCTTGAAAGGCGAAGAGCAACGTTCGTGGATTCGCGCAATGCTCATCGGCCTTGATCAGTCCGGTGTTACAAAAGAGCTCGATCAGTTCGCGGAGTTCGTCCGCCGGTTCGTGGCTCTGAGCGAGCATACATTACCCAACCGGCTCCGGTTGTCTGCTCCCGCTCTCAGGCTTCCCAGGGCCTGCTTTGGTTCCATTCCGGAGCAAGGACTGGATCAGAGGAAGTTGGTTCAGGATTTCAGGACCATGTTCCGAACCGCTGATCGAGACCTTTCTGGTGTGCCTTATCTACTGGACAACAAGGAATCGCGGCTCGATATTGATCCCGTTCTCACCTATCTCACAACCAATCGACCCAGTTTCAAATCTGAGGAGATCAAGGCAGCCGAGGCGATCGAGGCACTAATTGCCGACCGCAAGAACCTCCGGCATGGAGAATGGCGAAAAAGCCAGGAACAGTTTTGCGAGGCCGTCGAATGGAACGACTTTGGCAAGTCTGTTTTCGCCATCAAAGCACGCAAGAAGGCGCCGACCCTAAGTCAGCGGACCCGCGATTTCATAAGAGACGAGTATCCTGACCGACTCGATGAAGCGACAGCGACTTATCTCAACGAGCTTGAGGACGGTACGAATTCCCCCGAACAGGACCAAGACTTCTTCGCAAGTTGGCAGGACCCAATCCGGACGATCAAGGACAAGAAACTCTACGAGTCCTGGCGACGCCACTTATTCACCGATGAAGTGAGAGAAGCTGACCTTCTGTCGGTGATGGTAAAAGGCATTCGATCGCTACTCATTAAGAATGCGTCTGACGATGGCGTTATCGCATCGAACGCCATCATCAACATTAAGATCAAAAACGCCGAAAGGACCTCGGCGTGGGCTGACTTGAATCCTCGGCTCGTAAGTCTACTCCAGCTAGAGGGGCGACTGATCGAGAAATCGCTCGGCCAACATGTTCGGTTCGAGTTCGGCAAGTGGCTCGAGGCCAAGGGCGAGAACACTGGACAGAGTGTGCCAGCAAATCAAATCGAGTTCGAACTGCGGCTGGAAATAGCTGGTGAGGTAAGCCCGACACAGGTTCGGATGTTCTGGCAACCAGGACATCAAAGCATGGCGCTTAGCTGGCCAGAAGACATCGCCGAGATCAAGAAGGGCGTGGTTGGTGGATGCGCACGCTACGTGGCCGCTCCATTCGATCTCAAGCAAGGAGGTGCGGTCGGTGGGATGCCAGCATCCTTGCGCGACACCTCCAGCTTCATTGACGTCGCTGGCACCGAAAAAGGCCGGATGGCCAATCCGACCGAATACAGCGTCGATGACGATGTGTTCGCGATAATAGCGGACCGGCTCAACCGCGCCGTTGACGCACGCACTATCGATGCGAGTGCGCGTGACGTTGTGCGCGCCGCTCTCGAAGAGTTCCGCAATGCCTATTCCGCGGCTCTTCTGCACCTGCACGACGATCCATCAACGCTCTACGGGACCGATCTCATCGAAGCCCAAGCGAGCGCGTTTGGACGACTTTGTGACGTGGCCCGTGCAAAGCTCGCACATACGAATTCGGTTCGCGAAACCCTTTTGCGCCCAATCGTTGAGTTCGCGATCCTGCCTGCGAGCAATGGACTAGCAGCAATCATTCCGGCGTGGCATCCGCTTCGGCTTCTCGAACGGAAGGCCAAGGCACAGGATCTTGCCCTTTTTGTTGATCTGGCCATTCGAAACGAAAACACGTCAGTGGATGGGTTGGAGCGGGCCGCTGATGAACAACAAGGCATCTTTGGACAGTGGTTTTTCCCAAAGATCGTCTCGATGGGACTTGCTCCCTTCGTGACCGTCGAGGATTGCGGCGGATACAGCCTCGCAGTTCCGGTCGACTCCAAGCTTTCGAGCGAACAGAAACTTGAATCTACGGCGGAGATTGCGTGCAAGCAATTTATGAACGCATCGGACCGCTTTATTGAGCTTAACCCTCATGAGGAGGGAAACTTCTCGACGGCACTTTACAATGCCGATGCGGTTAGCCTCGCCGGTCTAGTGGCCAAAGAGCTCGAGAAACGCATGAGCCAAAAGAGCCATCTCCGTGCTAGCCTACTTATCACGCATGACAGTCCGGAGCGCCTTAGAGACGTTTACGCCAAGCAGAACACACGCTTAAGTGGAAGTAATTTGGACGAGGTCACAGAGGGATTTCTTTCGCGCCTGCGGGTGGGAGTCGGTAAGGGTGAGACAGTCGAGGTTGGGCGCCGTAGCAATATAGACATCGTCTATCTTCACGATGCTTATTTCAAGCACGCAACGATGGCCTGGGAGTTTGTTGAAGGCACCTCCGAGAGGTTACCCGAAGCTATCGACTTTCGTAACGCCGCGCTGCCCCGCAGGCGGACGGATTCCGACGCCTTGGGCAATCTCGCAACAAAAGCGATTGAGGTTTACATGATGGCGTCGCGGCCGCCGCGTGCGGCCGCGCAATTCACAGACCTCTGCTATGTTGCGGCAAACGACACGCGGGTAATCCCAAACGAGTCTCGGATCGTTCCGATCCAGCGCATTAATTGGGACAACCAAGACATTTCCCGGACAATCCGCCGCGCCCACGAATTGGGGGAGTGGGTCATCAGCGTAGATACAATGTCGAGCCGGCAGATGTTGGCATCGAATGGGATCAAAGTAATCCGTGACGTACAATTGCCAGATGCTGATATGCGCGTTCTGGTGTCGTCACGTGAACCCAGTCCAAATCTCATGCGGCACTTGCGATTGGATTTCGAGTCCATGCAGGATCAATATTTGAGCCAAAATGCATCGCTGTTGGCGCAGTCTTCTATTGCTACGGTAGTCGAGGTTTGCGGTCAAAAAATCCTGTCGTCGGCGAAGTCGAGAACGACTGCACGCGAAATCATGGGCCTTGCCGCAGCCACCGGCATCATCAACCTCGAGAAGACTGTGAGGAACTTTCGCCCAGTGTGGTTCTCGCTGGACGACAATCAGGCGTTCTTCGGGCTGAAGGGCCGGATGGCAGACACTCTGGCATTGTCCATCCGCAAGGAACGTGGCCGGTTCGTTGTTGCAATGACCGTTGTAGAGGCCAAATGCGTCGGGCAAGCGTCAGAGGCGATCGAAGCGAAGTCAAGCCGCGACCAGGTTGCCTCAACCCTTGCGACGATTGAAGCCAATTTTGTCACGCAGAAGGACATCATGGCCAAGAGGGCCTGGGGGCGACAGCTGCTTTTTTTGATGTCGCTTCGGCCAGACTACATTCACTTCTTCACGGACAACTCGGAATTGGAAGAGTTCCGACAAGCTATTGCCGATGGAGAGGTAGACTATTCGGTTGATGGGCGCTCGGTCGTTGTCATCCATGATGACGTATCCTTGCCGGATGACATAGGAGTCCGCGCCTCGGAGAAGAACGACGCCGTTATGCAGTACACGATCAAGCAGCGAAGCTTCTCTCAACTCATGCAGCATCTCGAAAATCCCATGACAGCCCCGGTGCCACCGATGCCGTCGATGCCGGCGGCTCACGCCTCAGCTTTGCCCGCTCAGCGTGAGGTGGTTTCCGCTCCACCCCCAAAATTCGACGGAAGGACTGGCGAACGATCAGCGGCCTGTGACCAGACGGATGCGCTCGAGTCCGAAAACCCATCCGCAGTGGATGTCGCGACGGTGCCGGAAATTCCCGAAGCGGACGAAATAGCGCCGGCGTTTCAGAAGATCGAACGCAACAAAGCTCTACCTGCTGAACTCGAAGATGTTCTTCGGGAAATCGCGGCACGGAAAGGTTATAGTCACCAAGTAGAAGCCGAGGCAGAGTTCGCAGACGTCACCGCAGTCAATCTCCAGGCAGCGCTCACGGACTTTGGAATGACAGCACGGTTTTCAGAGCCACGCACGATCTCGACGCCCAATGGCGTCTTGGTGGGGTTCGCGGGCCACAAAACCCTGACCGTATCAAAACTCAATCAAAAGCTTCTGGAGCTTAAAACAACGCATGGCCTTGACGTTACCGACATCCGATCGGGACTCGGGCGAATCTCCCTTTTTGTGGCCTCGCAAAAGCGAAGAGTCGTAGATCTGGCTCGGGTCTGGCTCGAAACTAAGTGGCCAAACTCTGCGCCTCAGGAAACGTCGAGTTTTCTTTTAGGTTTGCGTGAGGACACCGGCGAACCTCTTTGGCTGAATCTTCGCGGTGCGTTCGGGGGCAATGAAGAACATGCGCCACACACACTGATCGCTGGGGAGACTGGCAGCGGAAAGGGTGTGCTAACCCAGAACCTACTGCTGCAGATGATCGCTCTGAACGCTCCTGAAAGCCTTAAACTGTATCTTATTGATCCCAAAATGGGCGTTGATTTTCCTTGGATCAGCGACGCTCCACATATGGCTCATGATATCATCACAGACCAGGATGAAGCTGAACAGGTTCTCAACACGATCGTCGCCGAAATGGATCGCCGGTATGAGCTGATCAAGGCTAAACGTGTTCCCAAGATATCTGAGTATAACGACATTGTGCAGCCACAGGACCGGCTGCCATACATTTTCGTCATTCATGACGAGATGGCCGATTGGATGGCTAGTTCTGACGAGTACCGGAGGGTCATTCAGAGTTCCATGACTCGCCTTGCTTCAAAGGCGCGGGCTTGCGGGATTCATGTCATTATGATCACGCAGCGAGCTGCTCAGGATGCAATCCCCCCTGGCATAAGAGACAATCTTGGAAACCGCCTGATCCTAAAGGTGGCCAGCGAGGCAGGATCTAACTTGGCACTCGGTTTGCGCGGTGCGGAACGGCTCTTAGGCAAAGGGCATCTTGCGGCAAAGTTAGCCGGGGATAAGCCCAGCGGTGAGGACTACTTTGTTGCACAGATTCCATTCGGCTCTACGGAGGAGCTATCGCGTTTTGCCAAAGCTGTTATCGCAAATTGGACAGACTGACAGAGTTTGTCTGTAATGAGCTAAAGACAGAACTCTCCCATTGAAACCCGAAAACGATCTGTGATGGCTGACAAACATGACCAGGTAGACTGCTAGATCCACATGCTGCAGCTCACTATCTAGGAGTGACGCCTGGCGGCATCTCATCACCGTTGAGAAGGTTAGTAAACCAAACGGAAGACCTGATCTGGACTTTCCTGCCTGTGTTGCCGGAGAGCGCGTGTGCCCGCCAGAAGACAGTGGAGGGCCCTACTCTTACGAAGAATTTCTCGACGCGCTGACCGACAAACACCACCTGGAACATTGTGATACAAAGCAATGGGCGGGCGCGTTCGAACCGGAAGTGTTCAGCGTGCAGCAAGCCAATGCAGCCGTCGGTGCGATGTTTGTTTGGGCAAAAGAGCGCCGCGATCAATAGTGAAACCTGGCTTTGGTTTGGCGCAGCTGCTTCGACATGGGCACAAAGCTTCAACTTTTCGATCCGAATGGCCGAGCGTCTTCTCTGCCAATCTCGGGCATCCACGCCCTGCTTTGCTGGTAAGCTTCAGAACTGACAACCACCAATCTCTTTGAGAGTTTCAGAATTTGTCGATCCTTGGCGGACTATCTCGCAGGTTTTCACAGAAACAAGTGGCGATCTCTTTAAAAATACCCCATTGTGTCGCGCATGAGTGGACAAGAACACGAAAAGCTAAAGAGCCTTCTTGAGGCTGTCCCAGCGGGGTTCCTCGTGGACTCCGCCTGGCTTGAGCAGCACGGAATAGGCCGGCGTTCGTCCTACGCCTATGTCCAACGCGGCTGGCTGGAACGCCTTGGCCGCGGCGTCTTTCGCCGCCCCGCACCAAGCAGCGACACCACGAATACGCTCGACTGGAAGACCTGCCTGCTCTCGCTCCAGCACATCATGCACTACCCTGTCCATATCGGCGGGGTGACGGCATTGAGCCTGCAAGGCTATGCGCACTATCTTTCACTCGGCGACAAGAGGACAGTCTGGCTCTACGGCTCAAAAATTCCCAACTGGCTCGAAAAACTGCCGCTCAACACCGAACTCCGCACACGCGGCGTATCGCTGTTCTCCGACCCGGAGTTGGGTGTCGATGGCGCGCGAGATAATCAGGGAGAGACAGCATCGTCCCTGCCGTGGGACTGGAAACTGGTGATCTCCTCACCGGAACGCGCGATCTTTGAGGCGCTGGACGAATTGCCGGATAAGGAGAGCTTTCACAACCTCGACATGGCGTTCGAAAGCCTGACGACGTTGCGCCCGAGAACCCTCTCGGCACTGCTCAGAAGCTGCAAGAAGATTAAGGTCAAACGCCTGTTCTTTGTGTTCGCCGACCGCCACAACCATGCCTGGCGCAAGCGTCTCGATCCGGAAGAGTTCGATCTCGGCAGCGGGGATCGCGCATTGGTCAAAGGCGGCAAGATACATCCGCGCTACAGGATCATGGTGCCCGAAGAGTTTGTAAGAAAGGAACGTGGTCATGGCGCGTGAAGACTATGCCGCCCAAGTGGCCCTGCTCGTGCGGGTACTTCCATATGTCGCGAAGGAGGAGATATTTGCGCTCAAGGGCGGGACAGCCATCAACCTCTTCTATCGCGACCTTCCGCGGCTCTCAGTCGATATCGATCTGACCTATCTGCCTGTCAAGGACCGCGCCGAAAGCCTCGTTGAGATCAACGACGCGATGAACCGGATTGCCGCCGCCATCGAAGGCGGCATCACCGACGCCAAAGCGCAGCGCATTGCCGGCGGTGGCGGTGGTGCCACGCGCGCGCTCGCACGCCTAGGCACAGCCGAAATCAAAATCGAAACCTCCCCGGTTACCCGGGGCGTCGTGCACGACCCGGAACAACGCGAAGTCTCCGAAGCCGTCGAAGAAGAGTTCGGATACGCGACGATGAACATCGTCTCCTTCGAAGATTTGTTCGGCGGTAAGCTACATGCGGCCCTTGATCGCCAGCACCCGCGAGACCTCTACGACGTCAAACTGCTCTACGAGAACGAAGGGTTTACCGACGCGTTGTTCCGCACTTTTCTGATCTATGTCGCGAGTTCGCCACGCCCGCCGCACGAATTGCTGAACCCAAACCTGATCGATCTGAATCAGCCCTATGTCCGGGAATTCGAGGGCATGACGAAGGAAGCCGTCGACCTTGCGGAATTGGTCGCAACGCGCGAGCGCCTAATCGCGGACATCCAATCCCGCATGGATGAGGACGCGAAGAGGTTTCTGAGAACCCTGCATGACGGCGATCCGGACTTCGAAGCGATCGACCGCCCTCAAGCGGCCGAGCTTCCAGCGGTCCGATGGAAGCTCATCAACGTGAACAAGTTGAAGGCAAATGACCCCAAGAAGCATGCCGCGCAAGGGGAGGAACTGGAGAAACTCCTCGGCTGAAGATGGAGGCTTCTGTTCAAAGAGCCCAGGATTCAGGCCCGAGGTTCCTCGCCCTCCGCCACCGCCGTTTCTACGAGCTGCCCTCAAGTCCCGCATCTTCCAGAAGCTCCCGTTCCGGCAGGTCAGCGAGTGTCTCCAACCCGAAGGTAACAAGGAACTGCTCGGTGGTGACGAAGGTATAGGGCGCCCCGCGTCGAGGCGACCGTGGCCCGGTCCCAACCAGGTCGCGCGCATGTAGCCGACCGATCAGGTCACGCCTGATCTCCTTGCCGAAGATGTCCTTCAGCCCGTCGCGCGTGATCGGCTGGTGATAGGCGATGGCGGCCAGGACCGCGACGTCGAACTCGCTCAGATCCAGCAATTGATTGCCGACATCCGCAGCGGCCCGGATCGCGGGAGCGTAGGCGGGTCGCGTGCGGAATATCCAGCCGCCAGCGACCTGCGTAACTTCAAAAGCCCGCCCCTCCAGATCGGCGGCGAGGTCCTCGACCAGCAAATCGACCGAGGCCCCCTGCCCCACCACGCGTGCCAGGTCGTCGCGCGGCACCGGCGAAGCTGAGGCAAAGAGCACAGCCTCGATCCGGCGCATCCATTCACGCCAGCGCAGCTCGGGCGGCAGGTCGGGCAACTCGCGATCCAGTTCAGGTTCCGAGCGATCCTTCGCCATCGCTACACCCCGTAAAGCCGGAAGGTGTCGCGCCCGGTCAGCTCGCGCACCGCGCCGAGGTCGACCAGCCGGTCGCAGAGCCGCCGCGCGGCGCGAT
>MDTG01304702.1_pt1 | contig 25571 bp, 13 predicted proteins | sample 811421 | NCBI WGS metagenome assembly MDTG01 (sample SAMN05326645, study PRJNA326480) | marine metagenome | isolation source: seawater | place: Pacific Ocean: South East | collected 2011 | reverse complement strand
AGTAGATAGTGGTTCATTTAGTTCAAGGACTACAACCTTAGAGGGTAGTGGAACTATTCAAGGAGTTGGTACGAGTAATACTCCAACTTTTGCAGGATTGACATCAACTGATGATGTTACAATTCAAGGAAAATTAACAGCTGAAGTATACGCAGTAAGTTCAAGTGTAACCCACATGACAAGAAGTTTTTCAAGTGGTAGTACAATCTTTGGTGACACTCAAGATGATACACACGAATTTACTGGTTCGTTAAACATAACTGGTAGTGTAAGTGCACTAAATTATAGTGGTATATTTAATGGAGCACTAAGTTCTTCCGCTCAGATATCAAGTGATATAAGTGGTTCATTTACATCTGTAAGTAGTTCGTTTGATACAAGACTAACAAACGCTACGGCTAGTATTCAAGGACTCAAAACAGATAGTGGTTCATTCAGTACGAGAATTACTAACGCTACAGCAAGTATAGCAGGGTTAAAAACAGATAGTGGGTCGTTTAATACACGAATAACAAACGCAACTGCAAGTATAGCAGGACTAAAGACTGATAGTGGTAGTTTATCATTACGGATAACAAATGCAACTTCGAGTATCGCTGGATTAGTTACGGATAGTGGTTCATTCAGTACGAGAATTACTAACGCTACAGCAAGTATAGCAGGATTAAAGACTGATAGTGGAAGTTTTTCAACAAGATTAACCACAGAAGAAGCTAATGTAGATGCACTCCAAACAGATAGTGGTTCATTCTCAACAAGAATTACTAACGCCACTGCAAGTATAACAGATTTGAAAACCGATAGTGGTTCATTTAGTACGAGAATCACTAACGCTACGGCGAGTATTGCTGGATTAAAAACCGATAGTGGTTCAATCAGTACAAGAATTACAACAATTGAAACTAACGCAGGTGGTCAGGCATTAAATACCACAGACTCACCAACCTTTGCAGGATTGACCACAACTGGTGATGTTGTAGTACAAGGAACTTTAACTGCTGAAACATACATTGTTAGTTCATCAGTCACTACAATGTCTGTTCAACAAGCCAGTGGTAGTACGATTTTTGGTGATTCTCTTGATGACACGCACCAAATTACTGGTTCTTTATTAGTAACAGGCTCTATTAATGCAGTTTCATTTATAGGAGATGGTTCTCAATTAACAGGAATTACATCGGTAACTACCGAATCTATCCAAAATTTAAAATCAGGAATTATTAGTGGTTCAGAACAATTGCCAAGTGGAATCATTAGTGGTTCATCACAACTACCAAGTGGATTGGTTAGTGGTTCATCTCAGATAGTATCTATATCCGATACTGCACCAAGTAATCCTGTACAAGGAGATTTATGGTGGAAATCCGATGATGGAAATATGTATGTTTACTATGATGGATATTGGGTGATATCCATTGATACCACAACAATCATACCAAGTGGAACAGTTTCGGGTTCCTCACAGATTACTGATGTCGTGACACAAACATATGTTTCTTCATCAGCAGCAGCGGCTGGGTTCGGTAGTGGTAATTTTTCATTATTAGATTTGGAAACAGCGGTGGTTGATTCGAGCTCAACAAGTATATTGGATATAACCTTCATAACAGACTCAAATGGTGACTTGATTAAGTCATCAAGTTGATAAAAATAAAAAATGAAGATATTTATAATTAACATAGGACTAATTTAATGGCTAAACAACATTCATCACTAATAGGCGTAGACCTACATGACCCAAAAGGGATTGGGGCTAAAAATACCACTAAAGTATTACACATTAGTCAATCTGTAAATAAAATAGATGTTAGTGGTTCAATCCTACCTACTAATAACAATACTTTTAACTTAGGAGAAAGTGGTAAGATTTTTTCCACAGGCTCATTTGGTATTATAAATGTTGGTGGAAGTAATTTTGATGCTACCGCACTTGGTGGTGGAAACTTTAATACATTGACAAATATACCGAGTGGTATTATAAGTGGAAGTGGACAGTTACCAAATGGAATTGTAAGTTCTTCCGTATTATCAAGTGGAACTCAAGGAACCATTACTCTTACCACTAATGATGTAGCAGTTAATATTGATAGTGGATTACAAGTCGGTGATACCCCAACATTTGCAGGATTGAATAGTACGGGTGATATAGTTGTTCAAGGGAAATTAACAGCCGAAACATACGCCGTAAGTTCAAGTGTAACCCACATGACAAGAAGTTTCTCAAGTGGTTCTACGATATTTGGTGATGATATTTTAGATACTCATCAATTTACTGGTTCAATACTGATTAGTGGTAGTTTAGTCGATTCTAATATCGTAAGTGGTTCAGCACAAATATCAAGTGATATTAGTGGGTCTTTTAGTTTATCAAGATTACCAGCAGGAACAATAAGTGGAAGTGGTCAATTACCAAGTGGAATTATAAGTGGTTCAGGTCAATTACCAAGTGGAACAATTAGTGGTTCTGTACAAGTTATATCCGTATTACCGAGTGGAACAATTAGTGGAAGTGGTCAATTAGATTCATCTTGGGTATTAGGTGCAAGTGGCACAGACCATTATACATTTACAGGACCTGGTTTGACTGGAGCCGAAAGTGACCCAGCTCTTTATCTAACACGAGGTGAACAATATAGATTTATAAATAAAATGGGAGCACACCCATTTAGAATACAATCAGACCATTATGGTGCAACAGGAACTGCATACAATGATGGTGTAACAAACAATGATGTTCAAGATGGAGTGTTGGTGTGGGATGTTCAATTTGACGCACCATCAGTAGTATTTTACCAATGTACATCACATCCAAACATGGGTGGCCCAATATACATCAGTAATCCAAATGATTATCTACCTATTACTGGTAGTGGAGTGATAAGTGGTTCTGTATTAAGTAGTCCATCACAAGGTACTGTAAGATTACAAACTAATGGAATAAATACAGATGTAGATACCGGTTTACAATCAGCTGATTCACCGACATTTGGTGGTTTGACTTTAACATCCCATGTAACAGCTAGTGGAAACATAAGTGGTTCAACTACTTCTACTGGTTCATTAGGAAGTTTAATCGTGGATGGGGCTAGTATAGACTTCTCAAATATACCTGATTCTGATCCTGCTGTAGCTGGTAGGGTATTCAGAAGTGGAACTGATTTGAAAATATCTACTGGTGGCGTCTAAATCTAACCTCAAATAATCAAAACAATCATACTACACTTTAATTTTATATAAATTGATATTTATATTAGAAGTATTGTATCTAATATAGGAGAAATTTATGGAATCAATCTGGCCAGGTAGTGGTTCGAGTCCAATAAACAATACACCATTTGGTTTATACGATGATGATCCTGATTTTCAAGATGATGCACCAAAGTTTGCTAGTTGGTGTGCTAAAAGATTAGGTTATCCAATAATGTCAATTGAACTTCAAGATGTTCAATTTTATGCTTGTTTGGAGGAATCGATTAGTGAGTATTCATCACAAGTAAACTCATTTAATATAAGAGAAAATTTAATACATTTACAAGGACAGCCCACAGGTTCTGATAATAATGTGACGCACAAAAGGGTAACATCTAATTTTGGTCGTTCCATACAATTATCCGAACAATATGGAACAGAAGCTGGAGTAGGTGGTAGTGTAGCATTAAAAACAGGTTCCATATCTGTAAATAGTGGTTCTCAAGTTTATGATTTACAAGAACTTTGGGGTAGTGTTAGTGAAAGTAGCAAAAGAATGGAGATTAGAAAGGTATTTTATGACGCATCTCCTGCAGTTGTAAGGTATTTTGACCCATATGCAGGTACTGGAGCAGGAAGTTATAATGCTTTAGATAGTTTTGGTTGGGGAAACATGACTCCAGCTGTTCAATTCATGATGATGCCCATGTACGCAGACCTTTTAAGAATTCAAGCCATCGAATTCAATGACCAAATAAGAAAATCTGCACACACTTTTGAGTTATTGGATAATAAGATAAGAATTTTTCCAAAACCAACCGATAGTTATAAGTTACATTTCAATTATTTTCTCAAAGAGGACAAAGAAAGTCCTTTTCAAAACTCAGGTGGTTCAGGTGTATTTACAGTATCAGATAGTTCTAATGTTCCATACATGAATATGGAATATCAGTTAATAAATGATGTTGGTAAAAATTGGATTAGAAAATATGGACTGGCATTATGTAAAGAATTGTTAGGGATTATTCGAAGTAAGTATGGTAGTATTCCAATACCTAATTCGGAAGTAAATATGGATGGAGATACATTAAGAAGTGAAGGAAGTGCTGAAAAGGAAGGATTGATTACACAACTCAGAGAAGAGCTTGAAGCCGCAAGTCGTAAAAATATGATGGAGGCTGATAGTGAAGAAGCAAACAGACTTCAAGAAAAACTAAACAAAGTTCCACTACCAATCTTTGTAGGATAGAAAAATGGCAGGTCGTTTCTTACCGCAAAAAGACAGAGAATTCTTTGAACGAGTAAATAAAGAATTAGTGGGTGATTTAAAGCGTTCAAAAGAAGGAATTATTAATCAAACGATTGTAATTCACAAAATTTCTCCGTATGACACCTCAACGAATATGTATGGAGAGGCAGTTGGTGGAAAATCCTTTAAGCAAGGAGTTCAACTGGCAGCAATTGTAGAGGCAGAAGATTTTGATTATAATACCGATGAATTTGGGCCTGATGCACAACAAACTGCTACATTTTCGATTTTAAGAGAGACACTTTTAGAGTTAAGTTTAATTCCTGAGATAGGTGATATAGTAGAATGGAATTATGGGTTTTTTGAGGTCAATGGTATACTTGAGAATCAATTAATTGGTGGTATGCAAGAAAATAATTGGAGTGTTACATTACAAACATTTTTATCAAGACAATCATTTACTAATTTGTCAAGAATTAGGAGTATATAATGTCGGTTGACATAAAGTTAGCAAGACAAAAACCATTACCACGAAGTCAAAGACCTGAATTGAATCGTGCTCGTCAATATAAACGAGAAGAAGGGGAACCTGATGATATTTCCGTAAGTTTGATGGACATGGATGGTGCAATTATGTACTATTTCAATAATGTCATTAAACCTATAGTTTTTGAGAATGGGGAACAAGTAAAAGTTCCTTTAATGTACGCTTCACCTGAAAGATGGGCATCTATTAATAAAAATGGTTTTATGAGGGATTCCAAGAGACGAATTATCCTTCCTGTAATTGCGTTCAGAAGAACTGGTATGGAAAAAGATGATACCATGGCAATTGACAAAATCGACCCACAGGACCCTAAATTATTTTACACATTTGAAAGAAAATATAATGATAGAAATCGTTATGATAATTTTAGTGTTCAACAAGGATTGATGCCACAAAGAGAATACTACAATGTTGCGGTACCTGATTACATGGTATTGAATTATGATTTTATAATATTCACATCTTATATCGAACAGATGAATAAGTTGATTGAGAGGATAAATTGGTCAGCAGGTAGTTATTGGGGTGAACCTGGTAAGATGAGGTTTAGGACGAATATTGAAAGTTTCACAGACACTACTGAATTGGCAGATGCAGATAGAATAGTCAAGACAGAATTTAGTGTTAGTCTAAAAGGATATTTGATACCTGATTCATTCAATGATATACAAGGTCCTCACACAACTCAAAAATATTTAACACCTAAAAGATTGATGTTTGGAAGTGATGTAGATACTCCTGTTCAATCCGCAATGGAACAGTTAGGTTCAACTGAACCTTTAGAGAGTATAGGTGGGAGTTCTTTATCCACTTTAGGTCAGGCTACTAATAGAGAATTAATATCAACATTGGCAAATTCATATACATTGATTGGTGGTGCTGGAGTAGACATAATAAATAGTGGGGAACCCTATGATGGTAGTTTACCTGTATCACAGACCATCTCAATTCCACAGAATGTATCAACATCATCAAATGTTCAATTTAATGCAGTAACTGCTTCAGCAATATTAGTTGAATCCTCTCCAAATTTTACCATCAAGTCTACAGGTATAGAAAATTTACTCGTGACAGGTTCAATGACTTCTATTGGTAATCTAAGTATTACTGGTGATGCAATCATTGGTGGAAAGGTTACCGCACAAGAATTTCACACAGAATTTGTATCATCATCAATAATCACAACAAGTGGGTCAACTCAATTCGGTGATACATTTGATGATAAACACGAGTTTACTGGTAGTTTACAAATATCAGGTTCATTTGGTCTTGATGGTGTAATAATAAATGAGTTCACCAATGACCCATCATTACAGACACAAAGTCCTAATGCTCTACCAACTGAATTTGCTGCTAAAACATACATAGATGGAATCGTAGATGCCGCAGCACAATATGATGGATTCAATAGAAAACAATTTGTCAAATTGTCTACGAGTATTGTACCACCTGATGTAGCCAATTTTACAGCAGTAACCGCTTCTGCACCTGCAGGACTAACATCCACTTCTGAGAACGATTTTCTATTTTTTATCAACGGACAATACATGGAACATGACGCTATATCTGTGAGACAAGAAGGAGTATCCTTCAAGTTGATAGTTGATAATGATTCTATCGGTTATAATCTTGAAACCGATGATGAAATCGTTGCTTGGGGAAAGTTCAATAGTTAGGATAAGATATGCCACAAAAACATCCTAAATTTGTAGAACCATATCAGTTAACAAGTAGCAACTTTGATAATCTTGGTAGTATTCAATTCGATGGGTACGACCCAACATTTCCTTTAGTGACTCTCGGTCAAGAATTCTCGACCACCTCAAATGTAAGATTTTCAACAATAACTGCATCATCGGAATTTTTATTAGGTTCTGCTCCACTTGCTTCATATTTTCCTGATGGTATAGGTACTAAGTTACCAATAAGTGGGGATGCATTTGTTACAGGTAGTTTTATCATTGATAAGGATTTAACAATTGACGGAAAGTTAGTCGCTGAAGAATTTCATTCTGAACTTACTAATTCTTCTGTTATCAGAAGACAAGGTTCAACTAAATTTGGTAACACCCAAGATGATATACATCAATTTACCGGTTCATACAGAATTACAGGTGGTAAACGAAGTGTAATTTGGGATTATCATAAACCAACATCGATTACATTGAATGGATATGAGATTAAGACTTTTGCATCAAAGAGTGCAGACTTTGAAAGTGGTTCATTGAAAAGACAAGACCAATTAGTAAAGTCAGGAGTAATTATTCCTTATGCAGAGGCCAATATTACACTTGTTCAAGGAGAACTAACAGACCAAGATGTAATGACAAGAAAAAATTCTTATAAATCATCCACATCAATTACAGCAAATACTGCAAGTTTCAACGCCGTGACGGCATCAAATGTAGCTGGATTTACAAATGTTGGTAAGGATGATTTTTTATTCTTTTACAATGGATTTGTAATTGAACCTAATTGTTATGATATACAACAAGCAGGTGCTACTTTTTTACTAAAAATTGATGTAAGTCAATTTGGATATGATTTAACAACAAACACAGCTGGACAAACACCGAAGGTTTCAGCATGGGGGAAATTTAATGCTTAAACTTAAAGAACTTTTAGAATTGGATAAAATGAAATATGGAAATTCTATAAAGGAAAAACATAAAAAAAGAATGGAAAGGCAATTGGTCTACATAAACAATCCAATAATACCACATAACCCACCACCTATAAATTCAAGTAGGGAAACCCTTAAAGAATTACATTGGTTGAGAGACTATAACAATGGTTTGGTTAACGAGGTAATGGTAAAAGAAGGAGATGATGTAAAGGGTAGTTTTCGTGAATTCTTAGAAAGTAAAAATTTAGAATATCCTAAAAAGTATGTTAAAGAACTTATAAAGGATAGTGGTCGAATTATATATGAATTGAAGTACAAGTATAATAGACCAAGACCAGCACAAGTGGCAGAGTTTTTACAATTAGAAGATTTTGATACCACCACTTTAGATAGTATGCACACCCCATCTTATCCAAGTGGACATTCAGTTCAAGGTATATTTGTTGCAAGAGCACTTGGAAAAATGTTTAGGGAACATAAGGATGAATTATATGAAATTGGAAAGATGATAAGTGAATCAAGATTAATGGCAAGAGCCCATTTCCCAAGTGATTCAAAATTCGGTGAACAAGTGGGTGAAATCCTTTTTCAGAACCTAAAATAAATCCCTACTTCCACATTGGTTTTACCATTATTAGATATTTATTGTTATGAGAAAACGCCATTGGAAAAATAGAAAGAATAGGCCATGTCCTGATTGTAAAAAGATACTTTACTATTCAAGAAAGGATAGTTTTGATAGGGCAGTTGGAAACAATAGTGTTTGTAAGAGCTGTGCACAAGTCGATAGACAAGTGACTTTGGAGACAATCGAGAAGATGAAACAACCTAAGTCTAATACACATAAAAAGAAAATTTCTCGTTCAATATCAACATGGTGGGAAGAGAGAAAGCAGGAAGATTTAACACATGGCCAAATTAGATAGTAAACAATTAAATCCAAAATTTACAGGCTCGTTTACACTATCGGGTAGTTTTGTTGGAGACTCTGAGTCTACATCTTCTTTTGCCAGAGTTGTAGGTAGCCAAGGTATATTTTCAGATGTAAATGTAACAGATGATTTGAGTGTTACAGATGATGTTGCCATTGGTGGAACTTTAACTGCTACGGGTGGAACAATACTTGGAAACGCAACTACCGATACTCATAATGTATTAGGTCACATAACGGCAAGTAACAATATAAGTGCTAGTGGAGATATATTTGGTTCTACTGGTTCTTTCGATAATTTAAGAGTTACAGACCTATCTGTTCCTGATATGGGAACTTTATCAAGTTCCATACATACAAGATTGACACAACAAAGTCAGTCACTATCATCTCGTATAACGGCAACAGAAACTGGTGGTATCTTTGGAGTTACTGCTGGAACTGGATTAAGTGGTGGTGGGTCAAGTGGAACAGTTACAGTTGATGTGGACTTCTCTGATGCCACACTTGCTTCAAATATAAGTGGTTCATTTCAAGGACATTTATCATCGAGTTTAGTTCGTTTCGGTGGTGATATAAGAGTAGCAGGTGATGTAGTTGCAGAAAGATATATTGTATCATCATCTGTAACTCATATGACACAATCCTTTAGTAGTGGTTCTACCATATTTGGAGACACACTAACTGATACACATCAAGTTACGGGTTCGATGTTGGTGACTGGTTCAGTCAGTGCAGTTTCATTCATAGGTGATGGTTCACAATTAACAGGAATCACTTCTGTAACTACCGAATCTATTCAAAATTTAAAGGCTGGAATCATAAGTGGTTCGAATCAAATACCATCTGTATTACCAAGTGGAGTAATAAGTGGTTCAACTCAAGTATTTACAGCAGTAACATCAAGTGGAAATATAAGTTCAAGTGCAAATATCATTGGTAATCAACTTGTAATAGGTGGTGGTACTTTCACATCTGCATCTCTTGCATCAGGTGGTGGTGGTGGAGACATATCCTATAATGGAAATAGAAGAATATTACAGACTGGATTTCCTACTTTATTTTCTGCTAGTTTTAACGCAGGAACAAGTGGTTCCGTTCAAGACTTTTTGGATAAGGTATTTTTTCCAAATACTCCACCAAGTGTTAGTGGTAGTAAGATAACAATAGATGAATTTATCAGTTCAGGATCACTTATAGGAACAATCACTGCTACAGATGCAGAAGCAATATCAAGTGATATTTCATTTGCCACACAATCTGGATATACCGATGATTTTTTCAAGATACATAGTGGTAGTGGACAAATACGAACAAATACTTCAACAAGTGCAAGTTTTAATACGGCAGATCGTGGTGACGGACAATTAGCACATCCATTTTTGATTCAAGTTAGTGATACCATCACAGAATCTTTAGCAACAATTTTCGTAAGAGTCACACCCAATACTGCACCAAAGTTTAGAACAACAAGTATAGCAGGTTCTGAAATTACATCACAAACTGGTAGTGTAAATGAAAATACTACCAATGGTACTCAAATATTGGAGTTCTTTTTAACAGATAGTGAGGGTGATACAACAACGATAAGTCCCTTGAGTCAAAGTGCAGCAAATCGATTCAGTATGGCCACAGCTAATGTTGCAGGTGGTAAAAGATTAAGAATTACAACAGCAACTGCAAGTTTTGATTTCGAAACAATTACAAAACATCACTTAGAGGTAAGTGCTTCTGATGAACATCATGGTAACACGAGTGGTAGTTATCTCACGACACTACCAATACTTGTCAATGTGACCGATAATAACGCACCAACTATGGCAAGTCAAGTATTTTCAGTAAACGAATCCGTTGGTAGTCATGATGGTCATGGTTTAGGAACATCAACAAATAGTGTATCAACTGTTGGAACAATAACAACAAATGATACGGAGGGTGATACAGTAACTTTCTCTGCGTTGACTTTGACAAGTGGAAGTGGTCGTGGAAATACATCTCAAAACGACCCAAGTAACAATCCATTTCAAGTTACTTCTGCTGGTGTAATACAATTAAAGGCAGGTCAATTTTTAAATAGTGATATTTTTGACCAATACACATATAGTGCAACATATCAAGATAATTTTAACGCCGCTAGTTCGAGTGGTGTCATAACAATCAATATTGCTGATGACGCAATACCGACATTGACAAATAATGCAAATGATGAATTTAGTGGGGATGATTTATTTTATATTATCGAGAGTGCTACTAATGGAGACGCAATAAGAATCGGTACTAATGGTCGTACAGGAACTCAAGCAGATTTTGGTTCGAACGAGACGGTATTCTTTACGGTAAGTGGTTCTCCACATTTATCAATCAACACAGGTAATGGTAATCTAAGTGTAGGTACTAATATTAGTGGTTCAGCACTAAATTTTGATTCAACAAGTTATATAACTGGTAGTGTGACAGCAAGTAATGCTTTTGGAACAAAAAGGTCATCTAAAATACAAGTAAAGGTACAAATAAATAACGCACCAACTCCAAGTTTTAGTAATTCTACGGCGAATGGATTCTTGAATACAAATGAGGCTAGGGCAAATACAAATAATTTATCTACTATTACATTTAGTGATACGGAGAGTGATTCTTTAGACCATGATACATTCGTGTTCACAGACCCAAGTGGACAATTAACAACCGTGAAAAGTGGAGATTCTTACTTCGTCAGAGCACAAAATAACTTGAGTAGTTCCACTTACCAAATGACAGCTTCAATAAAAGATACTCATGGATTTAGAACAGGAACCACTAAAAATACATTTACAATATCACCTGTTCACATTGGTACTTTGGGTGGAGACACGAATTCATTCATATTAGAAAGTGCCGTAAATAACGATACAATTAGAACAAATTCTAATGGATTCGGTGGTTCACAATCAGATTTAGATGTAACCTATACGAATGGTTCCAACTTCGGTAATCAATCCGTACAAAGTTTCTCTGTATTTGAAAGTGATAAATCAACACCTCATAAATTTATAACATCATCTGCAGCAGGTGCGTTAAAAATTAAAGCAAATATTAGTGAGTCAGTATTCACCGCAGGATTCAACATGACTGGTTCAGTAACCTTTGTAGACCAATATAGTAATGTTGGAAGTGGAAGTATAACTGTAGGAATAGTCACAAATAGTGCACCTACCGCATCTTTTACAAATAACACTACATTCTTGAATTCAAATGAGGCAAGACCAAGTAATAAATTATTAACGATTAGTTTTAGTGATGTAGAGTCAGATACATTAAATCATAATAGTTTCGTATTCACCGACCCAAGTGGACAATTATCATCTTCGAGAGCTGGAAATAATTATGAAATTTTCCCAAGAAATAATCTAAGTGGTTCTGTGGATTCGGGTGGTGCTAGAACTTACGAAATTACTGCATCAATAAAAGATGAACATGGATTCGATACTGGTACAAGAACTCATGAGTTTACAATAGCAACTGCCGACTTAGGTACTCTTGGTGGTGATACAGCCTCACACATAATTGAAAGTGCAACAAGTGGTTCAGAAATCAAAACAAATAGTAATGGTCGTACTGGAACTCAAGCAGATTTAGATGTTAGTTATGCAAATGCTGGTTTTGGTTCACCAAGTGTACAAAACTTTAATGTATTTGAATCAGACAAGACTACTCCACATCAATTTATCTCCTCATCCGCAGTTGGTGGTTTGAGTCTAAGAGCTAATTTGAGTGGTTCATCTTTTACAAGTGGTTCAGAACTTACCGCGTCTGTAATTTTTAGAGACCAATATCAAAATATAGGTAGTGGAAGTATTACTGTCAATGTAGCTAAAAATATTCCACCATCAATCACATTGAGTCCAAGTTCACAGACATTACCAAGTGAAAAGACACTATCGGGTTCTTTTATTTGTTCTGCAAGTTTTACTGATACCGAAAGTGATACAACAGATTTTAACTCATTTACATTTGGTGGAACTCATGGTTCATTATTTTCAGCACATCAGAGTGGAAACTCGATGGTTGTAACTACCAATACAGATTTGTCAGCAAGTTCGTATAGTTTTAGTGTAACAGTAAAAGACCAACATGGTTTTCATACATCAGACGCAACTGCTGGTAGTCTTAGTGTCACACCTATGATATATTTTTACAAGAATACCAACACATTGGTATTAGATGGTACGGAAGCCGAAGCCATAAAACAACTTGGTGATACTGGTGGTGATGATGTTGGTGTGACAAGTGGTTCATTCATGGGACAATTAAAGGCAGGTAATATATCAAATTCAACAATAACTGAAGCTGGTGGTCAACAGATGATATTAGTAGCCTCTCAAAGTGTTAATCATTTGGCAAATAATGGTGGAACATCAACATTTAGACAATTTGGTAATATTGATTTAAGTGGAAATAGTGATAATGGACATCAGTTTATGGTATTGTATCCATCTTCATCACAGATATTCCAAAAACCTCACACATTAAGAGCAGGATTAGGTGGTAGTACAGCTAGAGAGTTTACGGTATTCAACGATAACTCTTCAAGTGACCAAGCCGTAACCGCTGGTTTACATTACTTTGGAACAGATGCTGGTGTGAAAGTATTAGGTAATAATAGGTGGGGAATGATTTTCGCACTTGACGCTAGTACAAACCCAACACAATTCTATCACTTATTAAGTTCAAGTGGTTCAGCACCATCAAGTGAGGTATAGGAGAGATAAATGGCATTAAGTTTCGGTGAAAATCTATCCGTATTAGGAAATATTAAACTAACAGATGTTAGGTTGGTAGCCGGTGCCTTTAGAACCATAGCTAGTGGGTCAGATACAGGTAGTATCACAGTCCAAAGGGTTGAAGATGGACAGATTGTATACATTCAATCTGAGGATAAATTAATTAAAGCCAATAAGAGTGGAGCATCGGTAAGTTGGAGTGATTTTACCTTTCCTGGTGGTGGTGGAACTGGTACAGGTGTATTTGCACAGACTGGTTCAATGTTTTCAACGACACGAGACCTACAAGTAACAGGTTCGTTGAAAGTTAGTGGAAATGTATTCTCGAACCAAGAAAGAGTTGCAACACCCTCATTCTTCGCAAATAATCAAACCGCAGCTTTAGAAGAGGATGGAAATGGTGATGTACAATTCATTTCAGGTTCAATAACGGGTAGTAAATTTCTTGTGGATGGTCAATTTGAGTTTGATGAGAATGGTGATTTTCAACCAAAGGAATTTTTTAATTTTGAATAAAATAGGTTTAATTCACACTTTGGTTTTACCATTTTTTAATATTTATATTTGTGGGATTACAATCGTTGGGCTACAAAAAGAAAAAAATTATATTGATATTTATATAGGAACGGGAGAACTAAGTGGCTACTAAAAATTTTGTACCAAGAGGAAACCTTGAAGGTGGAATCGGAACAGACTCTAAAAAATGGGGTTCAGGTTCTTTTGGTCAAATAACAGGTTTAAGTAAGATAAGTGGTTCCGCCAAATCTACTGGTTCTTTCGGACAGATAGTAATTGGTGGTGGAACATTCACTTCCGCTTCACTGGCCGCCGGTGGGGGTGGTGGAGTTTCCTCGTATGCAGATTTAACAAATGTACCTGCTAATATTGTTAGTGGTTCTGTACAACTAAGATCCGATTTCGATACAAGATACCTCAACACAACTGGATCTTCTGTTGTAAGTGCTTCAGTTCTATCAAGTGGAGCTCAAGGAACCATAACACTTACCAATAATGGTGTAGCAACAAATGTAGATAGTGGATTACAAATAGCTGATTCTCCTACTTTTGCAGGATTAAATATATCCTCACATATAACTGCTAGTGGTAATATAAGTGCCAGTGGTACTATATTCGCATCAAAATTTGAGTCCGCTGGACAATCAAACGAAGTAATATCTTTTAACGATAATTTAAATGTAACAGGAAATGTCACCGCTAGTGGAAACATTAGTGGAAGTGCATCCACAACAGCCTCTTTCGCACACTTCTCATCACTTAAAGCAGATTTAGTAGCTGGTGAAGATAATTCAGTAGTGGTATACACCTCAGATGGAACATTAAAGACTGATGAGATAGATGCTCGTGTATGGTCGGTTGGACTGATAGATGGAAGTGGAACTAATAATAGTTTAGCAACTTTTACTGATAGTAACTCAATAACAGGTGAGAGTGATTTTACCGTATCGGGAACAACACTAAGTGGTGCATCAACCACGACCGCTTCATTTGGTAGAGTTGAAGCTACAAAACTTACTGGTGATGGTAGTGCGTTAACAGGTATAACTTCTGTAACCGCAGGAGCTATACAAGATTTAAATGCTGGTATTGTAAGTGCATCATCTATAGCAGTAGGAAATCAAGGTGAAGTTGTACTAACAAATAATGGAGTGGCAGGTTCAACCGTAGATTTAGGATTACAGACAACAGATTCACCAACCTTTGCAGGATTGACCACAACTGGTGATGTTGTAGTACAAGGTAAGTTAACAGCCGAAACATATGCAGTTAGTTCAAGTGTAACTCATATGACGAGAAGTTTCTCAAGTGGTAGTACAATATTCGGTGATACATTAAATGATACACATGAGTTTACTGGTTCAGTAGTAATTAGTGGTTCATTAAATGCGTCTGATGCTACTGGTTCACTTGGAAGAATTGAAGCACAGACCATTTCAGCAAGTAGACTTGATGTGGATTCAGATACCGTAAGTATTGGTGGACAGGAGATAAATTCAACACTTGTACAAAATATAAGTAACGCTTTCTCAACCACGATTATACAAAATGTTACAGCATCATTTAGTGGTTCAGCAAATGCTACTGCATCATTTGGTAATTTATTTATCGCAGGTAATTCAAATCAGAATTACACAGATTTTTCTGCCTCGATAGCCTCAAGAGTAGGTGATACAGAGGCTGGTAATATTACATCGGTTACCGCAGGAGATGGTTTGACTGGTGGTGGTTCAAGTGGAGCAGTAACAATAGATATTCAAGTTGATGATTCGTCTATTGAAACAAACTCAGATACACTTAGAGTAAAGGCAAGTGGTGTAACTAACGCCATGTTACAAAATGATGGTATCACAATAGCTGGTAATGATACTTCTTTGGGTGGTACAATAACCGCAGCAACAATTTTAGGTGGTACGGGTGTAGTAAGTGGAAGTGTGGTATCAAGTTTACCAACAGGAACCGTAAGTGGTTCCGCACAGATAACATCGGTCATCACAGACTCTTATATTTCCGCATCAGCCGTAACTTCAGGATTTGGTTCTGGAGGTGGTACAGGTGGAATCTTTACCGATACAACTGGAGCTAAAAGAACAGCAAATAATTTACAAATTAGTGGTTCGGTAAAAGTATCAGGTTCAACTTTAAGTGTACATACACCGATTAGTGGGTCAACTGCAATATTTACCAATAATATTCAAGCAGGATATCCAACATCAAATCCATGGCAACAAGGATTAGACGGAAGTTACTTTAATAATTTTGACAACACCACAAATGTTAGTGAAATTTTAAGATTTATGGCAGGAATCATCAGTCATTCTATTGATACTTCCTCACCATCTGCTAACACCCAAACATATGGTACTGTTTCACCATCGTATAGTGATGGTTCAGAAACCTCAAAGAGTACATTACTAAATGGTGTGTTAGGTTCCACATATGAAAACGCTAGATTATCAGCAGCTTGGACTGGTTCTGCATTCATTGACATGGCCGAAACAGCTTCTTATAAAAATGCATTAAATTATTTAGAATTAAAAGGTTGGGTATTATCAAGTGATAGAGGAACAAACAAAGATGATGTAGGAACGAATCCATTTCATGGAAGTTATGCATCAAGAATACCATCGTCTAACATTACAACACAAGGAACATTTGGTACTTTTAGTCATACATTGACAGGAAACAAAGCTGGTTCAACATCTGTAAGTAGTAACTCAAATTACTTTGGTTTAGGTGCACTACAGAGTGGAGGACCTGCATCATTTAAGGTAAGAGTCGAGGCTACTCAATCCTATAGTGATAATTACGCAGACTCGACACCTGATGAGAATTCAACATTTACGACAAGTTCAGCAGTAGTCTATGAACAAGATTCCTTTGGAACTTCAAATGGATTGGTGTTAGCAAAAATTGAATCAGCAAATCCAGCAGTTATACCAGCAGCATTCCAAGATGGAGATTTTAATAGTGTCGCTGGGGCATTAAGTGGAAGAAGATATACTGGTGGGGCAACAACAGCAACTAACATATCTGCAAGTGGTTACTACGCATATCATGGTGTTCGAGCTGGAATAACAAGTGGTAGTCAATCAGATTTTTCATTTAAAGATGCTTCAGATTCTTCAACAAGATTTTATCTATATATGGGTGGTGTAACAACCGATATAACTAATAGTCAACCTACAGCAGTAGTAAGTCAACAATTAACGAGGACTGGATTTACAGCAACATCAAGAAGTTTGAGTGGAGCACCTTATTTATTAACTTGTACCTACGCCTTTACATTTAACTCTGAGGTAACAAAATCATTCGATCCTGGATATGGATTTAGGTCAAGTATATTAGTCAATAGTAATCCAACAGACCAATGGGATACAATAGGTTCAACGAGTTTGAGTAATCATCAGACAATAGTGAACAATACTGGAGTTTCTTCAACTGGAGCATCCAACTATATCATAGACAATTCAAGAACTACCAAGAGAGGTAGTAGTTCAAGTCCATTTATTTCTGATATAGCAGTTGCAAGTTCATCATTTAGTTTCACACTCGATAGTAATAGTGAAAATATTGACCAAAATAGGTCAAGTGATGAATCACAAAATTATAACTTACAATTTAGAGCAACTGGTTACAATTGGAAAGGTACGAGTGTTACTTCAAACTCATCTACGATTTCATTCTATGACGCTACTTTATTCGGTCAACACGCAAATAGTGGTAGTATGGCAGTATATAGTAGAGCTCAAGGATATGATTCTAATACCTTAGCCGATACCACAGAAACATTTACTGGTGAGGATTTCAGAATTGTACTCGCAGATAATGTGACAACATTTGGTGGAGCTTACTTCACAACTGATACATTCCAAACAAATGATGAAGGAGATAATGTCTTGGGTAATTACGACTTACAAGTCAAGCCAGGATATTTAGTCGATCCGGGTGGAAGTTACGGATATTGGTTTCCTGAAGATTTTGGAACTGGAGATTACAAGTATTATATTAGAAGATTTGAAAAGAATAGTAGTGGTACTAAGACACAAATGACCATAAATATTGGAAAAACTTTAGTCAATTGGAACTCAACATCAAGTGGTGTAGCAGTTGGATTGATATTGAAGAGTGGAACAAGTGCGGGTGGTAATACTTCCATTACGACTTGTAGAATTTATGACCCAAGTGCAACTGTTAGTAACCTAATTGAAGCAGGTGTGTCAAATGATAACCATAAGAATCCATTCTCAAGTAATATAGATTTATATGGAAATACTGGTGGTGGTGTATCATCAACCACTTATACCGTACCAATGAGAAATAGTGATGGTATGTATTTGGATGATACCGATGACGAACTTTATGTAATAATTAGATATAAGGGTGACCAAAGTCCTGTGACTTCAATATCACTCTCATATAGTTAAGGGATGAATAATGGCTATTAATCAAGAGAAAAAATCAAATAGATTACTCGGTAGTAGACGATTTACAAGTGCGGATTTAAATACTTCTCAAGAAGCATTTCAGTCCAATATTGATATTCAAGCGTCTGAGGTATATACCCAAGCCAACCTTATTCCTACGAGTTCGTTACCATTTAGTGGAAGTTCTCAAAACGGAAACATACATCAAGTTGATAGTAAGAATGTAGTAAAATATTATTACAGACAAAGATTAACAAAATCAAATGTTGCAAACGATGTATTTTTCTTTATGAATCCAACTGGTAGTAACAATGGAGTAACTCCTCAGTTGATACAAAATGGTCAACAAACAAGTTTCGTATCTCCAAAATATTCACTATCAACATTAGCAAACGCCAATACAGAGGATGGAACTCCTGGATATGGTGTAAAGGTATTCAAGTCTACATCTACCAATAGTGGTTCTCTTGGAGATTCTGATATCGTTTCTGCAAATGATTACCAATTTGATTTTAAGACTGGTGTATTACAATTTGAATCTGCATTAAATTCAAATGATATAGTCTATATGACAGCATACCAATATGTTGGAGAAACCTTACAAGATAGTGGAGCGGGAGGAACAACAGTAACTGCAAATCCTGGTTCAAGTGGTGGTGGTAGTTTAACAACAATAACGATTGGTGAAACATCATATGGTATAGCAGGTGCAGGTTTATCAGCTGCAGCAGTAAGTGGTTCATTAGGAGCTAACGCAACATTAATCAGAAGTTTAACTGCCGCTGGTATTAGTGGTTCTACACAATTACCAAGTGGTTTGATTAGTGGTAGTGGTCAATTACCAAGTGGAACTGTAAGTGGAAGTGGACAGATAAATGATTTAATAAATGATACGATAGCCGCAACAATAGTTGGTGAAATAGACAATGATGAAATTCCAATAGCTAAATTAGCAGAAGATTCCATCACTATAGCAGGAAACGCAACAGCATTAGGTGGTTCGATAACTTCCGCAACAATTTTAGAAGGTACTACCGTAATAAGTGGTTCCACATCCTCACCAACCTTTGCAGGATTGACCTCTACTGGTGATGTAACCGTTCAAGGAAAATTAACTGCTAATGAATACATAGTAAGTTCAAGTATAACCACCATGTCCATCGCTCAATCAAGTGGTTCAACAATTTTTGGGGACACATTATCTGATACACATCGAGTTACAGGTTCAATGTTGGTGACTGGTTCAGTCAGTGCAGTTTCATTCATAGGTGATGGTTCACAATTAACCAATCTACCCTCAGCAGATGTTGTTGATGATACCTCTCCACAACTCGGTGGTGATTTAGATTTAAATAGTCAAAACATTACTGGAACTGGTAATGTAGCAATAACTGGTAGTGTATCATTGGATACACAAGCATTCAAGTATGGTGTGACAACTTGGAAGGAAGCAGCTGGTGTAAATGAATTTAGTGGGTCAAGTTGGTCATTCAAAGCTGATAAAGGTAGTGGTGACCTATTTGATTTCAGAGATAATAACAATAATTTAGTGTTTAAAGCAACACACGACAAGATGTTGGTGTTTGGAGCGGTCACTGGGACAACTCCAACGCCAGTAGCAGGTGGATTAATATATTCGGGAAGTGATGAGTGGTTTTTAGGTTACGAAAACGACCCGACTTGATATTTATTCATAAGTAAAAAAACAGCCCAGTCAAGGGCTTAATGGAGAAACAAAATGGCACAATGGAGAAAGGTACTCGTCTCCGGTAGCACCGCTCATGTATCGACCTTAGAAATCGGTACAGCAGGAGCTGTCGCAGGAACGATTACAAATAGATCAAGTGTAGGTGGGTCACATTTATCAGGCTCATTTACTGGTTCCTTCGTTGGTGACGGTTCAAATTTAGATGGTGTAACTACAGTATTTCCTTCAACTCCAGAAGATGGAAATATGGATGCCACAAAATTTTATGTCAACGATGGTTCAAACAAATTCGTAAGTGGTTCACAATTAGCTACTTATGTATTTGGAGAAGCTGCAACTGGTGGTGATGTAGAAATCGCTTCCACTGGTGCAGGTACAATAGCAAATGACGCTGTAACAAACGCAAAACTAGCAAATATCGCACAAGGTAGTATTAAGGTTGGTGGTGGTTCAAATGCACCAACTGATTTAGATGCTAAAACAGATGGTCAGATACTTGTTGGTGATGGTACTGATATCAACTCAGTAGCAGTAAGTGGTGATGTTACACTAGCGAATACTGGAGCAATAACAATTGCAGATAACGCAGTTTCGTTAGCAAAGATGGCTGGTATAACAAGAGGAAGTATTATTCTTGGTGATTCAAGTGGAGACCCTTCAGCTTTAGCAGCTGGTGGAAATGGTCAGATACTTGTTGGTGATGGAAATGACCTAGCCTCTGTAGCAGTTACTGGTGAAATAACATTAGCTAGCACTGGAGCAACAACAGTCGCAGACAATGTGATTGATGAAGCCAATCTTAAAACATCAGTAGCAGGAGATGGTATTAGTGGTGGTAATGGAAGTGCACTTAGTGTAGACGCAGCACAAACAACTATTACCTCAATATTAGCAGCTGACCTTAAATTAGGTGAAGATGCACAAACTGCGATTGATTTCGAGACAGCAAACGAAATACATTTCGATATTAATAATAGTGAATTGTTAAATATGACTGGAGCGAAAATTAGTGGTTCATCAGTTTCAACTGGTTCATTCGGAAAACTATTGGGTGATGGTAGTGACTTAACTGGTATCGCACCTGAAATCGATGGATTAGGTGAATTAGACGAAGCACCTCACGCAACACAAGACCACTTCGTGGTATCTGATAATGGTGAAGAGAAGAAAGTCTCTACTACTAATTTAGCTGGTGGTATATACGCTGTAGCAGCAACTGGTGGTGATGTATCATTATCCGCAACTGGAGCTGGTACAATTGGAGCAACCAAAGTCACAGACGCTATGTTGAATGATGATGTAGCAACTGGATTAGCTGGAACTGGAACAACTGCAACAAGTGGTGTATTGAATGTTATCGGTGGTAATGGTATTACAGCCAACGCTGATGATATAGCAGTAACAGCAGCACAGACAACCATTACATCCATATTGAATGATAGTTTGACTGTTGGTAGAGGTGACGGAAACGATATCATTGACTTTTCAGCAGATGATGTAGTAGCGTTGAAGGTTGATGGTAATGAGAAACTAAGAGCAGATGCCGCAGGGATTGATATTACTGGAGCTTTGACTGTATCAACCAACGCAACTGTTGAGGGAGACCTTGTTGTAAATGGAACGACCACTACCATTTCGAGTACCAACTTAAAGGTAAAGGACGCTTTCATATTCGCAGCAACTGGTTCGAAAGATTCCAATGTCGATGGTGGTTTGATTGTTCAAGAGGGTTCAACCGACTTACAAGGTTCAGCTATCTATCACGATACAACAGACAACAGATGGTCAGTCGCAAAATCAGTCGCACATGACGCAACAGCAGTAACAGCGTTAGAGCATGTCGTAACTGTTAAACAACTCGGTGATAATAACGCAGCAGTCGAGAGTGATAAAGAGTACGGAGCTGGTGAAATGGCAATTAACAATGACGGAACTATTTGGATTTATTCTTAATAGTCAAAATTAAAGAGGTTTTAGGATGGCACTAATTACAAAGGGTAAAACCGTTGTAGTAGAAGACGAAACATATAAACTTACAAAACCGGACATAGAGTTTCTATTGAATATAATAGACAACTCTATGGTTCCGGGTAAGTATATAAGTTTAGCAAATGTAGTAATACAGAAACTAAAAAACCAATCCATGATGGTTGATAGGAATCCAACTCAGATTAAATCAGCATTAACGGATTGGAAGGAGAAGCAAACCAAACCAACAGGTAAACCTACAATAAAAAAGAAAGGTGATGAGGTTTGGATAGAAGAAAAATAACTTATCGGCCTGATGTGAGGCACACATTAGGAAGTGGGCTCAACGAGTTACCAACCATAAGGAGATAGATTAAATGCCTAATTGGAAAAAAGTATTAGTATCGGGTTCCAACGCCCACCTCAATGAAATTACAAGTTCAACCTTTTTGGTTGATGGTAATCAAAGTGGTAATTTCGTTGCAGTTATTGATAATGACCAAAGTTCTAATGGTCATGTATTAAAGTTAGCATCAGACGGAACAGGTAATGGTTCTAATATTCTTGATATGGAGAATGGAACTAATACCATGTTCAGAGCAAGAGCAGATGGTAGATTTGCTTTTGGTAATTCAGCAGTCACTTCAATGGGTGCTGGAACATTCGTTGTGGGTATTGATGGTGGACATACTTCGGATATAGCAATATCAAAAAGATTACAACACTTAGGTGATAGTGACACCTACATAGATTTTGAAACAAACAAAATAATTTTTACTGCTGGTGATAATAAAATTGATTACACCAGCAACATACTTAGTGGTTCAGCGACAGCCACAGCCTCATTTGGACACTTCACATCAGCAGGAGTCAGTACAAGTAGGATAACAGGTAAATCACCTCTTGTCATTGATTCCGATAATTTCAATGTTGATTCAAGTGGTAATTTAACTATTGCAACAGACGCAACCGCATCCTTTGGAAAGATAAGTGGTAGTATTGAGGTTGCAAAATCAGGTTTCATTCGTAATAGTAGATTTAGAGGTCGTAGTCCGATAGCATTTGACACAAGAGACTCAGATGGAACGGCAACAAGAATTGAGATAACAGGTTCAGTATACGCATCAGCGAATATAACTGGTAGTTACTTAAAAGTAGATGGTTTCAAGGGAAATTGGACTAACGCAGGTAATACCGTAGCAGATGGTGGTACATTTACCACGATTGATATAGATGGTGGTACGATAACCGGTATAACAGATTTAGCAGTAGCAGATGGTGGAACTGGAGCAGGAACATTCACCGATGGTGGTGTTTTACTCGGTAGTGGAACAGATGCCATAACTGCAACAGCAGTATTATCCAATGGACAACTTTTAATTGGTGATAATAGTGGTGACCCAACAGTTGCAACATTAACTGGTACTACCAATCAAGTCACCGTGACAAATGGAGCTGGTAGTATAACATTATCAACTCCACAAGATTTAGATACATCAGCTGATGTAACATTCGATAGTGTTACATTGGATGATTTAACAGCTTCAAAATTAGTATCGACAAATGGAAGTAAGAAATTAGTATCATCTGATTTAAATAGCTTTGTAGCAGGAACTTCCAACCGAATTTCGGTAGCAGACGATGGTGATGGAACTATTACATTATCCGCTCCACAAGACATTCATACCTCTGCAACTCCTACATTCGGAACAATAACAACAACTGGAAATGTAACGGGTTCATCAACCTCAACTGGTTCGTTTGGACAAGTAGTTGCAGGTGGTAACATACACGCATCAAAATTTATCGGTGATGGTAGTAATTTATCCAACTTACCAGCTGCAGCAATAACTACTTATAACACGAGTGGTGATAACAGAGTTATAACTTCTGTAAATTCCAATACGGTACAAGGTGAGAGTGGATTGACCTACGATGGAAATGGTTTGAATGTTTCTGGTCATGTTACTTCGAGTGGAAATGTTAAATTAACTGGTGGTACGGTAGAAATAGAACCTGATGCTAATGCCCATTTTATAAGAGCAACACCAGCTTCAAATGGATATTCAGTATTACGATGGAATAGTGATGCAGGTGCATCTTTGTGGAATTTTGGATTGGCTAGTGGTAATAATATTTACTTCTACTCTTATGGAAGCACTTCGGTTCCCTTAGAATTACATAGAGACACAGGTAGGGTTGGTATTGGTTTAGCATTTAATGCAGATCCTGCATCGCAGTTAGAAGTTGGTGGTGATGTAACTGCAACTGGTGGTGCATTAGGAAATATACAAGTAGGTGTTACTGGTGATAACGAATTAGATACTTCAAGTGGTAATTTAACAATAGATTCCGCAGGTGGAACAATAACCCTTGATGATAATGTAGTTGTTAGTGGTAATTTTACCGTATCGGGTACACAAACGATAGTAGATTCAACTACCGTAAATATAGCAGACAATATTATAGAATTAAACGCTGGAACAAGTGATGGTGGTTTATATGTAAAGGAAACTCAAGGTGGTAACGCTACTGGTTCAATACTATTTGATGTAAGTGAAGACTATTGGATAGCTGGTGTAAAGGATTCAGAAGCAAGAATTGTTACTGGTGTTGGTAATACCGATATAACAACATTAGGAACAATTACAACTGGTACTTGGAATGGAACTTCCATTTCAACTACTTATACAGATGCAAAAGTCACTGCTGTAAACGCAGGAACTGGTATCGATGTTAATCAGACGACTGGAGCAGTTACCGTAACTGCAGAAGGTGCATCACATACTAACGCGGGTGTTATTGAAATAGCAACCACCGCAGAAACCACAACAGGAACAGATACCACAAGAGCGGTTTCTCCTGATGGATTAAAAGACGGATATCAAGGTTCATCTGTTGTAACGACAGTTGGAGCGTTAAATGCTGGTAGTATTACAAGTGGATTTACTTCCATTGATGTGGGTAGTGGAGCAATAACAACAACTGGAACAGGTTCATTTGGTAGAGTTAATCTATCCACGATTGGAGCATTCGGTGCTAGAGGTGCCATAGACTTCAATAGTGAAAACATGACAAATGTTGATATCGATTCGGGAACTGTTGATGGTATAACCACACTTACGACTGGAACTATAACATCAGCAGTAGACCTTAAAGAAGGTGGTGGAAATACGGTATTTACCTACGGAACAGAAGATTTAGGTAGTGATCAGGACCTTGAGATAAAGATTGGTGATGTGGATAGTGCAACAACTGGTAACTTTGTCAGTATTAAACCATTCACAGAAATGGTTGATTTCGGAGCTATGGATGTAACCGTAGCTGGTGATATTATACATAAAGGTGATGTTGATACCAAGATATCATTGACAACCGACCAAATACAATTCAAAGCTGGTAATGTAAATATGTTGACTCTAGCCGAGTCCACAACCGACACAGCAACATTTATAGCAGACACCATAGATATTGGTGACGCAGTAATTAGTGGTTCAATAAATTCATCTGGTTCATTCGGTAAAATGGTCGTGGGTGGAGACTTCTCTAATAGTGGTTCCACAGTATTCAAGGTACAAGGACAACAAGGTACATTATTCAGTATCGTGGATGAGATGAGTGGAAGTATATTCTCCGCTAACACACAGGCT
>MDTG01357451.1_pt1 | contig 25583 bp, 15 predicted proteins | sample 811421 | NCBI WGS metagenome assembly MDTG01 (sample SAMN05326645, study PRJNA326480) | marine metagenome | isolation source: seawater | place: Pacific Ocean: South East | collected 2011 | reverse complement strand
TGGGCGCTTCGTGGGGGCCTTGCTCGACCCAGGCGACTCGTGTGAGGGCGACCGGAGCGGGTGGGCGCTTGGGGGGCCTTGCTCGACCCCGGCGATCCTTGTGAGGGCGACTGGGAGCGGGTGGGTGCTTCGTGGCCTCACCCCTTGGAGCGGAGCAGGCCCTTGGCGTCCAGGCCGTAGCGGGCCAGATACTTGCGCACCCGGTCCGCGTCGTTGCGGCTGGCCTTGCGCTGGCGCGAGGCCTGGAAGAGCTCGCGCCCTGCGGCCGAGAGGCTCTCGCTGCGGGTGACCACCGCGAGCACCTCGGCGAGCTGGACCGCGTCGAAGCGGTCCAGCTCCTCGCGGGCCGCGGGCGAGAGGTGGCGCTCCAGGAGGGCTTCGCCCTGGGCCGCGTCCGGGCCGCTCGGGACGCGCCAGCTCGCCTCGAGGCGCTCGATCTCGGCGCGCACGCGCTCGAGGGTGATCGACCCGTCGGCCGAGAGGGTCGCCAGGCGCCGGATCGAGGCGTCCAGGTCGCGGAAGTTGCGCCGCCAGGCCGCGCCCCGGGCGAAGTCCAGGTAGGCCTTGCGGGCGGGGCGGGTGAAGCGGACCAGCGCGCCGCGCTCGCCCGAGACCTCGCTCAGCTCGTAGTCCAGGTTGGGCTCGAGGTCCTCGGGGCGCTCGCGCAGGGCCGGGAGGCGGAAGGACCACAGGTCGATCCGGGCCAGGAGGTCCTCGCGGAAGCTGCCCTCGCCGACGCAGCGGAGCAGGTCGCGGTTGGTCCCCGCCAGGAGCTGGAAGCGGCTCTCGACCTCGCGGTCGGCGCCCAGGGGGAGGAAGAGCCCCTCCTCGAGGGCGCGCAGGAGCATCGCCTGCTCGTCGAGGCCGAGCTCGCCGATCTCGTCCAGGAAGAGCACGCCGCGGTGGGCCTGGCGGAGGAGCCCCGGGCGGTCGCGGGTCGCGCCGGTGAAGGCGCCCTTGACGTGCCCGAAGAGCGTGGAGATGGCCGCGTCGCCGCGCAGGGTCGCGCAGTTGACCTCGACCAGCTCTCCCTCGACCAGGCCGCGGCGCTGCTTGAGCTGGAACACCCGGCGGGCCAGGCGGGACTTGCCGGCGCCGGTCGGGCCGGTCAGCAGGATCGGGTCGCGCCCGGCGCCCGCCACCGCCTCCAGCTCGGCGATCAGGCGGTTGAAGGTCTGGTTGCGCGTCTCGATCCCCGCCTTGAGGAAGGACAGGCCCTCGCGCCGCTCGGCGGCGAAGCGGGCCGCGATCTGCTCGTAGCGGCTGAGGTCGAGGTCGATCTCGGTGACCGAGCCGGGCTCCCCGCTCCCGCGCGGCTTGGGCGGCGCGGTCTGGAGCAGGCGCGCCGGCAGGTGGCGCGACTCGCAGAGCAGGAACCAGCAGATCTGCGCGACGTGGGTGCCGGTGGTCATGTGCACGAGGTAGTCCTCGCGCCCCGGCCGGAAGCGGTAGCTGCGCGCGAAGTCGAAGAGCGCCCCGTAGACCTCCTCGAAGTCCCAAGGGTCGGCCAGCGCGAGCTCGTGCAGCCGGACCTCGGTCTCGGGCGAGACCTCGGCCAGGTCCTCGATCACCTGCTGAGCCAGGGCCGCGTAGGGCTTCTCGTAGAGCAGCTCCAGGCGCGCGACGGGCCACTTGGGCTGCATGCAGAGGTCGATCGTGGGCCGCCAGCGCCGCCAGCGCTTGCGGCTCTGACCCGCGTCGAGGCGCGTCCCCAGGAATCCCAGCACTACGCGCGGCTTAGTCACCTGGATACGAACTTAGCTAATCGGATAAGAAGCTGCCAGCCCGCGCTGCGTAAGCCCTGCGCTCCCAACCGGGCGCCTCGCGGCACGCGCTCTGCAATGGGCAGGCGGCAAACGAGGAGGGACGCGTGATTGGCCCGGCGAACGGGCTTGGAGACCCCCGGGGGAAGCACCCGGGGAGGGCTCGAGGGACTCGAGCGCTTCGTTCAGGACAGGACGCCAGGTAGCCCAGCCGATCACCCGCCCAGCAGCAAAGGAGAGTGGACCATGACCAAGACGATCGTTGAGCGCAGCTACGACGTGTTCCAGGCCGGCGAGCGCGGCCTGGTCAAGGCCTGGACGCGCGGCGTCCCGGTCGAGGACGCCGCGAAGGCTCAGGTCCTGCGCGCCGCCGAGCTGCCCTTCATCCACAAGTGGATCGCGTTGATGCCCGACGTGCACCTCGGCAAGGGGGCCACGGTCGGGAGCGTGATCCCGACCAAGCAGGCGATCATCCCCGCCGCCGTCGGCGTCGACATTGGCTGCGGCATGATGGCCGTCCGCACCTCGCTGACCAGCTCGGACCTGCCCGAGAGCCTGCGTGAGCTGCGCCTCGGGATCGAGGCCGCCGTCCCGCACGGGTTCACGAGCGGGCGCGGGCGTCGCGACCGCGGCTCGTGGGGTAACCCGCCCGCCGACGTGATCGAGGCCTGGCAGGGCATCGAGGGCGAGTTCGAGGCGATCGCGGCCAAGCGGCCCAAGATCGGCTTCGGCAAGAGCCCCGCGACCCAGCTGGGCACGCTCGGCTCGGGTAACCACTTCATCGAGGTCTGCCTGGACGAGGACGAGCGGGTCTGGTTCATGCTGCACAGCGGGTCCCGCGGAGTGGGCAACCGCATCGGGCGGCGCTTCATCGAGCAGGCGCGCGAGGACATGCGCACCTGGTTCGTGAACCTGCCCGACCAGGACCTGGCCTACTTCCCCGAGGGGACGCAGCACTTCGACGACTACGTCGAGGCCCTGCACTGGGCTCAGCGCTACGCCGCGCTCAACCGTGAGGTCATGATGCGCGCCGTCTTGAAGGCGGCCCGCAGCACGCCGGGGATCCCGGCCTTCACGACCGAGGCGGCCGCGGTGAACTGCCACCACAACTACGTGGCGCGTGAGCAGCACTTCGGCGAGGACGTGTGGGTGACCCGCAAGGGCGCCGTGCGCGCCGGCCAGGGCGAGCTGGGGATCATCCCGGGGTCGATGGGGGCCAAGAGCTACATCGTCCGCGGCAAGGGTGACCCCGAGAGCTTCTGCTCGTGCAGCCACGGCGCTGGTCGAGTCATGAGCCGCACGGCGGCCAAGGCTCGCTTCAGCGTCGAGGACCACGCGCAGGCCACCGCCGGGATCGAGTGCCGCAAGGACGCCGGCGTGATCGACGAGACGCCCATGGCCTACAAGTCGATCGACGCCGTGATGGAGGCCCAGCGCGACCTCGTCGAGATCGTGCACACGCTGCGCCAAGTGGTCTGCGTGAAGGGATAGGAAACGTCCCGTGGGGAGGTCCCGCGGGAGGTGAGACGTTCGGCCCGGCTGCGTTCGCGCAGCCGGGCCAGCGTCTGTACTAGCCCTTCAGGTGTTTCGAGAAGTGGGCCTTGGTCTTCTCCCAGGCGTCCTTGGCCGAGGCCTCGTGGTAGGCCTCGGGGCGGGTGTCGTTGAAGAAGGCGTGGCCGGCGCCTTCGTAGACGGTGACCGCGCTGTCCTTGCCCTTGGCCGCCTGCTCCTCGCACCAGGCCTGGGCGTCGGGGACCGAGAAGAAGCCCTCCTCGCTGCCGAAGAAGATCTGGGTCGGGGCGGCGTCCCCGTCGACGGCGCTCTTGTCGGGGGGGAAGCCGTAGAAGGCGACGGCCGCGTCGGCGCCGGCGTGGCGCGCGCCGAGCACGCTCAGGGCCCCGCCCATGCAGAAGCCGACCACGCCGACCTTGGGGCAGCCGCGCTCGCGGAGGGCGGCCACGGCGCCGGTGATCTCGGCCACGGCCCGCTCCCAGTCGAGGCCCTCCATCAGGTGCTGGGCCTCCTCGGCCTCGACGGTCGACTTGCCGTGGTAGAGGTCAGGGGCCAGCGCGGTGTAGCCCTCCTTGGCGAAGCGGGCGCAGATGTCCTTGATGTGGGGGACGAGACCCCACCACTCCTGGAGGACCACGACGCCGGGGGCGCCGTCGCCGGCGGAGTCGAGGTGGCCGGAGGCGGAGTCGTTGAGGAACTGAATGGTCTCGCTCATGAGCGGGCTCCTGTGGGTTGGAAGGGCGCCCACTATAGAGGCTAGCGCTGGTCCCGACCTCGGCGTGGGGATCAGGACCCGCGCTGCTAGAGTGTTAGCTGGTGAAGGAATACAAGAAGGCAAAGCGGATCGTGCGCCAAATGCGCATGGGGAAGACCCAAGCCGCTGAGCTTGGCCTGAAGGCCTTCCACGCCGAGATGGAGGCCGGCCGGCCCGACGCTGCGCTCAAGTGCGCCAAGGACTTCAAGCTCGCCGACGAGCGGGTCACCGAGGCTGCGACGGGCCTCTTCCTGGAGCTGATCAAGCGGGCCCGCTTCGACAAGGCGCTCGAGATCGCGCGCAGCTACAACCTCGCCCACGGCGGAGACCACGCCACGGCGGCCCTCGAGGCAGCCAGCAAGGTCCGCTACGACGGCGGCGAGCCCCTCGAGCAGATCCGCCGCCTGGCTCGGCAGGCCAGCGCGACCCGGCTCGAGGCGTCGGAGGCCGACACCGCGATCGAGCTGATCCGCTCGGCGCGCGAGCTGCGCGACAAGGACGAGCGGATCCAAGGGCGCGCCGTGATCCTCCCCAGCGAGGGCGAGGTGTGGCTGACGGGGGACCTCCACGGCAACGTGGACAACCTCAAGCGCTTCGCCGAGCTGGTCGACCTCGAGCACCATCCCGAGCGGATCATGGTGATCCAGGAGATCGTCCACTCGCGCCTGATCACCGCCGACAACCGCGACCTGAGCTTCGTGGCCGTGATGGAGGCGATCCGCCTCCAGCAGCGCTTCCCCGGTCAGGTCTACTACCTGCTCGGCAACCATGACCTCGCGGTCCACCTCGACCGCGAGCTGGTCAAGGGCGGCAAGTACCTCAACCGCTACCTCTTCCGCGGCATGGCCTACATGTACAAGGGCCGCTACGAGGAGGTCCTGACCGAGTACCGGACCTTCGTCGGCAAGATGCCCGCCGCGATCCTGGCGCCCAACGGCGTGTTCATGGCCCACTCGACGCCCAAGATGGCCTACGTGCCCAGCCTCAGCCGCGACTACCTGACCGGCGAGGCGGCCAAGCTGCCGCTGCGCAAGCTGCGCCCCGTCAACGCGATGGTCAACGGGCGCGACTACGCGCGCGAGACGGCGGACGCCTTCTCCGAGCAGCTCGAGTCGAACGTGTTCATTTGCGGGCACACGCCGACCAACAAGGGCTGGCGCCTGCCCAACGAGCGTCACCTGATCATCGACAGCCAGCACGGCAAGGCGCACTACGTGCGCTTCGACCTGAGCAAGCGCTACTCGGGCAGCCAGGAGCTCGCGCGAGAGGGGCTGGCGCGCCTCGACCCCAAGGCCAGCGAGGAGCAGCTGGCCTCCGAAGACCTGATGTAGCTCGCCGCCAGGCTCAGGCTCCAGGCTCTGCCTAGTTGAGCGTGTAGACGAAGAGGAAGTTGCGCCCCTCTCGAAACGCTTCTCCCCGGGGAATCGCGGGGGTCCCCAGCGCGACCATTTCGGATCCGCTGATCGCGAGCTCGAGGGCGAGGTGTGGGCCCTGACGGGCTTCGACTTGGCTGGTGAGGAAGTCGGGCCCGCGTAGCCCGACGCGGTAGATCTCGGGCTTGGCCACCAGCTTGTTGACTCCGGTCGTGAGGGGCCGGGAGTGCCCGTAGTCGCTGGCGTAGATAGAGTCTCCCCATGCGCAGAGGGCCGAGGGATTCCGCCCCGTCGTGCGAACCGGTCCAGTCCCGACGCCCGGGACGTAACGAACCAGGCGGAAGCTGAAGGGGCTGGTCGTTCCGTTCGGCGTCGAGTTGGCCTCGGCGTTCCAGCGGAAGCTAGGGCCCTCCAGCGTGCTGACCAGGATCGTGCCGCTGAGGCTGACCGCCAACCGGCGCATCAGGGGATCGCGCCCCAGCTCGCTCCCGAGCTCGATCTCGGGCAAGCGGACCCAAGCGGGGGAGAGGCGCCGCACGCTGCTCCCTGCCAAGGCGTGGACCACCCCCAGCGGGCCAACCTCGAGGTCGTAGAGGGGATCGCGTGAGCCGAGGCTGACCGCGCCTCCGATCGCCTTCAGCTTGGGGGTCCCCGCAGAGAGGCGGAAGCGACGCACCTTGCCGCCGTCCTCGCCCAGGTAGAGCACCACGTCCTGGGAGTCCTCGACCAGCCCCCCACAGGCGAGGGCCACCGTGCCGGGCTTGACCCGAGTCATGCCTTCGAGCTGGAGCTCCTCGCCGACCACGCGAAACACCACCAGCTGAATCGCGGCGTTGCCCTCTCGGCCCAGCGCGGCGAAGCGCCCCTTCCCGAGCCCCGTCAGGGCCTGGAGGTGGGTCACCCCGGGCATGGAGTTCTTGATCGAGACCATGGTCTTGACCGGCGTGACCGAGGTCGGAGCGCGCGGCTCCGCGCGGAGCAAGGCCTCGATCACCGCTTGATACGCGTCGCCTCGAGCGAGCTCGCTCCCCTCGAGCCCCTCGGCCTTGGCGAGTCGCTGGGTGACCTCGCCGAGCTGGCTGGAGGGGACGCGCAAGCGGGCCATGCAGAGGCCCGCTTCGACAGCGGCCTTGGAGGCCTCGAGCCGGTCCTTCGCCAGCTCCTGCAGGCGCTGCTCGGTCAGCTTCAGACGGGCCGCGGGGGCGAGGCGCGCCAGCTTCTTCAGCTCGGTTTGGCGAGCCGCCTCCTCGAGCCAGCGAGCCGCCTCCGCGTGACGCTCCTGGCTGACCTTGGTCAACAGCACCTCGAGTTGGTCGCCCAGCGCATTCGCGGCTCGATCCCGCAGGCGCGTTGCAGCGTCAGAGAGGGTCTCCGCGCTGTCGCCGCTCGGCGAACGATCGGCGCGCCCGCGTGCCGAGCGCGCGTCGGCCAGAGCGCCCGCGACGGTGCCGCTGAAGCCCCAGCGGCTGGCCAAGGCCTGCACGTCGCCCATGGTCCGCTCGAGCTCCGCTCGGCGCTCAGCGATCGCCTTCCGCACCTCTGGGGCAAGACCAGACGGGCTCTCCTTGGGAGTCGGGCCGGGGTCCTCCGTCTTGGGGTCCTCGGTCTTGGGGGCCTCCGTCTTGGGATCCTCCGTCTTGGGATCCTCCGTCTTGGGATCCTCCGTCTTGGGATCCTCCGTCTTGGGCGCCTCCGTCTTGGGCGCCTCCGTCTTGGGCGCCTCCGTCTTGGGATCCTCCGTCTTGGGATCCTCCGTCTTGGGATCCTCCGTCTTGGGCGCCTCCGTCTTGGGGCTCGCCTCCGTCTTCGGAGCCTCCGTCTTCGGACCCTCCGTCTTCGGACCCTCCGTCTTCGGATCTTCCGTCGAGGTCGCCACGTCGGGATCGGGCTTCTGCCCGTCGATCATGACCTTGACCCCGTAGGCCCCGCCGACGAGCGCCCCGACCAGGAGCACGAAGCAGCCGAAGAGCACGACCTTGCCGCCGCCGCTCCCGCCCCCCATGGCGGTCAGGGTCCGCTCGGCCGCGTCGCGCACCGAGCGCATCAGCGTCCCGCCACCCGAGGACTGGCGGGCCTGCTCGAGGTCGGCCTTCAGCTGGCCGATGTCGTCGTAGCGGTCCTCGGGGTTGGCGTCGAGGCACTTGGTGACGATCTCGTCCAGCTTGCGCGGCAGCTGCGGGTTGAGCTGGGTGGGCATCTTGAAGCGGCCCATCGGCAGCTTGCCCGTGAACATCTCGTAGATCATCACGCCGACCGAGTAGATATCGGCGCGGTGGTCGACGCTGGCGGCGTCCGTCTTCTGCTCGGGCGCCATGTAGTTCATGGTGCCCATGCCGACGTTGGTCGCCGTGAGGGTGATCATCTCCTCGGGCTTCTTGGTCAGGCGCGCGATCCCGAAGTCCGCGATCTTGGCCAGCCCGGTCGCCTGCTCGTAGAGCACGTTGCCGGGCTTCATGTCGCGGTGGACGATCCCCTTGCGGTGGGCGTATTCCAGCCCGTCGCACACCTGGCAGGCCACGTCGAAGAGCAGGTCCATGCTCATCTGCTCTTGCTTGAGCAGGTCCTGCAGCGAGGGGCCGTCCACGAACTCCATCGCGAAGTAGTAGAGGCCGCCCTCCTCGCCCTTGTCGATGATCTGGACGATGTTGGTGTGGTTCAGCGCGACCATGGCCTCGGCTTCGCGGTGGAAGCGGCTGACCATGTCGCGGTTGCCCGCCGACTCGGTGGGGAGGGTCTTGATCGCGACCCAGCGGTCCAGCGAGGGCTGATAGCCCTTGTAGACCACGGCCATGCCGCCGCGGCCCAGCTCGTCCTTGATCTGGAACTGGCCTAGCTGCTGCCCGATCAGCGCGTTCGCGTCCCAGCTCAAGGTCTACTTCCCGGCCGGAATCAGCTCGACGACCTGGCCCGTGCTGCGGTCGAAGACGAACACGTGGCCGAAGGAGTCGACGCCGAGGTCGGTCGGCTCTTCGAAGCGGTCGCTCTGCAGCTGCGCCTGGACGCGCCCGTCGGGCGAGATCACGACCAGCTGCTCGTCGCCGGGGTCGGCCACGAAGACCTGGCCGCTGGGCGAGGCCTCCACGTCGCTGATCTCGTCGAACTCGAGGTCGACCGCCTGCGGCTTGCCCCCCTGAGTCCGGTAGAGGAGCTCGCGGTCGTCGTCGCAGGTCCAGTAGATCGGGCGGCTCGACTCGCGCCCGCTGCCCGAGACGGCGCCCGTGATCCCGGTCACGCAGCCGAAGCGCGGGGTCAGCTCGCCGGTGAAGTCGCGCCCGAAGGTGCGCAGCAGGCGCGGCTGCTGGTTGATCAGCGCGAAGTTGCCCTTGGCCTTCTGCTGGAGCACCGAGAGCAGGCTCTTGTCGTTGACCCCGCTCAGGTCGACCACCGCCTCGAGCCCCTTGCTCAGCGCTCCGACCGCGCGGCCCTGCGGGGTGAAGCGGTGCAGCCGCTGCTGCTCGGCGTCGAGCACGAAGGCGTCGCCGCTCGAGCCGAGGGCCACGTCGATCGGCTCCTCGAACTGGCCAGCCTTGGTGCCCTCGCCGCCGAAGCGCGCTCGGATCCAGCCCTCGCGGTCGAAGCGGGTCACCTTGTAGCTGCCGCGGTCGAGGACCGCGAACCCGCCCTGCGGGCCGCCGGCGACCTGCAGACGCGAGCCGAGCTCGACGCCGCCGGTCCGGGCCACGAAGCGACCCTCGGAGTCGAAGCGGACCAGCGAGTTGCCCTCACGGTCGACGACCCACAGCTCGCGCGTGGGGGAGACCCGCACCCGCTTGGGCGCCTCCAGCCGGCTGGGGACGCCGGCGTTGGCGCCGCCCGCCTCGCCGAGCAGCTGGCCGTTGCGCGCGTAGCGGCGCACGAGGCCCTTGCTCTTGGAGAGCACCCAGATCGAGCTGTCGAAGGGGTCGACCGCGATCCCGTTCAGGACCTCCTCGGGCTCGCCGACCGAGATCTCGCTGAAGGCGCGGAAGTCGCGATACATGACGACGACCCGCCGCTCGGCGTCGAGCACGTGGACCACGTCGTCGCGGCCGACCGCGATCGCGACGGGGCGCTTGAGCTCGTTCTTCTCCTCGCCGGGGCTGCCGAAGCTGACCAGGAACTGGGCCCGGGCCGACTTGCCGCGGCTGACCTCGAACATTTGCACGCAGCGCTGGCCGGCGTCGAGCACGTAGAGCTCACCCTTGGGGCCGACGCAGATGTCGACGGGCTCGCTGAAGCGCGCGTTGCCCTCGCCGCCGCCGAGCTGACCGATCACCAGGGGCGGACGCCCAAAGGTCCCCCAGCCCGAGTTGAGGTCATAGCGGAGGACGACGTTGCGGTCGCTGTCGAGGGCGAACACGGCGCCGTAGTCGCCCCGCTCGACGCCCAGCATCGCGACCGCGCTCAGGTAGCGGTCCTCGACCTTGCGCGTGAAGAGCTTGGGGTAGCGCCAGGGGACGGCGAAGCGGATCTGAGTGGTGCTGCCCCAGCCCTGCTTGGGGGTCAGGGTCAACAGCTCGCCGCGGTTGCCGAAGGATACGTCGCCCACGAAGCCGTAGCGCGACTTGCCGTCGTAGCGCCGGCCGGAGGGGAGGAAGCGCGAGGGCAGCCCGCCGCGGACGCCGGCGGAGCGGAGGGTCAGCGTGGTGCGCGCCTCGTTGTCGCCCGAGTCGAGGGCCGAGACCGTCAGGGTGTAGTCGCCGGACTCGGGAGGCGCGGTCCAGGTGTTGCGTGGCAGGAGCGTGCGGGCGTAGCGCAGCCGGCCCCCGGTCGTCGACCAGGTGTAGACGACCCGGTCGCCGGGCTCGTTGCTGACCTTCAGCTCGAGGTCCACGTCCTGACCCCAGGCGACGGGGTTGCGCTTGACGCCGTCGTCGACGAACTCGGGCTTGCGGTTGGGCGCGACCGCGGTCGGGTTGAGCAGGGCGCGCAGCTCCTTGGCCACGAGCTCGACGCCCTCGTCCTTCACGATCAGGCGGGCGAGCGCCGTCGAGGGCTCGACGCTGAACACCTGCACCTGGGCGATCCGCTTCTGCGGGACGACCAGGGGCTCCTTGCCGTTGGTGAGCGGGAGCAGGTAGACCTCGGCCTCGCGGTAGAGGTCGAAGATCTGGCCGACCTTGATCCCCGCCACCGAGCCCTTGTTGAGCTTGGTCGCGGTCGCCGTGACCTCGAGCAGGCGCGCCTCGAGGGGCTCGGCTGCAGACGCGCTGGAGCTCGCCAGGCACACGAGGCTCGCGCTGGCGATCAGGCAAGCGAGCAGAGCTCGGTTCTCAACGCGCACGGACACCTCCCTCGACCAGCAGCTCGCTGATCAGCCAACGCTTGCCCTCGCGGCGCAGGCGCAGCCGGTGATTCGCCGAATAGGAGCGCGGGGGCTGGCCCAGCACGCTCAGCTTGAACTCCCACTGGCAGAGCACGTCGGCGTAAGCGCCTTCGATCCGGACGCTCAGGTCGCGGTGCATGCTCTCCAGGAACTTGCCTTCGACATTGCGGAGCCGCACCAGCGCGTTGCGCTCGGTGCTGTAGGCGGGGCCCTTGGGGTCGAGCACCAGCAGGGCGTCGTCGACCTCGGCTGCAACCAGGGCTTCGTCCAGGGTGTTGACCTGGGTCGTGATCGCCTCCTTGGCCAGCTCCTGCTCGGCCTGGGCGCGGATCTCCTGCGCGACGGTCGCCGAGGGCTCGTCGGCCAGGATCCGATTCGCCGTGCGCAGGGCCAGCTGCCACTTGCCGCTCTTGGCGATCGCCTGCAGGTCCTGCAAGCGCTCCTCGAGCTTGGTCGCGGCCGCGATTCGGGCCTCGACCTCCTCCATCCGCTGGCGCGCCTCCACGTCCTTGGGGCCGTACTTGCTCAGGTAGAGGTCCAGGTTGCCGCGCAGCTCGAAGAGCGGGGTGTCGTCCAGCGAGCCCATGGCGCGCTTACGCAGGTCGGCCGCCGTCTCGAGCTCCTTGCCCAGGACCGCGCGCTGCGGGTGGCGGGGGTCGATCTTGCCGAGCTTGGTCAGGTCGGCCTCGACCTCGTCGTGGGCCCCGCGCGCGAGCGAAGCCCGCGCCTGCCCGACCAGGTCGTCGCCGCGGTTGATCTCGGTCTGGCAGCGCTGGATCAGCGCCTCCCAGCCCTCGGGCTTGTCGCCGGGGACCTCCTGCAGCGCCTCCTTGGCCTCGCGCCAGCGCTGCTCGTCCACGAAGCGCTGGGCCTTGCCGAAGAGCTCGCGGAGCCGCTCCTGCGCCTTGACCAGTTCCTGCTCGCGCTGCTCGACCTGGGCCGAGAGGGCCGAGACGGTCGGGTTGACCCCGCCCTCCGCGCCGCGCTCGGGGCGGAAGTTGGGGTCGAGGTCCATGGCCTTGCGCAGCTCCGCGCGCGCGTCGGCCAGCCGGTCCTCCTGCAGCGCGGCGCGGGCCGCCTTGTAGGACTGGATCAGGGTCGGAGTCGGGACCCAGCTCAGCTCCATGCCAGCGACGTCTCGCCCCTGGTGCTGGAGCACCCCCAGACCCGCGTCGTCGGGGTCGCGCTCGAGCTTGACGTCCGAGACCTGGATCGGGGCGTAGCCGCGCCGCTTGTAGGTGATCGTGTAGTCACCCAGGGCGTAGCTGCCCGTGCTGTTGGGCTTGAGCGAGATCGGGTCGTGCTCCAGCGGCTTGAGCTCGATCTCGACGCCCTCGGGCCAGGGCTCATAGGTGAAGCTGACCTGGTTGCCGTCCACGTTGGGCGTGACCGCGACCCGGGTCTCGACCGAGGTCGTGCCGCCCCCGCTCGGCTGCGGGGTCGGGCTCGCCCCTGGGGTCGCGCTCGGCTTCAGCACGCCGAGCTGGGCCAGCAGGTCGCGGGTCGTCTCGTTCTGGAAGGTCCACGCGTAGCCCCCGCCGGCCAGGGCCAGGAAGAGCAGCAGGAGCAGCACCAGCGGCGCCTTGCTCTTGCTGGGCGGCGGCGGCGGCGGAGTCCGGCGCTTGGCCGGGGCCTTCTGCTCGCGAACCGCCGTCTGCTGGTGAGCCTCCTCGCGCTCCCGCCGCTCGAGCGCCTCGGCGGCCTCGTGGTCGAGGGTCTCGTCTTCGTCGAGGGCGCTGTTGGGGTCGATCGTCGGGATGTCGTCGTCGTCGAGGCCGGTGGCGCGGGTGACCGGCTCGGTGACGGCGTTGCGGCGCGAGCTGGCCGAGGCGGGCGTCGAGGGCTTGCGTCGACCCGGCGCGGCGTAGCCGCTGCTCGAGCTGAGCCGCTTGGCGCTGCGGCTCTCCACCCGCGCGGGGTCCAGGTAACCCGACCCCGGGCGGCGCTCGGCGCGCTCGTCCACGTAGAGGTCGTAGTTGTCCATGAACTCGGCGAGGTCGTCGAGGAACTCCTGCGCCGTGTGGTAGCGGTCCTCGGGGTCCTTCTCGAGCAGCTTGAGCGTGATCTCGATCAGGAAGGGCGGGACCTCGGGGCGCAGCTCGGCGATGGCGGGCGGCGGCTCGTAGACGTGCTTGAAGATCAGGCCCGCCGGCGTATCGGCCTTGAAGGGGAGCATGCCCGTCAACAGCTCGTAGAGGACGATTCCCAGGCTGTAGAGGTCGCTGCGCCCGTCGAGGGGGTCACCGCGCCCTTGCTCGGGCGAGAGGTAGTTGGGCGTGCCCATGATCAGGCCCGCGTTGGTGAGGTTCTTGGCCTCTTCACCGCCCGAGGTCGCCTTGGCGAGGCCGAAGTCCATCACCTTCACGATCCCGTTGCGGTCGATCATGATGTTGCTGGGCTTGATGTCGCGGTGGATCAGGCCCTTCTGGTGGGCGACCGAGAGGGCCATGCCGACGCCGGTCAGGACGTCGACGATCTCGTGCCACTCGAGGAAGCGCTCGCGCCGGATCCGCTGCTGGAGGTCCTCGCCCTCCACGTATTCCATGGCGAAGTAGGGCGTCCCCTCGTCGATCCCGTAGGCGTAGATCTGGATCACGTTGGGGTGCACCAGCGAGGCGGCGGCCTTGGCCTCTCGCTGGAAGCGCTCGATGAAGTTCTCCTGGGTCGCGAGCTGACGCGGCAGGACCTTGACGGCCACCGGCCGGTCCAGCGAGACCTGGCGAGCGAGCCACACCTCGCCCATGCCGCCCTGGCCGATCTTGCGCTCGAGCTCGAAGTCGCCCAGCTGCTTGGCGCCCGAGCGGAGCTCGGCGATCTGGTCCTCGTCGAGGGCGATCGTCTCCTCCGAGCTCTCGAAGCCGCGCGAGGCCGCGGTGTCGTCGTGGGGGTCGCCCTCGACCAGCTCGGCCTCGACGGGCTCGTCGGCGGTCTCGGCGTTGAGGATGATGTCCGGCTCGTCCCTGACCACCGAGGAGCCGAGCAGGCCAGCCTCGACCGAGTCCATGGTCTCGCCGTCCAGGTCCCCGTCGGGAGGGAGCATGGGCGCCGAATCCGAGGGGCCGCTCATAGGACGGAGCCCCTCGAGGGAGCGCTAGTCAGGTTCGCCGGGGTCACGATCACTCGGTTGGCACTGGGTTGGGTCGTCCGTCCGCGAGGCGGTGTCGCTAAACGCCGTTCAGCCCCGTCAGGTTAACGGTTTGGACGACGTGATTTGGCCCGGATTGGGCCGGCGGGAGTATAGACCAAAGAGGTTAGGTTGCGCTCCATGAGCAAGGACCGCAAACGACTGACCCTCGACAAGCTCGGCGAGACCTGCGCGCGGATCGAGACCCTCCTGGCTGGCCAGAACGTGACCCTGGCCGACATCGTGCTCCCGCAGGACCGAGACCCCCGCGAGACGCCGCTGGAGCGGCTGCAGGCCTTCAAGGCGCTGCTCAACGAAACCCTCGCCGAGCTCAACCGCGGCGAGGGTCGCTGCTGTCGCACCTGCGGCAAGCCCTTGCCGGATAACGAGCTGGACGAAATGCCCTGGGCCTTCCGCTGCAGCTCCGCTGCGGGTTGCCACCCTCCCGAGCGCGAGTAGAATTCGCGCTGATTGGCGCATCGTCTAATGGTAGGACAGCGGACTCTGGATCCGCCAGTCAAGGTTCGAATCCTTGTGCGCCAGCTCACCAAGACCGCCCCGGGGACCCAATCCAGAGCCCCCGGGGCGGCGCTCTTTCCGGAGGGCTAGTTCTCGAGGGCTGGAGGGAGTCGAGGCCGAGAGCCTGGAGGCGCCCACCGAGCTCGGCGATCGGCGAGCTCTCGCGCAGGCGCCTGGGTTCGGAGCAGCTGAGGGAGAGCGCGCGCGCTCAGACCCAGCCGCGCAGGAGAGCCACGCAGAGCGCACCCGTCGCAGCGGCGATCAGGGCGCCCAAGCAGGCGAGCTCGCGCCCGTAGCCCGCGCCGGGGACGAAGCGCAGGCGCGGCGCCTCGTCCTCCTGGGGCTCGAGCAGCAGCCGCTGGGCCCCCGGGTTGCGGTGGAGCTCGACCCCCAGCTCGCGCGCGAGGACCTCGCCGACCTCGTGGGCCTCGTCCAGCGAGCGCCAGGGCCCGAGCGGGAGGGCGACGCCGGCGCGCGGGACGAGGACCAGGCGGTAGCGCCAGGCCTCGGGCTCGTCCCCGGCGCCCAAGGGACGGCGGCCAGCGACCGCCAGCGCGCTGAGGTCGGCGAAGTGCCAGCGGCGCGGCGCCCTGCCGCGCGGGCCGACGCGGACCTCCTCCAGGCCGCTGGAGAGGACGACGCGCGGGCTCCCGCCCAGGCCCAGGCCCAGCGCGCCGCCCGCCAGGAGGAGGGAGAGCGGCGGCAGGAGGTAGGGCACGACGTTGCCCAGGCCCATCAGGAGCCACAGGCTGCTCAGCAGCCCCAGCCCGCCGGCGAGGAAGCCGAGCGCGAGCAGCAGGCCGCGCAGGGGCTGGCCAACCCAGCGCGTCGCCGCGACGACGACCTGCATTCCCTCCACGCGGAGCCAGGGGGAGTCGGCCGAGAGCTCGCTGAGCCGCGCCAGGTGGGGCTGCGCCAGGCGGCCCTCTGCGTCGCGGCGCGGGGGCGGGGCGGGCACGTGACCGCGGCGCGAGCAGCCGATCACGGCGCACCCGCCGAGCTCGCTGAAGCACTCCGAGTGATAGGCGGTCAGGCAGTCGGGGCACACCCGCTGCAGCTGACCCGCGAGGAGTTCTTTGCAGAGCGGGCAGCTCTCAGCGCTCTGGCGAGGCCGGACCCTCATGCTGCTCAGTCTGTGGGGGCCCACGGGCTCCAGCAAGGGCCCCTGGGCGCCCGGCGCTGCGGGACCTGCGTCAGCCCTTATGGTGTGCCCCCTGCGCGAGCCGACGAAACGAGGAGGTCCCTTGACTCAGCAGCCTGTCCCCACGCCCTGTGGCGCCTGGAGCTCGCCGATCACCGCCGACGAGATCGTGCGCGGCACGATCGGTCTCTCGAGCGTGCAGCTGCGCGGCGACGAGGTGTTCTGGCTGGAGCGGCGCCCCAACGAGGGCGGCCGGAGCGTCGTCGTGCAGCGCCTCGCGGACGGGAGCACCCGCGACCGCACGCCCGAGGGCCGCAACACCCGCACCCGCGTGCACGAGTACGGCGGCGGGGCTTACGGGCTGACGCCGGACGGCGTCGTCCAGTGCGACTTCGCCGACCAGCGCTGGTGGCGCTCCTTCGACGACGAGCGCGAGGGGCGCGTCCTCAGCGACACGGGCTATCGGCTGGCGGACCCCGACTACGACCGGGTTCGGGGGCGGCTGCTCTGCGTCCAGGAAGACCACATGGACGACTTCGAGCCCAAGAACCGGCTGATCTCGGTCGACCTCGAGGGCGGCGGCCCGCCGGTGGTCATGGCCGAGGGCAACGACTTCTACGCCGCCCCGCGCGTCTCGCCCGACGGCTCGCGCCTGGCCTACCTGACCTGGAACCACCCCCACATGCCCTGGGACGAGTGCGAGCTGTGGGTCGTCCACTTCGGCGACTTCAGCCAGCCGGGGATCCGCGAGCGGGTGGCCGGCGGGGAAGGCGTCAGCGCGACCCAGCCCCGCTGGGCACCCAACGGCGACCTGATCTGGTGCGACGACCGCAGCGGCTACTACAACCTCTACCGCTACCACCAGGGCGAGACCCGCTCGCTCTGCGAGCTGCCCTACGACTTCGCCCCGCCGATGTGGACCTTCGGCGGCAGCAGCTACGCCTGCCTCGACGAGCGGCGCCTGGTCGTGAGCTGGCTCGAGGGAGGGCTCTGGAAGCTGGGGCAGCTCGACTGCGGGCCCGCGGTGCCCGAGCTGGCCGCCTCCGAAGAGCGGCCCGGGCTGCCCGCCGACCCGCTGGAGCGGATCGAGCTGCCCTTCACCTCGATCCGCGACCTGCAGGTCAACGCGACCCACGCCGTGTTCGTGGGCGGGACCTCGGAGGCCATGGACGCGGTGGTCCGCCTCGACCTCGCCAGCAAGGAGGTCGAGGTCCTGCGCCGCGCCGGTGACCTCGAGCTGGACCCGGCCCTGATCTCGCCCGCCCAGCCGATCGAGTTCCCCACGACGCTGGAGGGTGAGGACACGACGGCCTACGCGCTCTATTACGCACCCAAGAACCCCGCCCACAGCGTGCCCGAGGGCGAGCGCCCGCCCCTGCTGGTGCTCAGCCACGGCGGCCCGACCAGCATGGCGCAGGCGGGGCTGAACGTGGGGATCCAGTTCTGGACCAGCCGCGGGTTCGCCGTCGTCGACGTCAACTACGGCGGGAGCAGCGGCTACGGGCGGGCCTACCGCGAGCGCCTGCGCGGGCGCTGGGGGGTCGTCGACGTGACCGACTGCGCCAAGGCCGCCGAGCACCTCGTCGCCGAGGGCAAGGCCGACGCGGAGCGGCTCGCGATCCGCGGCGGGAGCGCCGGCGGCTACACCACGCTCTGCGCGTTGACCTTCCGCGACACCTTCAAGGCCGGCGCCAGCCACTTCGGGGTCAGCGACCTCGAGGCCCTCGCGCGCGACACCCACAAGTTCGAGTCGCGCTACCTCGAGGGCCTGATCGGCCCCTGGCCCGCCGAGAGCAAGCTCTACCAGGAGCGCTCGCCGATCCACCACACCGACCAGCTCAGCTGCCCCGTGATCCTCTTCCAGGGGCTCGAGGACGAGGTCGTGCCGCCCAACCAGGCCGAGAAGATGGTCGCCGCCCTGCGCGAGAAGGGGATCCCGGTCGCCTACGTCGCCTTCGAGGGCGAGCAGCACGGGTTCCGCAAGGCCGAGAACATAAAGACCGCGCTCGAGGGCGAGCTCTACTTCTACGGGCGCGTGTTCGGCTTCACCCCCGCGGGCGAGCTCGAGGCGGTCCTGATCGAGAACCTCGAGTAGGCCAGCGCTCCCGCGACGAGGTGGCGCCCGCTACAGCCCGTCTGGGGAGTGCTGGCAAGGCGCGAGGAGCGAGGCAGCCCTCGGCCTGGCTCCGAGCCGACGAGCAACGCAGCCAGCGCTCCCCGGACGGGCTGTAGCTAGCCGGCCCAGGTTTCGTCGAAGTAGGTCCGCCCCTTGAACTGGGGAAAGAAGCGCTCGCGCAGCTCGCGCAGCTTGCGCGCGACCTGGCCCGCGTCGCCGGGGCGGTTCTGAGGCAGCTTCTCGAGCAAGCTCGCGACGAGGTCCTCGAGGGGGCGCGGCACGCCGTGGAGCGAGCTCATGGGCGGCGGCACCTCGCTGCGGACTCGCTCCAGGCGCTGGACCAGGTCCTCGCCGCTGGCGAACTCGAAGGGCGGCCGACCGCAGATCATGTGGAAGATCGAGGCTCCCAGGCCATAGAGGTCGGCGCGGGGGCCGGCCTCGCGGGCCGAGCGGGCCTGCTCGGGGGCCACGTAGGGGAGCGAGCCCATGCCCAGGTTGAGGCTCGTGATCGTGTTGTCCGAGAGGTGCTTGCCCAGGCCGAAGTCGGTCAGCTTGGCGATCCCCTGGTGAGTCAGGAGCACGTTGCTGGGCTTGATGTCGCGGTGCACGATCCCGGCCGCGTGGACGGCGGAGAGGGCGTGGGCCATCTCCTCGCCGACCTTGAGCGCCTCGGGCACCGTGACGGGCTGTCCGCGGTCGATGCGGGCCCGCGCGCTCGGGCCGCGCACCAGCTCCAGCACCAGGTAGGGGGTCTCCTCGGCCAGGCGCACGTCGTAGAGCTGCACGATGTAGGGCGAGACGACCTTGGTGTAGAGGCGGGCCTCGCGGAGGAAGCGCTGGTAGTCCTCGGACTCGGCGTCCTTGACGGGCGCGGTCAGGACCTTGATCGCAACCTCGCGCCCGAGGAGCTTCTGGCGGGCGGCCCACACGGTGCTGAGCCCGCCGCGCCCGGCCAGGCCGAGGACCTCGAACTCCTCCCGGGGCAGGAAGGGGAGCGAGAACAGGTTCCGGGTCGACTCGTCCCGGGCCAGCATCTTGATCCGGATCGGGATCTCGCCGATCACGATCTCCTCGCTTCCGTAGTGGAGCGAAGGCGAGTTGGGCGCCAGCGGATGACCGCCGAGGAGCGTCCCGTTGCTCGAGCCGAGGTCGGTCAGCCACACCCCGTCCTGCTTGTGGTCGAGCTTGAGGTGGCGGCGCGAGACGCTGCGGTCCTCGATGTGGAAGTCCACGTTGCGACCGCGCCCGATCACCATGGAGTCCCCGCGCCGGAGCACGTGGCGCTGCTCCTGGCCGCGGAGGTTCGTGGATATCTCCGCCCGGAGAGCCATGTCGACGAAGATAGCGACCCGAGGTCGTCCGAAACAACGTCGAACGATGTTTGCCCAGCCGGCTGACTGGGTACACGCGAACGCCGAAACCCACTCGGGTCTCGGCGCTCGGCGTAAAGCTAGGGTGTGTCGATTAGAGGCTGGCGCGGACGGTCAGGTAGTCCTTGTCGACCGTCAGCCGCGGCGAGGTCAGCTGCAGGCCGAGGGGCAGGGCCGGGATCGGGATCGCGGGGATCTGCGCCTTGTAGATATCCAGCACCATGGGGATCAGGGCGTGGATCGCGTCCTCGATCCCCTGGTCCTCGATATCGCCGGCGGGCTCGCGGATCACGTCGCTGGTGACCGTGGGCAGGGCCAGGTTGCCGATCTTGAGCTTGTCGTTCTCGACCGTGATCGCGGCCTGGGCGCGGGCCGCGAAGCGGAGGGTGAACACCTCCACGTTGGGGCCGCCGTCCATGTAGTCGATCTCGAGGGTGACCTCGCCCTCGGGCAGGTCGATCTCGTAGGGGACGCCCGGGCTGCGGCCGAAGCCGATCCGCGGGGCGGAGCCGGTCTTGACCACCAGGGTGATCGGGGTGCCGGGGTCCGGCGCCAGGCTGCGCACGATCGGCAGGAAAGGGTAGAGCAGGCCCGCGGTCAGGTTGAGGGTCGCCGTGGGGGCGGGGCTGCGGCCCTCGATCTTGCCGGCCACGATCCCCGTCTGCCAGGTGGCGTGCAGGAAGGAGTTCAGGGCGTCCGAGGAGAGGCGAACGCCGAAGTCCTCGGGGCCCGGGACCATGGGGCGGGGCGGCGCCACGCCGAGGATCGCGACCTGGTCGCTGGTGCCCGCGGCGGGGCTGGTGGCGAAGGCCTTGACGCCGGCGTTGAGCACGACGCCGGTGGCGGGGGTGCCGTTGGCCTCGTGGACCTCGAACTGCGCGCTCAGCCCGTGGCGAGTGCCGGTCAGCGGGTTGGGCAGGTCGAAGGTGAAGGGCGAGTCGAGGCCGGGGATCGCCTTCTGGACCTCGGCCACGATCAGGTCGAGCAGGATCCCCTCGAGCTTGTCCTTGACCGTGTTCTGGATCGTGTTGCGGAAGGGGCTCAGGAGGGCGTTGAAGAAGCCGCTGCTGGCCTTGGCGTTGAAGTTCTTGAAGCTGACGTTGATCTTGTCGAGCTCGAGGCCGATCGCCTGCTTGGTGACCTTGGCGGAGCCGGTCCAGAGGGACTGGTCGAGCTGCATGGTGCCAGACGCGATCACCTCGTCGGCGGTCAGGTCGAGCTTGGTCAGGCCCATGCCGATGAACTCGGCGTCGCCCGAGAGGAGGACGTTGGCGAACTTGACGCGGATCGTGAGGCCCGTCGCGGCGCCCTCGAGCTCGTAGGTCAGCGGGTCGTGCAGGAGGCCGGTGCCGTTGAGCTTGATCCCGGCCGTGCTGAGGAGCGGGTTCTGGCTGGCGATCAGCGGGGCGAGGTCGACGCTGCTGGTGAGCTGGGCGACCACGTCGCAGACGCGGCCGAGGCCGTTGGGGGTCAGGGCGGCGACGACGCCGCGCTTGAAGGTGTCCTTGGTCGAGTGGAGCTGACCCTGCACCAGCGAGGTGTAGCCGGTGGTCAGGTTGCCGAGGGAGTCCTTGGCCTCGTATTCGAGCAGGTTCACGCCCGCAGTGAGGGGGACCTGAGCGGTCCACTGGTCGCCGCCGGAGCTGGTCGCGGGCTCACCCGCGATCGTGACCTCGGCCACGCCGTCGGGGTCGACCGCGCTCACGACGACCGCGATCGTGCTGGCGTCCGTCGAGGCGCCGCGCTCGGGCGAGACGACGACGACCGTCGGGCCGACCACGGTGGGGTCGGGCAGGACCGCAGGGTCCACGCTGCCGCGCGGGAAGGGGCCGACCGGCGCGGTGATCCCCGCGGCGGTGCTGCCTGCCACCGTCGTGCTGACGGCGGGGGCCTTGTTCGACTGGCTGTTGCAGCCCAGGCAGGCGACTCCGAGGGACAGTCCGAGTAGAACGGGGACTGCCGCGAAGCCCGCGGTAAGAGAATTGAACGTCATGTCACACCCTAGCTTGCCCTACTACAAGCGCAGATCGTGCCAAGGCCCTCAGGACCTGGGTAGGTTCAAGCGGCGGGATTCTGCGGCCCAAGCCGCGCCGCGTCAAGCACTTCGCCCTTTTGTAATTACACTGCCTCAATCGAATGGGCCGGGAACGTCAATCGGACGATTGGATTCGTTTCGGGACGGTTCGAACGCCCAAATCCCGAAAAACGAAGATGGAACGTGACGTGGCGGAAATGACGAGAGAGGCCTCGGCGGGTCCTGCGGGAGGGTCGAGGCCCGGCCAGACTCAGGCGAGGGATCAAGGTCCATGAAAGAGAAGGGAACAGAAGCGCGCGCTGCGTCAAAGCCCGCGCTGGTCACGGGCGCGACCGGGTTCATCGGGGGCCACCTCGTCGATGGTTTGCTCGCTGCCGGACGCCCCGTGCGCGCGCTGGTCCGCTCGCCGGGTCGCGCTCAGCACCTGGCCGAACGAGGGGTCGAGCTGGTCGAGGGGAACCTCGCTGACACCGACTCCCTCAGGCGCGGCTGCGAGGGCGTGGGCGAGGTCTATCACCTGGCCGCCATGCTGCGGGCTCCCTGGCGCTCCGACTTCGCGGAGGTCAACGCGCTGGGCTGCGGGAACGTCGCCGCGGCCTGCGCGGCGCAGCCAGAGCCCCCCGCCATGATCCTGGTCTCCTCCCTCGCGGCGGCAGGCCCTGGGCCCGCCGCGCGCGACGAGCGCGCGCCAGCGCGGCCGGTCAGTCGCTACGGCGCGGCCAAGCTGGCCGGCGAGCGCGCGGCGGCCGAGCACGAGCTGCCGCTCACGATCGTGCGCCCCCCCATGGTCCTGGGCCCTGGCGATCGGGCCAGCCTGCGCCTGTTTCGCATGGTGTCCCGGGGCAACGTGGTCGCGCCAGGGCGGGCGCCCCTGGCGCTGGTCGACGTGCGCGACCTGTGCGCGCTCCTGATCGCCGCGGGCGAGCGGGGCGAGCGGGTCGGGGGCAGCCCTGGCGCAGGGGTCTACTACGCCGCCTACCCCGAGGCCTTCACCCTGGCCGAGCTCGGCCAGCAGATCGCGGCGGCCCTGGGGCGGCGCGCTCCGCGCGCCTGGCGGATCCCGCTGGCGCTGACCTGGCTGGCCGCGGGCGGGGGAGAGCTCTTTGGGCGCCTCCGCGACCAGCCGACCCTGCTCAACCTGGACAAGGCCCGCGAGCTGGCGGGCGGGGCGTGGTGCTGCTCGGTGACCAAGGCGGAGGAGCAGCTCGGCTTCGCGCACGCGCCCCTCGAGCAGCGGCTGCGCGAGACCGTGGACTGGTATCGGGCCGAGGGCTGGCTCTAACGAGGAGACTTGGCTAGCTCGCGGGCGGCGAGCCTGCGCCGGGCCACGAAGGGCGCCGCCTTCTGCGCGGGCAGACGCGAGATCAGGCGGTCGAGGGTCTCCACGGCCTCCGCCCAGCGCCGCAGAGCCGCTAGCGCCTTCGTGGATCAACCCGCGCTCGTGGACGTAGGCCAGCGCCTCGGCGACCTGGCGGAGGAGCCTACGTCGAGGGGCTCGCTCGCGAAGACCAGCTCCAGGGTCCGCCTGCCGGGGACGAGCTCGTAGACGATGCAGGCGCGCCCCTCGACCTCGAAGGCGTCGTGCACGCCGACGATCCCTGGGTGCTTGAGCCCCGCCACGACCTCGGCCTCGCGCACGAAGCGGTCCAGCTCGGCGCGCTCGGGCTCGACGAAGACCTTGAGGGCGACCGGTGTGGCTGCGCGGAGATCCGTGGCCAGGAGGACCAGGCCCGCGCCGCCGCGGCCCAGCTCGCCTTCGACGCGGAACCCGCGCGCGGCGAGGGCCGCGCAGAGCTCAGCGGGGACCTTGGCGTCGCTCAGGCCGGGCTGCCTAGGCGCCGACCGGCTCCTGCTTGGCCTTGGCCGGTGTGGAGCGCTTGCGGGGCGGGTCGAAGAAGGGGCGCTCGACCACCTTGGCGGGCACGCTCAGGCGCTCGTACTCGATCGTGAGCTCGAGGTTCAGCTTGACCCCCGGCTCGGCGTAGAGCGCGTCCAGGCTGGCCAGCGCGATGTTCGCCTTGAGGATCGGCGACCAGGTCCCGCTGGTCGCGCGCCCGACCTGGCGTCCGCGGCTGTCGTAGACCGGCCGCCCGTCGCGCCAGGGGGCGCTGCCGATCGAGGGCGGGAGGCCGAAGCGGGCGAAGGCCTCTTCGATGGCGGTCCAGTCGCAGACCAGCCCGACCAGCTTCTCGGGGGTCGAGCCCTCGGCGAGCTCGCGCTCGAGGGCCGCGCGCCCGATGAAGGCGCCCTTCTGCTTGAAGTGGACCGTCCAGCCGAGGCCGATCTCGTAGGGCGAGACGAGGTGGCGCGGGATCATGGCGTCGCGCGCGCTGTAGTACTCGACGTCGATCAGGACGAAGCCGGCCTCGATCCGGGTCACGTCCATGGCGGTCAGGCCGCAGGGGATCGCGCGGAAGGGCTGGCCGGCGGCCAGGATCGCGTCGTAGACCTCGACCGCGTCGGCGGCCGGGATCCACACCTCGTAGCCGAGGTCGCCCGTATAGCCGGTGCGGGTGACCTCGACGGCCTTGCCCGCGATCTCGGCGTGGGTGTGCTTGAAGAAGCCGAGGGTCGTGACCGCGCCGCCGGTGGCGGCGTCGAGCACGTCGCGCGAGCGCGGTCCCTGGACCGAGAGCGCGGCCAGGGCCGGGCTCTCGTCCTCGATCTCGACCTCGAGCCCGACGCTGGCGTCCTGGAGCCAGCGCAGGTTGGGGTGAGCCGAGGTCATGCGGTAGTCCTGCTGGGCGAGGCAGGTCACCGTCCCGTCGTCGAGGACCTTGCCCCGCTCGTCGCACCAGCAGGTGTAGACGACCGTGCCCGGCTTGACGGTGCGGATCCGCCGCGTGATCACCCGGTCGAGCAGGTCGACGGCCTGGGGGCCGCGGATCCGATACTTGAAGAGGGGCGAGACGTCGATCAGCCCCGCCGCCTCGCGCAAGGCGTAGTACTCGCGCTCATGGCAAGTGTCGTAGCTCGCGATCGCGTGATAGCCGGCCCAGTCCTTGTAGAGCAGGCTCTCGCAGTGGCGGGCGGTCGCTTCGTGCAGGGGCGTCGGGATCGTCACGCCGGCGAGTATAGAGCGCGAGGAATCCCGCGACGAGCGGCTTGTCGCACATGGTTCGGCGCCGTGCCCCGCCCCACGCCCGACCACCCTGCTCGAGACCCGAGCCCGGCCGCTCCTAGAACAGCACCGCCACCAGGACGCGGACGCCCTCGAGGTTCGTCTGGTAGCGCTCGATGTCTTTGTCGCCGTCCTCGATGTCGAGGAAGATCGAGTAGTACTCGACCATCACGTGGGCGTGCTCGACGAGCTCGAGCCGAATCCCGGCTCGCCACTCGCGGTAGCGGAAGGACCAGCGCTTGTCGTTGGCTCCCAGCCAGCTGGTGCGGAAGTCGAGCCACTGCACGTCGCCGTAGACGTGAATGACGTTCCAAATGAACACGTCAGCCGCCGCGCCCACGGTGGGGACGATCGTCTCCTGGGAGTTGCGCACCGAGAACACCTGGGGGGTCGCCCGGATCTTGCTCTCGTTCTTCACGTAGCGCTGCGTCGAGATCAGCTTGAGCGTGATGAAGCTCGCGATCGGAATCTCGATCTCCTCGCGCAGCGCGATCGTGCGGAAGCGGTAGCGCGTGTCGATCTGCTGGAGCGGCTGGAGGAGCTGCTCTTCGTAGAGGAAGGGGACCTTGACCTGGTCCTCGCCGGTCCAGACGTTCTCGAGGTATTGCAGGCGAACCGCGCCGGTGCCCTTCCAGGCCAGCTCGATCTCGAAGGTCGGGATCGCGAAGGCCTGGTTGAGGTCCAGGTTGCGCCGGTAGGAGAAGCGCGCGCCGACCACGCCCGGCTCACGCGGGCTCTTGGGGTCGACGCGATGGAAGCCCTCCACGTTGGCCAAGTAGTAGCCGAGGCGAACTCGCGTCTCGAGGCCGCCGCCGGCGCCGCCCGCCGGGGCGGTGGGCGGCGGGAAGAGCCCCTGGGCCTGGGCAGGCGCGCTGGCAGCCAGCACCAGCAGCAAGGCGGCCGCGGCGCTGCTCGCCCGGGCCGCGCCGCGGGAGGGCCGAGGGAGGCGCGGCGCCCAGGCCAAGGCGGCCAGGATCAGCGGCGGCAGGCAGGCGGCCGTGAGGCCCGGGTAGGCGTAGGGGAGGCTCTGAGCGGCGGGGAACACCTGGTAGAGCGAGCCCTGACGCAAGACGTCCAGGCCCGAGCAGGTCCCGCACAGGACGGCCAAGGGCGAGTGGAGGGCCAGGTCCAGGGCCAGTTCGGGGTTGGCCCGTCCGAGGAAGGGACCCGCCAGGTAGGGAAAGCCCAGCGCGAGGGCGCCCAGGCCGGTGGCCCAGGCCTGTCCGCCGCGTCGCCAGGCGGCGCAGCCGGCCAGCGCGAGCGCGAAGAGCGCCAGGTAAAGCGTCGCCGAGAGCGCCGCGCCGCCGCCGAAGCGCAGGGCCGCGACGAGGCCCCCGCCGAGCAGGAGGGCGCCCGCCTCTGCCAGCCCGCGGCCCGGGCGCGCGGGCTCCTCGCCGCTGGTGGCGACGCGCGCCGGCAGGAGCGCGCAGAGCAACGCCGCCAGAGCGAG